>Ga0190284_1000991_pt1 | contig 13356 bp, 9 predicted proteins | sample 48691812_MG_FD_161668 | JGI IMG/M metagenome (GOLD analysis project Ga0190284, IMG submission 161668) | Hydrothermal vent microbial mat bacterial communities from Southern Trench, Guaymas Basin, Mexico - 4869-18-1-2_MG | ecosystem: Environmental > Aquatic > Marine > Hydrothermal vents > Microbial...
TGACGGACCCGGCTTCATAGAAGGGCGAAATAGAGCTATGTCGCCCTTTCAGGGCTCGCGTTTATCTCGGCTACGAGAACCCAGGGCGTTGCCCTGGGCTGTCATAGTGCGCCCCTTCGGGGCTAATCTATGGCGTCCCTTTGGGGCTGTTCTTCGTGTTCGCGGTCCAGGCAAGCGGCGGGCCGTATTGGCCCGCCGATTCTGTCACGGACCCGCCGGGGCTCGGGTGTGTGACAGATTACGCCAATAGTACGAAAATAGAAGTCGTGCTCCGTCACTCGCGCCTCCGCCGGAGGAGGCCCGCGCATCCGCGCAGCACCGGAGACCGAAGGTCTTGACGGTGGGTGGAGAATCGGCATATTTTCCTGACCGGCGTTCGGGGCGCGGGTCGTCAGTTTCTTCCTGACGGTGTGGATTGTCAGCCCCGTCCTGGCGAGAAGGTTCCATTTGGAGCGAATTATGTCGGAGGTGATGATCAAGGCGGAGGGCTTGAGCAAGCGTTTCGGCTCATTGACGGCCGTGGATAACGTGTCGTTCGAGATCGCGCGCGGGCAGGTAGTGGCGTTTCTGGGGCCCAATGGGGCCGGCAAGAGCACGACCATGAGAATCCTGACCGGGTTCATCGCCCCCACTCGCGGGCGGGCGAAGATCGCCGGAATCGACATCGCCACCCGGCGGGTCGAGGCTGCGGCAAAGATCGGCTACCTGCCGGAGAACGGCCCCCTCTACGAAGAGATGACGCCCTTGGCCCTGCTCAAGTTCCTCGGAAGCGCCCGCGGGCTCGATGCCGGGCGATTGAGCGGGCGAATCCAAGAAGTAATCGGGTTGTGCGCCCTGGCCGGCGTCGTCGAGAAGCCGATCTCCAAGCTTTCCCGAGGCTACCGCCAGCGGGTGGGCATGGCCCAATCGCTCCTGCACGAGCCGGAGGTGTTGATCCTCGACGAGCCCACCGCCGGGCTGGACCCGAACCAGATTCACGACGTGCGCGGGCTCATTCGCGAACTGGGGAAATCCAACACCATCTTTCTCTCGACGCACATTCTGCAGGAGGTTGAAGCCGTCGCCGACCGTGTGATCTTCATCCATGAGGGGCGCATCGTCTTCGATGGGTCCATCGACGAGTTTCGGCAGGGGAGCCCGTCGCTCGACGAGCGCTTCCGCGCCATAACGGTGGCGTAGGTGAGACGCGAGGGCGGCGGCCGCGCGGGCTCAAGCCCGCGGCTCATTACAGTTACTCAGGACTCAGGACTCAGGACTCACGACGAAGGACGATAGACATGCCGACACATACAAGGGTGGTCTGGGCGGTATTCAAACGGAATTTCTCCAGCTACTTCATCAATCCGACCGGGTATGTGTTCATCACCGTGTTCATCCTGCTCGGAGCGATGGCCGCGTTCTGGCAACGCGCCTTCTTTATGAACAACCTAGCCAACCTCGACCAGCTAAACGGTAGCTTCCCCCTGCTGCTGCTGTTTTTCATTCCGGCACTGACCATGAACGTCTGGTCCGAGGAGCGCCGGCAGAGCACCGACGAGTTGCTGTTCACCCTTCCCGGTCGCGACGGCGATATCGTGCTCGGCAAGTACCTGGCAGCCTTGGGCATCTACACGGTGGCGATCCTGTTTTCGATCAGTCATCTGCTGATTCTGAGCTGGTTGGGCAACCCGGACGTGGGATTGATGATCGCCACGTATTGCGGGTATTGGCTGGCCGGTGCCGCCTTGCTGGCGGTGGGCATGGTCGCCTCGCTGTTCACCGCGAATGCGACGGTGGCGTTCATCATCGGGGCGGTGTTCTGCGGTGCGTTTGTTTTCGTGAGTAACGTCGACGTGCTGGTCGGTGGGCATTTGTCGGAGCTGATCGCCGGCGCCGGTCTGGTACCGCATTTCCGGTCGTTTGGCGACGGCCTGATCCCCCTAGCGAGCGTGCTGTATTTCATCAGCCTCGCGTTGGTCATGCTGTACATCAACGTCGCACTGCTCGGGCGGCGACATCACCGCGGTGGCGAGGGTTCCGCCGCCCATACCGCGCACTGGCTCGTGCGCAGTGCTTCGCTGGCGGCGATCTCGGTGGCTTTGTGCGTGCTCGTCGGACGACTGGGGACCAGCTTCGACGCGACCGCCGAGAGACTGCACACGCTCCAACCGCAAACGCGTGAGCTAATCGAGCAGATCCCGGAGGACAGACAGGTCCTCATTCAGGCATTCTTCAGCGAAGAGGTCCCCGAATCGCTGGTCCGGACACGCAAGGACCTGCTGAATCTGCTGCACAAGTTCGATGAGGTCGGCGGCAACCGGGTTCAGTTTGCCCTTTATGATACCGAACCGTTCACCGAGAAGGCCACGCAGGCGGCCGAGAACTACAACATCACCGCGCAGAAGGTCATGGCCGTCCAAGCCAGTCAGCGCTCCGCCATGGACGTGTTTCTGGGGCTGGTGTTTACGTCCGGGCCGGAGGAGTTCGTCATTCCGTTCTTCCATCGTGGGCTGCCGGTCGAGTATGAGCTGGCCCGCTCCATCCGGGTCGTCAGCCAAGCCGATCGCAGGAAGCTCGGTATCGTGACGACCGACGCCAAGCTGTTCGGCGGGTTCGACTTCAACACCATGTCCAACCCGCCCGACTGGTCCATCGTCGCGGAGCTGCGCAAGCAGTACGACGTCGTGCAGGTTCCCCCGATGGGGCCTTACCCGGATGATCTGGACGCATTGCTCGCGGTGATGCCCTCGTCGATGACCCAGCCGGAAACGGATCAACTCGAGCAGGCCATCCACGCGGGAACGCCGGCGCTGATCTTCGACGATCCGCTGCCGATGTTCAACCCGCAACTGTCGCCCTCGCTGCCCAAGGACGCGAATCGCAACCCATTCACGTCACGCGGTCAGCCGCCGCCGCCGCCCAAGGGTGATTTTAACGCGCTGCTGGCGTCGGTCGGGCTGGCATGGCAGGGAGCCGGCGTGGTATGGTCGGCGCACAATCCACATCCGGATTTTGCCGACGCGCCGCGGGAGATCGTTTTCGTTTGCCGCGGTCCGGACAACCCCAAACCGTTCAATGCGGACTCGGTGATCTCCTCCGGGTTGCAGGAAGTCGTGATGCTCTTCCCCGGTTTCATTCGCGGCGGTCGAGAGATCGAGGGCGCATCGCTCACCCGCACGCCGTTGCTCAAAACCGGCGTGGTCTCCGGTGACACAGCGTGGGATTCGCTGGTGAGCCGAAGCTTCTTCGGCATGCAGCTCAACCCGAACGTACGGAGATATCAGTCGCCGAGCCGCTACACGCTGGCCATGCACGTCAGCGGTACCCTGCCGCCGGAAACAGCGGACGGGCTCGAGGCGACGGTCGACGAGGAGAAGGCGGACCCGGTCAAGCCCGAGCGGCGTATCAACGTCATCATGGTCGGCGACGTTGACGGCATCTCGGAGACTTTCTTCCAACTACGCCGTCAGGGCGCCGCGGGACTGAACTTCGACAACGTGACCTTCGCGCTCAACTGCATCGACGTGCTGGCCGGCGACGAATCGTTCGTGGCGCTGCGCAAGCACCGCCGGCGACACCGGACGCTTACCCGCGTCGACGATCTCACAGAGGAATTCGAGGAAAAACGCCGCACCGAAACCGAGGACGCCGAAGCCAATGCGACCGGTCAACTGCTGGAAGCTCAGAGGCGCCTCGACAAGAAGGTCGAAGACGTGCAGCGGCGGACCGACCTCGACGAGCGCACAAAGCAAATCATGCTGCAAAGCCTGCAGAAGCGCGAGAATCGTCATTTCGAGACCGTCAAAACCTCCATCGAGCGCCAGAAGCAAAAGAGCGTCGGGAAAGCACTCGCCGACAAGAAAATGGGCGAAGCCGGAATTCAGCGCCGCATCAAATGGCACGCGGCGATCCTACCGCCGATTCCGGCGATGTTGTTGGCCGTGGTCATGTTCGCCTACCGTTACAATCGCGAGCGGATCAGCGTCGCCGAGCGGCGCGCCGTGGGAGCCAAGTAATGAACGATGTTGCCAAAACCGCGATCTTCGTCGGCGTAGCGGTTGTCCTCTGCGCGGCGGCCTACCTGTTCAGCCCTGCGCCGCCGAAGGTGGCCTACTTCGACGATCAGGGCGAACCGTTCTACGCCGATTTCACCGATCCGCTGGAGGCGGCCTCGCTGGAAGTCATCGACTTCGACGAAGAGTCCGGCAGTGCCAGGCCCTTCAAGGTGGAAGTCAAGGACGGCGTGTGGTCGATTCCGTCGCATTACAATTACGCGGCGGACGGCGAGGACCGCTTGGCCAAAACGGCCGCCGGCGTGATCGATCTGAAAAAGGACGTGGCGCAATCGGACCGCGTGCAGGACCACGAAGCCTTCGGCGTGATCGATCCGCTGGACGGTACCACGCCGACGCTCAAGGGCCGCGGTTCGCGGGTGACCCTGCGAAACGCGACCGAGGCCGTGCTGGCTGAGTTCATTGTCGGCAAACCGGTCGAGGGCAAGGACGGCTTCCGCTTCGTGCGCCTGCCGGTCAAGAAACGCACCTATGCCGTGAAGATGGACGTCGATCTGTCCACCCGCTTCGCCGATTGGATCGAGACCAATCTGCTCAAGCTCACTTCGAGCGACATCGCCGAGGTCGAGATCAACGACTACACCATCGACGAGGCCGCCGGCACGATGGACATGGGCGACCGGATCATGCTGGCCAAAGACACGGGCAACAAGTGGACGATGGACGGAATGGAACCGAGCAGGGAACTCGACGAGAGCAAGGCCAACGAGATGGCATCAGCCCTGTCGGGCATTACCATCACCGGTGTGAGGCCCAAGCCCGAGACGCTCAGCCGCGATCTGCGCACAAAGGCAGGATTGAAGCTCGATCCGATCAGTCAGATGACCCTGCAGTCCAAGGGCTTCTTCGTCTCCCGCGACGGCCGATTGCTCTCCAATGAGGGCGAGGTACGCATCGGCACCAAGAAGGGCGTGCGTTATACCCTGCGCTTCGGCGAGGTCCTCTTTGGTGACGGCCTGGATGTCTCTGCCGGCGCAGAACCGAGCCGCGACCCTGAGGGAGCGAACGATCCGAGCCGCGACCGTGAGGGAGCGGACAAGCCACGCACCAGCGGCGCCGAGAACCGCTACCTCTTCGTAACCGCCGGCTTCGACGAAACCCTCTTGGGTTCCAAACCCACCCCGCCACAAAACTACAAACCCGCGGCGAACGATGACGCCGAACCGACCGGCGACGCACCATCGTCTGAGGAGCCCACGCCGACCACTCAGCCGACCTCCGCCCCAGCCGAGACCGAGCAGGAGGCCGAAACCAAAGCCGCTGCGGAGAAGTACGAGAAAGAATTCAAAGGGTGGCAGGAGAAGGTGGAGCAAGGCCACGCGTTGGCCCAGGAACTCAACGACCGCTTCGCCCCGTGGTACTACGTGATCTCCGCCGCCGATTTCCAGAACATCCGCCTGGACCGCGAGAAGCTGATCAAGAAGGAGTCCGAGTCAGACGACGATTGACCCGCGCCTTCTCTCGGAGCGTCCAGAAAGCCCCCGCCGGCGCCACCGCCCCTGCGTACCCTCCCCTCCCCGAAGCAGAGAAACGTAGCGTATTGTAAGCTTGTACTGCGGGCGATACGCCGCCGGCGACACTCCCGCGTGCCGGCAGCCCGCGCCGCTCGGCTTGAAGCAACCGGGGTGGAGCGGACCGGTATATTGGGACACATCGGGAGGTGTTCGTCGTGAACATGGTACAGTGGACCGGGGTTGGCATGTTGGGTCTGGTGGGCTTGGTCATTTTTGCCGAGTTCGTCGCCTGGACACTGCCGACCCTGCTCCAAAACCGGTGATTGAGCCGACCTCGCCCGTCGCCCCGGCCGCAACCAACCGATAACTTCGGAATCAAGCAGGTCGCTTCTTGTAATCCCTCCACGTCCTGGCTAGAATAATAGGTGTATACGAGGGGTGGTGTCGGACCATCCCTCCTGGAGGAGAGAGGGACACATCCCGTCTTGAGCGCGATGTACCCCTGCTGACGTTACCGGGGAGAGAGACATGTCCGGATTCCTGCGCAATCTGTCTATCGGGGTAGCGATCGCATCGATGACCTCAGTCGCCGGGGCACCCGCCCTTGCCGGGCCGCAGACCAGCCCATCCCGCTCGGACGATCATTTCAGCTACTCCGGCGCAGGTGACCTCAACGGGTTCTTCGGTGACCCCACGATTGCCAACGGCACGTTCTCGTTCCATGCAGCCACCTTCGAAGTCGAAGCCGCCGATGGAACCACTGCGCTGCAATCCGACACGTTCTCCATTGACCTGCTGGCTGACACGGGATGGCGGTTCCAGCGAGTGGATGTATTCACCTTGGGCCAATACGTCGTCAGCGAGACCCAAGAGAACTCCGTGGAAGCCGATATGGCGTTCAGTCTGACCGAGAACGACGGCGAGTCGAGGGAATGGTTTGGTGCGTGGGCGCCCAATCCGGACATGCCGATCACCGAGGGAAGCGGCGCCTGGTACGGGGCCGGTGCGCTCGATTTGCCATCCCCTACGCCACCGGTAAGCGATTCACTTCACTTCGAGTGGACGATCGATCTGGAGGCCATTGCCGGCGATGGCGGATCGGCACTGATCAACCTCACACCCGGGCCGTATGTGCAGTTCGGCGTCCTGATGGAGCCGATACCCGAGCCGACTACATTATCTCTCCTCGCCCTGGGCGGTCTGGCTGCGCTGCGACGCCGGCGCTGAAAGCTGCGGCACTCCCACGATCGCTGGACACATGGTCCGCAACACTGCGGGTTATGCGCGGTCAGGGTTAATTGGTAAAGCAACACATACTGCGTGATACAGGCTAACCGACGGGCCAGCTCGGCCATTATCGGGCGTAGTCTGCCTGGAACTTGACGTGTTGGAATTCCGGCTGTATGATATAGTGAAGTTGGGGAAAATAGGGAGGCTTCCTCGGCGATGTGGTTTCGGCCCAACGTGGGGTTGCGATCGGAGGCGTAACATGAAGAGTGTGTTCACGACAGGCGAAGTTGCCACAATCTGCAGGGTTAGCCAGCAGACCGTGATCCGTTGTTTCGACAGCGGGAAGCTCAAGGGATTCCGCGTGCCGGGCTCGAGGTTTCGCCGGATTCCGCGTGACGCCCTACTGGAGTTCATGCACGAGAATCAGATCCCGCTCGACCAACTCGACTCGGGCAAGAAGCGAGTCCTGGTGGTGGATGATGATCTGGCGATCGTGGAGATGTTCAACGACATCTTTGCGCGCGACGGACGCTTCGAGGTCCGCACCGCAACCACAGGGTACGACGCCGGCATGATCACCGAGACGTTCCGTCCCGACGTCATGCTGCTTGATTTCAAGTTACCGGACGTCAACGGCAACGTGGTCTGCAAAGCGGTCCGCTCGAAACCAGTCCTGCAGCACATGAAGATTATCATCATCAGCGGTGTGGCCGACCCCGACGAGGTGGCTGAGTTGCTCCAGCTCGGGGCGGATGAGTTCATCAGGAAACCGTTCGAGATCGACGTCGTGCTCTCACGCATTGCGGAGTTGCTCAACGTCTAGCCGGTTTGACATTCAGTTCACACCGCTCGGGAATCGATATTCGAACAGAGAACGGCTGGGATGGGGGCGTAGAAGGGATCGTACCAGTGTCCACCACTTACAGTCCCGTTTTGGACACCGCTCCAGGATCATCGCGACTCGAACTGATCCTGGGGCAACTGGATCAACTGCCCACGCTTTCGGCAGTGGCCGCGCGCCTGCTACAGGCCACCACGTCGGACACGAGCAGCGCTGCGGATGTCGCCGCCATCATCACGGCGGATCAAGCGCTGACGGTGAAGGTGCTTGCGCTGGTCCGCCGGGCATCGGTCGGTGCCCGCGATGTGAACACGGTGGAACGCGCCATCGTCGTGCTGGGGTTCGAAGCCGTCCGCAACGCCGTGCTCGCAATAGAGGTTTACGAGACGTTCAAGGGCGCCGAATCGCAGACCGAGGCCGCCCTGGATCGGGCCGAATTCTGGAAGCACAATCTTGCCGTCGCCTGTGCCGCGCGACTGATCGCCGAGCGGATGCGGCTGGGCAAGCAAAAGGACGAAGCTTTCGTCTGCGGCCTGCTGCACGACCTGGGCAAGATCGCTCTGGACGCCTGCCTGCCCAAGAGCTACGCGCGGGTCCTGCGACAGGTGCGAGCACGTGGGCATTGCCTTTGCGACGCCGAGCGTGAACTCCTGGGCATCGATCACACCGTCGCCGGCAAACGGCTGGCGACGCGATGGAAGCTGCCGCAACCCATTGTGGACAGCATCTGGCTGCACCACCATCCCCCCGCCTCGCTGCCCGAATCGCTTCAATCCGGTACGTTGGTCGCCGTCGTGCATCTGGCCGACGAAATCGTTCGCCAGCAGCACATCGGCTACTCCGGTTACAACCACACCGAACCCTTGGAGACGGTGGCGCGGGACGTGGGACTGGAGCCGGCCGATATTCCACGGGTGATCGAAGCGCTCCCCGAGCAGATGGAGCGGAACTGTCAGTTGGTGGGCATCGACGAACTCTCCGGCAGCACGTTGTATGCCAAGGCGGTGTCTGAAGCCAACGTGGAGCTGGGACGCGTCAACGCCGCCCTGGCGGAAGCCAACCGTCGCCTGGGGTTGCGGGCGCAGTGTTTCGACGCCCTGGGCGAGTTCACCCGTTCGCTCGCTTTGGACGATCACCTCACGGCGATCTGTCTGGCAGCAGCACGGTGCGTGCGGAAGATGGTCCAGGTCGATGCCGCAGTCGGGTTCTACTGTGATCCGGGCGGCGCGTTGTACCATATCGGCGCCTGTATGCCGGACGGCGAGCGTGTGGATATCCTACCGGGTCCAACCGACAGCGCGGCCGGGCATCCGCTCACCGGGCGATCGGCGGTGGTCGGGACTTCCGTGTGCCCCGCACCGCAGATGGCCGAGGCGGTGGTCCGCCGCTTCGAGCGCGAACTTGGCGCCGGCCCGGTGCGCATGTGGCCGATCACCCACGCGGGGCTGGTCATCGGTGGCGTGCTGTTCCACGGCGAGACCCAATCCCTCGAGGCACTGTCGTCGACGGAGGAGGAGTTCGAGGCGCTCAGCGTGGCGTTTGGGTTGGCTGTCGCCGGTGCCGCCGACCGGGCGCGGTCGGATCGACTCAGCGAGGAACTGGCCCGTGCCAACCGCCAACTGCACCAGGCGCGTGACGCGCTCTTGCGAGCCAAATCGATCGCGATGATCGCCGAGACCGCCGCCGGTGCGGCCCATGAGTTAAACAACCCGCTGGCAGTGATTTCCGGTCGGGCGCAGATGCTGGCCCAGAGCACTACAGACCCCGAACCGAAGCGTGCGGCGGAGATCATTCACCAGCACGCCCAACGCGCCAGCGACATCATCAGCGAGTTGGTGCAGTTCGCCAAACCCGACCCGGCGAAGCCGGTGGCCATTCCGCTGGCCAACTGGCTGGGGCAGCTTGGCGAGGAGTGGATAAGTCGGTCATCTCTTAAACCCGAGCAGCTACGTGTAACAACATCAGACCCGACCGTGCGTGTGTGGGCCGATGCCGGGCAGCTCGGGCAGATCTTTGATGCCCTGTTGGCCAACGCGATTGAAGCCTGCACGCCCGAAAACGCCCGTTTGGTCATTAACTCGGACTCAGCATCGTCCGATGACAGGATCGTTGTCACGGTGGAGGACAACGGTGTCGGAATGACTCCGGAGGTTCTGGAGCACGCCGTCGATCCGTTCTTCTCTTCTCGGACAGCCGGTCGGGGACGGGGGATGGGTCTTTCGCAAGCGACTCGCCTGGCAACGAACAACGGCGGACGCCTGTGGCTCACATCCACCCGTGGTGTCGGCACGGTGGCGTTCCTGGAGTTGCCTGCAGCCGGGCGATAGAGTCAGCCTAGCACGTGCGAGACCAGGCCGTGCAACGCCTCCCCCCCGAACGGATAACGAAGATCCTGTGGACTCGGGTCGGGCGGGCTGTGTAGGCCTTTCTCCTTCCTTCCCTCGCTCTCGCGGCTGAAACACCCGCCGACCCTTTTCTGTGAGTGCTGAGTCCTGAGTCCTGAGGGCTTCGTGCCTGGGGCTGAGGAGTTGCGGCGGAGGGCTGATCACGGACGACTGCGTTTCAATGAACACGGCTTGGCGCCCCAAGATCCTGCTGGTGGACAACGAGCCACGAACCGTGGAGATGCTCCTCGAGATCATCGTCCGGCAGCTCAACGCCCACGTCACCTGTGTGTCCACGGCGGAAGACGCCCTGGACATCGACATGCTCGAACCCCACGACGCCGTGGTGGCGGAGGTCAACCTGCCGGTGATGAGCGGCGTCACGCTGGCCGAGCGAATCATGGAGTTGCGTCCCCGACCGGTCATCCTGACGAGCAACGACCCCAACCTGAGTCAAGCCATTGCGGCCATACGCGTGGGCGCGGTCGATTACTTTACCAAGCCCTTCGACATCGAGTGCCTGCTGGACGCCACGGAGCGCGCTCTGAAGGCGGCCGCAGAGCAGCGGTGCCGAACGCAGCGTCATCATCGCCTGCGCACGTTGGTGCGGCAGGTCATCCGCGAGCGTCGCGAACTCAACCAGCGGATCGATCTGATCTGCCGCGATCTTGTCGGCGCTCACCGCCGTCTGGTCCACCGCGTGATCGACTGCGATAAGAACCGGGTCTAGGTTCCGCCCGACCCCATCCCCTCCCGATTTCCACGTTGAAGTGCCGGCGGACGAGACGTAGAATCAGCATTTGTCGGTCGCCCGTGTGGTGTGCCGGACCTGGCGCGCTCCCTGGAAACGCGAGACTGTCTGACCGAAAACAGCGCTAACCCATGAACGATCATTCGCCGGATCCCAACTGCGGTGTCAAGGAGCGTCGCTCACATCTACGGTGGCTTGGAGCGTTGGCGGTCGCGTGGGCAGTGGTCGCGGTGGCGGTGGCGGTGCTCGTACATCGGTTTGGTCTCCAGGAGCAGGGCGTGAAGATCGCTTGGCTGAGCGTGCCCCAGGAACGAATCGGTGTGGCACCGACGCTCAGCGAGGCGGATTCGATTCCGGCGGGGCCCGGAGCGCTGAACGGCTGCAACCTCCTGTTGGTCACGCTCGATACAACCCGGGCCGATCGGATCCGCTGCTACGGCAACCGGGACATCGAGACACCGACACTCGACCGTCTCGCACAAGCGGGCGTCCTCTTCTCGCAAGCGCTGGCGCCGACGCCGACGACCCTCCCTTCGCACGCCACGATTCTGACGGGGTTGTACCCGGTTCACCACGGGGTTCGGGCCAATGGAGTGTTCCGGCTAAGCCGTGCAAACCGTACGCTGGCAGAGATGCTGTCCGAGAACGGTTACCGCACAGGCGCGGTGATCTCGGCGTTCGTACTCAGTTCCCGGTTCGGGTTGGATCAGGGCTTCGACAGGTACGATGACGACCTGCGCGACGACGCCGCGCCCGACGATCTCGGCGTCGTCGAGCGCCGCGCCGACCAGACCACCAAGCGGGCGCTGCGCTGGTTGGATGGCGCAGCCGACGAACCGTTTTTTCTGTGGGTTCACTACTTCGACCCCCACGCGGTCTACCAGCCTCCCGGCCCATACGCGGAGCGATACGCGCACAATCCGTACGACGGCGAAATCGCCTTCGTGGACAGTCAGCTCGGCATACTGCTCGGCGCCATCGAGGAGCGCGGGTGGACCGACAGGACGCTGGTGGTCGCCGTCGGCGATCATGGCGAAGGACTCGCCGAGCACAACGAACACACCCACGGATACCTGCTCTACGACGTCACCCTGAAGGTCCCGCTGATCATGAGTTGCGGTCGACGACTTGGCGGCGGGGTTCACGTCAACCGCCGGGTATCGCTGGTCGACTTGGCGCCCACCGTGCTCACGTTGCTGGGTGTGGAGACGACCGACCGGTTCGATGGTGCGGACTTGACGCGTCCACCCGCCGCCCCCCCACCGCTCTATGCGGAGACCTACCACGGTTTGATGGAGTTCGGATGGGCGGCTTTGCAGGCCGTGTATGACGGCGACCACAAGTACATCCACGGGCCCAACCCGGAACTGTTCGATCTTGTGCGGGACCCGTTTGAACGCCAGAACCTCCTCGTCGCCCAGCCCCAATTGGCCGCCACGTTGGTGGAGAAGCTGACCCGACTGTTCGGTACGGAGATTGACGGGGGCGATTCGCCCGCGCCGACTGCCGCACTCACCCCTGAGGAGTTGGCCAAGCTGCAATCGTTGGGTTACGTCTTCTCCGGTTCGGGCGTGGAGTCGACGGCCGGTCCCCGTCCGGACCCCAAGGAGGGTATCGAACTGGTCAACCGAGTCTTCGAAATCGTGTGCTACTACCGGCCTCGCGGAGAGTTGGAAAAGTCGATTGAACTGCTCGAACAACTCACTGACGCGTACCCCGATGGGTACGTGGCGTTTTCGCATTTGGGCGCGGCCTACCTCGAGAACGGCCAGACATCTCGGGCGGCCGAGGCCTACGCTCGGTGCGTCGATCTGCGCCCGGACGCGCCCGAGTCGCTCTACAGTTTGGCGTCGGTGCTGATTACACAAGGGGAACGCGAGCAAGCCGCCGAGTTGTTGCGGCGGGTTCTTCGGAAGTACGACGATCATTTCCATGCCCGGTACGATCTCGGGCGCATCCTGTCGCAGGAGAAGCGGTACGGCGAGGCCGCCGACCAATCGAAGCGCGCCTTTGAACTCGATCCGTCCTACAAGGGTTGCGCCGCGTTTATGGTCCAGACGTTCACCGCCGCCGACCGCGAGCCCGAACTACTCCGCGTTTTGCGTTCCTGCTTAAAGGAGAAGCCGAAACTACCGTCCGTGCGTGACGCGCTGGCCGGGTATCTTGTCGGAAGACAGCGTTTCCGAGAGGCGGAGGAGCTGTTGCGCGAAGGAGCGACCTTGATGCCGGACGATGCCCAGTCTGTCGGCAGGTTGGCCTGGTTTCTGGTGAACTGTCCGGATGAGCAATTCCGCAGGCCGACCGAGAGTCGGCTCATGATGGAGCGCTTCTGCCAAGCCACCGACAACCGGGACCCGCGCGCATTATTCACCCTCGCTCGGATCCACGTCCACGCCGGTCGAGTGGCCCAGGGGATCACGATCGCCGAACAGGCTGAGGCGCTCGCCGATGACGCGGGTCGCGAGGACCTGCGGCAGGCCATCGCAGCTTTTCTGACCCGGCGGAGGTGAAGCGGAAGACTAGTGCATTGTCACACCTGAATTGACGGGTACGAGCCGATTGGGTGCCACTGGTGGCTTGCCCACCAGTGCCTTCCTCATTGATGTTGCGTGCGTAACACTGGCGGACAAGCCGCCAGTGGCAC
>Ga0190284_1000992_pt1 | contig 13338 bp, 6 predicted proteins | sample 48691812_MG_FD_161668 | JGI IMG/M metagenome (GOLD analysis project Ga0190284, IMG submission 161668) | Hydrothermal vent microbial mat bacterial communities from Southern Trench, Guaymas Basin, Mexico - 4869-18-1-2_MG | ecosystem: Environmental > Aquatic > Marine > Hydrothermal vents > Microbial...
AACGCCGAGCTTTTTGATTTTGGCTACGCCTATCTTGAAGTTGTAGTTGCCGCTGATATGATCAACCACTCGCGCTGTTAGAGAATTGGAGGGTTGACGGGGATCCAGCATGTTGGAGTACAGCACGCCTTTCTTGACGTGTGGTGCGACAACGGCGATGGCCGTGACAGCGGCTTTGGACAGTTCAATATGGCCTCGCTTCATCAATTCGGAGAACTGGAAGTGATCATTGTGTACGCCAATAATGGTGTCCTTGTGGGCCGCGACGCGATCCGAGTACATCATCACGTAGTCGCCTGATTCAATGCCGCGTGTCTTGGCATCTTCGGGATGAATTTCCACAAAATTCTCCGGCCATCGCTGCGTAATATAGGGACGGCGTTCTACGTCGTCAAAGCCTGATTGCCAGATTTCGTTGATACGGCCGTTGCTTAACCACAGTTCATCATCCTTGGGCTTTAACCAAGTCCAGAAATCAGAGAATAAACTCCAGGGATGTTTTTGCAGATTGACTTTGCCTGTTTGGGTGTTGAAATGGGTCATCTTCTTGTTGACCATGTTTGCGCCACCCGGGCCGTTGGCACCGTACATCTCGGCCGCTTGTTCCGCTGTCTTTTCGGTGTCGTGCAACCGCATGGTGCCTTTTAGTTCGCCTTTATCATTAATGAAGGTGGGGCCTTGGATACCGTCGGCACCTAACAAGCGCATTTGCTCATGCAGAGTACGTCCATGACGATGCGCATAGACTTTGATCATGTGATAGGATTTGCGGCCTGTCCGGCTGAAGCGCGAAGATTCTTCGGCGACATCGTTGGAATTATTCCAATCAAAGCCGTCAAAGCCCATCCGTTTGGCGAGTTGAGCGATAATCCACCAATCCGGTTTGGCATCGCCTGGGGCATCGTAGAATTTATGGTACAGCCGCAGGCGACGTTCTCCGTTGCCACGCATAAAGTCTTCTTCGCCCCAAGTCGCTGCTGGGAAGACAATATCGGCAAATTGGGCACCGATGGGATTGCGGAGATAGATATCTTGGTCAATCACGACCATACCGCCAGAATCGGCACGCGCTTTGAGCGTATCAATGATTTCTTGTTTGTCGTGGCTGCGCAGTTGATTGGGGTTGGCAACAACCAGTTCATAAAAGCGCTTTTGTAGGCCTTGGGAACCACACATGGCTTGAATCCAAGTGGTACCAACGACATGCGCCATTCGAGTATGGCCTGAAACTAACCAACGGTCAGTGTCTAGGGCGCGACGACGACGGCCGGGGACTTTTTCTGGCGATTTGTTGCGCGGCAATCCGGCTCCGCGTTGTCCACCGCGTTGGTGTCCACCGAAGCGGCCGACGACTCGGCCCGAACGTCCACCGGCACCGCAGATAGTGGCTAAGGAAGAAATGGCGTTGGTATTGCCAGTGTTATTAGACCAATAGAAGCCTTTTTCAATACCAAAGGAGGCCTTAACGCGGCTACCGTCTGCTTTAGGCTTGGCTATCCATTCAGCCGCTTGGCGGATTTTCGCCGCATCAACGCCGGTTATTTCAGCCGCTTTGTCCAGTTCGTATTCCGGTTGGGACAGCACCCATTTTTTGTAGTCCTCAAACCCATCTGTTTGGAATTTGCCCCAAGTGGTACGCCATTGCCAAGGCGTATTACGGGTTCCTTGACCAAATCCAGAGTCAGATTCCCATTTGTTGTTGACCCATTTGTTAATCCATTCTTGGTCTTCCCAGCCGTTTTCCACAACGATGCGGGCAATGGCCCCTAATAATACTGTGTCAGTGCCCGGATAAAGGTCTAGGTGTAAACCGCCCATCTTTTTGGCGAAGGCAATACCGGCCGTCTCGCGGGGGTTGACCATAATCAGCTTCATGCCACGGTAGATGCCGGGCATAATGTGCTGAGTGAAGAGGACTGTCTTGGTTTCATAAGGGTCAGTACCCAAGCACATCAGTACGTCAGCAGCGCCCCAGTCGTTATACGACGGCCCGAAGTTGTCAAAGCCGGCATCTCTGAAGCCGGGTGTGGAAGTCACGTCTGAGGGCGTGTCATGGAAAGTAAAGCTGGCCGTATTGATATGGCGCAGTGCAAATTTGGTGACGGCGTAGGTGTTTTCGATGTATTGGTAAGAGTATGTCTTCATCGAGTAAGCATTGGCACCATGTTTGGCAATCACATACTTGGCGACTTCAGCAGCGATATCAAGGGCAAATTCCCAAGGCACCGGTTGCAAAATGCCGTAAATACGTATTAACGGGGTGGTTAAACGGTCACGAGTGGGCGTTTTGGGATTGTAGCACTTTTGGGCAATGAGGCCGCCGCGTATACTGGAATCGCCGTAGGTATTGACCGTTTTGGCATCTTTGTTCGGGACGATAACGACGTTGTGGGGATTTCCGTTGTGCATCACGATATTGTGTTGTGCGGGCGCAACCCAAGCTTGCAGGGGGTTGCTGGGAAAATCAATGCCGAACGCGTTCTCGGCCGCTTTGGGGCCGCCCTCACCTGTGCCAACCGGCCAGCGGTAGACTTTGTAGGCACAAGCGACAATGCAATAGTCGCAGCAGGTGGTTAGCACTTCGGCGTGTTTGGGTGGCAGTGGTGCTCGGTCTTCGGGTAAATAGTAATTGGTAGACATTGTTGTTACTCCTATGTATTCATCAGGTTTTCGTTGCGGCCAAACAGTAGGCCCATCATGCCAACGGCGTAAATGTCATCGCCATCGAGTTCCAGTAGAATCTGTGGCAGACTTTGGTAGGCTTGGCCAGAGACAATGATACCGTGACGGCGCAAGTCGTAGAGTGATAAATGAAATGGGCATGGGCCTAATGTCCGATGTTCGTCGGTGGCCTTGTAACCTCCTTGCAACGGCCCACCTTGGTGGGTACAGAGGTAGGTGAAGGCTACGACGTCGCGCTGTGGGCCTATGCCACCGCCGGCTTTGACACCGCCCATTTTGACTAGCATGCAGTAGGCATTTTTGCCGTCATCGGGGTAGCTGAAGTCAACAGGTTCATGGTCTTTTAACTCGCTCAGCTTGGCGAGGAATTTGCGTGGATAGCCCACAACACGGGCTGGAACTTGTTTGGCTTGGGCCGTGCCCGAAAATAACGTAATCGTGGTGGTGCTGGCGGCGGCCGCGGTACCGCTGAAGAGTAAAAATTGCCGGCGACTTAGCGTACAGTTGCCAGGTGCCGCCGCGGATTCATCATGCGTTTTTGTCGATGTGGTCATTTTTTGTCACTCCTGTTGCGTCTTTATCTATTCACTTACTTACCCCAGGTTTCACCTAGGGCTATTATCTCGCTCCGCTCGTTACTGCGTTTCACATTCAACCCCTTCAGGGTTGAGGCCGTTGGTTGGTTTACCCCAGGTTTTCCTTAAGCTATTATCTCGCTCCGCTCGTTACTGCGTTTCACATTCAACCCCTTCAGGGTTGAGGCCGAGTTAATAATTAATGATTAATTTCAACCCTACGGGGGGAGTTAATAATTAATGATTAATGATTAATTATTAATTAATTCTTCGGGGTTGGGGTGTCTTTTCTTGATTCACATTACCAATTACCTACCGATTACCAACAGTTATTTTTTCAGTGCTTGTAGTTCTTCTTCGGTGAACAAGGGCGCGTAGTTCGGCAATTTGGGTCTTTCTATGGTGATCGCTTCACCTGAGAAGGCTTCTATAAAAGCTACCAAGTCTTCTTTTTCCGCTTTCGTCAAACCTAGCGGTTTGATGAGCGGAGTCTTGTTTTGGGGCCAGTCTGTGGTTCGGCCGACTTTGAGGGTTTCGCCTTCTGTGTCACCTTCGTCGTCAGCTTCGCCGTCGTCAGCTTCGTCGTCGGCTTCGCCTTCGTCGCCTTCGTCGTCAGCTTCGCTGTCGTCACCTTCTTCTTCGTCGCTTTCGTCGGCTTCGCCTTCGTCATCTTCGTCGTCACCTTCGCTGTCGTCATCGTCGTCAGCTTCGCCGTCGTCACCTTCGTCGTCGCTTTCGTCGTCACCTTCGCTGTCGTCATCGTCGTCACCTTCGTCGTCGTCACCTTCGTCGTCAGCTTCGTCGTCACCTTCGTCGTCGGCTTCGTCGTCGTCTTCTTCATCATCAGATGCAGCGAATCCACCCCGGTTGTAGAAATCCACCACTTCTGCAAGGGTGTAGAATGCGCCGTTGTGCATATACGGGGCCGTGTACAAGGTGTAACGCAGAGTGGGAGTACGGAATTTGCCTTTGTCCCATTCGTTCTTGGTGCGGAAATATAAACCAGCATCGGCCTTAACGGTGCGATACAGTGCTTCTTGCGCTCCCTTGGCGTAATATTCAAAGCGGAAGGTAATCTGCGCGAGGCCGTCTTCTTCCCAACGTTTTGCCGGTGGTACGCCAATATTGTAGAAACCCTGATCGGTAGCAAATGGCCCATTGTGGCAGTTGATACACCCCGCTTTGCCGTTGAACAGTGTCATGCCTCGTTTTTGTGGTTCGGTGAGAGCATCTTCTTCGCCTTGCAAGTATTTATCCAGCGGCGTATCTCGTTGTACTAAGGTACGTTCAAACGCGGCAATGGCTCGCCAAGCATTTCCGATGAGCGGCCATTCGTCACCGAAGACTTCTTTGAAACGCTTGCGGTATTCAGGGATTAAGCACAGACGGGCTTCCATGAGGTCATTTTCACCGTTACCGGCAACGCCGCCTTTGGCAGCAGAAGGTGCTTGCTTTTCCAAGGACTGCGCAGCACCGGCCCAGAAAAACTTGCCATAGTAAACGGAGTTGACGATGCTCTGGCTGTTGCGCCAGTGGACTGTGCCGGGGTAGCCTCGGGAAAAGTCATCACTCCAAGCCCAACCTTGATCGGGTTCATGGCAGGTGGCACAGGCGGTGGAGGTATCGCCACCAATGCGGGGATCAAAAAACAGGATTTTGCCGAGTTCTACTTTGGCATCCGTCTGTTTATTGTCTGGCGGTATGGGTGGCTCCCCTAGCGGTGCGAGCGGTGGTGGATCGGTGTTGGCTAGGGCCAGGTGATTGAATGGGCCCATAAAAACGGCTGTGATGACCGTTGCCAGCCCGGTTATTTTCATTAGGTTCATTTAGGCGTCTCCTTGATGTTAGGATGTTGAATTATAAAGTCTAAAGTCCAAAGCTTCAGCTTTGGACTCCAAGCCAAAGCTTCAGCTTTGGACTCCATGTTAGTTGCGGACTTGGCGCCAGTTGGCGATGGCTTCGTATTCGTTTGGAAATTTTTCTGTCCAGACTTGTGTCGTCAGAGGTTTTCCTGAGAGAGTTAGTAGGAATTCAACGAGGTTTTTTTGTTCTGCCTCGCTCAGGTTGAGAGGTTTTAGCAACGGAGCCTTGTTGCTGTCTTCTCCGCCGCCGTTGTTGTAGAAAGTGACTACGTCTTCTAAGGTTGCTAACATGCCGTTGTGCATGTAAGGGGCGGTGTATTTCAGTTCTCGTAGCGTGGGCGTCATAAATTTGCCCATGTCGCTGCCGTCGGCTTTGTGGGTTTGTATGTGAGTACCGGGATCGCGCTTCAGGGCCATGTAATTTTCTATGCCTAAGAACATGCTGTATGCGATGAAGGCCTGATGGTTTAGCGGATTGCGGAAAATGTCAAAGTTTTCGGATACGCCGGTGTTGTGGGATTCGCCATCCGAAAAGAGTGGGCCGTTGTGGCAGGCGATGCAGTTGGCTTTGCCTTTGAAGAGTGCTAACCCTTGTTGGGCCGCTTCTGACATTTGGCCGTTGTCAAAGGGCGCACCGCGGGAGGTGAGTGTTTTTAGATATTCGGGAATGGCTTTACGCACTTTGCCGTTGGAAGGTTCCCCGTATCCGGCTTTTTCAAACATTTCCAGGTATTTGGGGTCTTGTTTGAGACGTTCTTGCATGATACGCATGTCCATGTTCATAATGTAGTCTTCCGTGATCATTTCGCGGGTGACATCATTGAGGTTGGTGCCAATGCGTCCGTCATGCATCCAGACTTTTTTGTGGGCGGTGTTGATCAGGGTGGGGGCATTGCGAAAATGACCGTTGCCGGGATAGCCAGGTGACAGAGCGGCCTTTGAGCCAAAGCCATGTTCAGGATCATGACAGGTGGCACAGGAAATCGCGGCATCTCCTGAGAGTCGTGGATCGAAAAAGAGTCGTTTTCCAAGTTCGGCCTTGGCTTCGTCGATCTTAAGCGGTGGTAGTGGGCCAATGTCTGGCGTTGTGTGGCCTATATTGGCCGCGAGTGCCATTGCTAGGCCGAGCGATGTCGTGATTAAGCGACGAGGCCTGATGGTTTGTTTACTCATGCAGCGTTTCTCCGTTTGGTGTTGATTGATTAATGATTAACAAGTTAGCCCCAACGGGGCGATATTAATAAAGCCAGGGGCACCGCCCCTGGAAAACCCCGCCCCTAGTTTTTAGCTGGGGTGGTGAAAATAATTAATGGTTAATGATTAATGATTAATGATTAATGAATTAAATAATACTTAAATGGTTGTTTTTAAAATAATTTTATTAAGCGGAATAAAAATTGGCTCAAGTTTTAGAACCAAAGGAACCTCCTTTTCACCACCCTAGTTTTTAGCCCCAACGGGGCGAGATTCGATGTCGGCGCGTTGGAACAGATATAAGTGTGCCAACCCCGTAGGGGTTGAATGTGAATAGCCACAGGTGCAACCTGTGGGAAATGTGCCCCCCAACGCGCCAACCCCGTAGGGGTTGTGAATAGCCCCAGGTGCAACCTGTGGGAAATGTGCCACCAACGCGCCAACCCCGAAGGGGTTGAATATGAATAGCCACAGGTGCAACCTGTGGGAAATGTGCCCCCAACGTGCCAACCCTGAAGGGGTTGAATATGAATAGCCACAGGTGCAACCTGTGGGAAATGTGCCCACAACGCGCCAACCCTGAAGGGGTTGAATATGAATAGCCACAGGTGCAACCTGTGGGAAATGTGCCCCCAACGTGCCAACCCTGAAGGGGTTGAATATGAATAGCCACAGGTGCAACCTGTGGGAAATGTGCCCCCAACGTCCCAACCCTGAAGGGGTTGAATATGAATAGCCACAGGTGCAACCTGTGGGAAATGTGCCACCAACGCGCCAACCCCGAAGGGGTTGAATATGAATAGCCACAGGTGCAACCTGTGGGAAATGTGCCACCAACGCGCCAACCCCGAAGGGGTTGAATATGAATAGCCACAGGTGCAACCTGTGGGAAATGTGCCCACAACGCGCCAACCCCGAAGGGGTTGAATGCCAAACTAAAGTTTGGACTCCGGCTCACGACGCCGCTGATTGTGTACTAAAATAATGCCTAGCAAGAATGTTAAGAATCCAATCCCTAGCGGCATTCCATAAAGTTTGTTGTAGTCGATTTGGGGCGGCAGTAGTAGCCAGTACCAACTGGTTAGTGTGTGTTTGGAGCCGATTTCGCCGTTGTTGCCATCCCAGTTGGCAAAGGATATTGGGATGAATTGGCCGTCGGTAAATGATAAATCGCCTGATTTGCCGCGGCTTTTTCTGGGCAGTTTCATTAGCACTCGCCAGCGTCCGTGTTGCCATTTGCCAGTGGCTGTCAGTGTGTTGTCTTCTTGCCGTGGTTCTAGCGGTTTGTTAGGGCCTTTTCCGTCAAAAATCAGTGACTTGGGTGCTACTTTTGGTTCAATACGGCCGGCATTCCAGTACCAAATGGTGGTGGGGTGGGCCGTATCGCCATGACGGTATAAGGGTTTTTCGACAATGGGCGTGGTTTTAAAAGCGCCGGCTTTTGGAAATTGTATGGCGAACGCGTCGGAGTGCATTTTTAGGTTTTCGTCTTCAATTTGCGTCGCTACGGGTTCGCCGGGGCGGCTGTCGGTTCTGTCATTGATTTCTAGGAGAAAGGCAATTTCTCGTTCGTTGTATAGGACTCGCGTTGTGATGGCATTTGCCAAGGGTGTAAATAGGCGTTTTTCTTTGATGATATTAGGTACTAAGCGCAGGGTTGTGCCGGGTGCGTTGTCCCAAGCGGTGTCTTCGACTGTTGTTGGTAACGCGCCTTTAACGCTTAGGGCTTTAATCACGGTGCTTTTACCTGGCTGTATGTTGTTTTTGCGTAGCGAATAGACGTAATTGGCGATGTGCCAGCGATCTTCTAGGCTGACGGGATCGGTATCTCCTTTGCTGGTTGAACGGTGGGCCGGCATGGGTGTTCCGGGAATTCCTATAGATAGCCGGGTGTAAATTTGGCGGATCGTTTGTTGTTGGCTGTTTTCATCGTTGCCGGGTATATTGCTTATTCGCCAAGTCCACGGTTTAGTCAAATCACGCGGCCAAATACGGTATTCCCAGTCATCGGTTAGGCGTTTGCCGGAGGTGATGTTGCCGCGCCCGGTTTGTCCATGACATTGTTGACAGGTTTTTTCAAAGGCTATTTTGCCTTTGGCGATAGAGTCCGCTGAGTAGGGTATTTGACCGGTAATGGGTTCTATGTCTTTAATAGTTATGAAGTTTGTTGGTTTTTGCCCATTTTCGTCAGCCTTTTCGTCTTCTTCGTCACTGTCATTGTCGGCCTCGTCGTCGGCCTCTTCATCGTCGGCATCGTCGTCATCTGCCTCGTCGCTGTCATCGTCGTCTTCAGCCTCGTCGCTGTCATCGTCGGCTTCGTCATCGTCGTCAGCCTCGTCGTCTTTAGATTCTGCCTTGTCGCTGTCATCGTCGGCCGCGTCTTCAGCCTTGTCACTGTCCTCATCGGCCGCGTCTTCAGCCGCGTCGCTGTCATCGTCGGCCTCATCGTCGGCCTCATCGTCGGCCTCATCGTCGTCATCGTCGTCAGCCTCGTCGTCTTTAGAACCGGCCTCATTGCTTTCTACGTCAGCCTTGTCGTCTTTAGATTCTGCCTTGTCGCTGTCATCGTCGGCCTCATCGTCGTCATCGTCGTCAGCCGCGTCGTCTTCAGACTCAGCCTCGTCATTGTCATCGTCGGCCGCGTCGGCCTCTTCGTCGTCAGCCTTGTCGTCTTTAGATTCGGCCTTGTCACTGTCATCGTCGGCCTCATCGTCGTCATCGTCGTCGGCCGCGTCGTCTTTAGAACCGGCCTCATTGCTTTCTACGTCAGCCTTGTCGTCTTTAGATTCGGCCGCGTCACTGTCATCGTCAGCCTCGTCGTCTTTAGATTCTGCCTCGTCGTCGTCATCGTCGTCATCGTCGTCTTCACCTTCGTCTTCTTCGTCTTCTTCGTCTTCTTCGTCTTCACCTTCAGCTACCCAAGTACCTAAAATGTCGAAACCTTTGAGAACGGGAATCAGGCTTTTAATTTGTTCATCGCTGAGCAGAGTCTCCCAGCCGGGCATACTCGTACCGTTCAAGCCATGTTTGATAGTCTTAAATAAATCTTCATCCCGCGCCGGTTTGTCGCCGAGAGAGGTTTTATATTTGAACGTGCCCATCGTAAAATCACGAGGCTTCGGATAAAGAAATTCAGCCGCCGGCCCATCACCCTTGCCCTTGTTGCCGTGACATGCGGCACAGCGAAATTGGTAAATTTCTTTGCCAGTCATTTTAGCACGTTGGGACTGGATTTTATCCGTCATGCCGGTTACCGCCTTGGAGACTTTTTGATCCCATATACGCGGTACTTGCCCAACATAGTCGTAGAGGAATGTGATTGCTTGCCAGACTTCTTTTTCGTTTAACATCTCATGCCAGACGGGCATGGCCGAATTCCAAGGGGTGCCTTCTTTGGGTAAGCCCGGCCCACCGGTGGTGATACGCCAAAATAGAAAGGCTTCTTGTAATTGGGCGATAGTGCCTACGTCTTGGAAATTGGCCGGCAGTGGATTGAAGCCAGCGGCAAGGGGCCCGTCTCCGTCAAGTAGATCGCCGTGACAGTAAAAACAGTTTTTAAAATAAGTTTGGCTACCGGCTTGCACGGCCTGTTGATAAATTTCTTCAGCCTTCTGGGCTTCGGTTTGTGCTAAGACTTCGGCCCTGATTGGGTTTTCAAGGGTAGTCAGATTATAGGTTTTATTGTAGATTCGCAGAGTAGAAGGCGGCGCTGGGTGAACTTGCCGGAGTTCTACGGGCGATTCAAACGAAGGTTTAATTGCATTGTAGACGGTATAACCTACTAGCGCCGGTATGCCAATTAGGAAAACCCAGCGAATGGCCCATTTTTTGTCATCGCGCAACACGGCCCTGATGGGTGCTTTAAATTTGTCCCAACGCTGATCGTCAAATGAGAAATAGAGTAAGACACCGATGATGGTGATGATCATAAATTCGATCATTAATGATTTGGGCATCACCGGTGGAAATGCGTTATCAAATATGAGATAGGCACAGACAATCACTAAGAGTGCTTGCCAGAATGCCGGTATTCGGAAATCTTTCATTCAAATATTCCTTAGTTTTTTTTCTGATTGTAACGGATGAAAGGGAAGAGGGCGAACACTAGAGAGAGCCCCTACATTATTAACGTGAGTTCTATTTTAAATAAGTTATATAAATCATCTATTAATCAATTATTTGATGACAATTAATTAAAAAGGCTTTTTTTAATATTAAACCCTTAGCATTAATATGTTAATAACCCTTATTTGTGGGCCATCAACTGGAAGAAGTAAGTACAACTATTATTTGATGACAATTAATTAAAAAGGCTTTTTTTAATATTAAACCCTTAGCATTAATATGTTAATAACCCTTATTTGTGGGCCATCAACTGGAAGAAGTAAGTACAACTTATGGGTTTTGTTTTTAACTGATTGATAATTAAGCCATTCTAACTAAATAATTGAGATAACTCATAATTTTATAACCGGCCTTGATATTTAAAGTAGAACTCACGTTATTAGGTTAAATATCAATTGGATACCAAAATTGTTTGGTAGGAGCTTTCCTAAATGTTCGCCCTTTGATATGGAGAGAAACCTCCATCATTTTTGGTATCCCCAAACTTTCATCCGTTACAACGAGGTTTTTTGGCGTGCGTGTTGTGTTGCCAAACTAACTAAAGTTTGGACTCCTGAGTCCTGAAACTATTTTTGCTCGGCAAGAAATTGCACAATCATTTCTAATTCTTTGACTCTCATTTTTTCGGCAAAGTCGCCGGGCATCATGGGAGAATAACCTTCGGCAATCACAGCGTTGGGTTCGATAATGCTTTGCCGAATTTCTTTGGCGCTGAGACGTTTGCCAACCGTTCGCAAATCAGGCCCTATTGATGATTCGCTTTCTAGGATGGAATGACAGGCAGCGCAACCGAATTGTGTCATGGCCGCTTCGGCATTTTGGGCGATTGCGGGTGCGGCGGCTTGGGCGGTTTGGGCCTTTGGTAGCGGCGGCGCCGCTTTTGCCGTAGGCAAAGCCACCGTTACCGGATTGCCGCCCTTAGCTTGCATATAGGCAATGACGGCATCTATTTCAATCTCAGAGAGTTGAATGGGGGCCTTGTTGACATTTGGCATGGGCGATTGTGTGTCATTCGTGCCCTTTTTGCCATAGCCTTTGACGACATAGAGACTCGGTTGCAGCATAGATTCCCGCAAGTAGGATTCGGCATCTTTCGCTTCGCCTTGATAGCGACGACTATCAGCCAATCGTTTCTTGGCCGTCTCTACCATGTTCATGACGGGAATATCAGGAGCGCGTCCCATGTTGTTGTGGCATAGCGTACAAGTGCCTTTACCTTTAAATAATTCTTCGCCTAGCGCCACAAATGATTCTTCGGTGAATGTTCCCGGTTCTAGCGTTATTTCCACCGGTGCTTCACCTTCTACTTGCGGCAACAGGTTGGCGACTAAAGTAAATCCAAAAGTCAGCGCCAAGCTGAATCCTAATACTTTGACGATTACTGGCATTTTTCACCTTTCAGCTTTCCCCAGGTTTTCCTTAAGCTATTCATATTCAACCCCTTCAGGGTTGAAGCCTGATATTGGTTTCCTTTTCCCCAGGTTTCACATCAATGCCATATCGTACCGCTTTTCGGTGAGGGCAACCATAAAGGATTGCCCCTACACGACATGACGATTTGTAGGGGCAATCCCACGTGCAAAGCCCTTAACTTAATGGCATTGAGGTTTCATTCACATTCAACCCCTTCAGGGTTGAAGCCTGATATTGGTTTCCTTTTCCCCAGGTTTCACCAGTGGCTCTTAACATTCAACCCCTACGGGGTTGAGGCCGAATTAATAATTAACAATTAACAATTAACAATTCGTTTACGTCACAATTTTCATCACCCTAGGGGGCGCATTCCCATTTTCCGGGTACTTTGTTAATAACGATGGCGATTATGCTATCGATAAGGATTGATAAAAATCAATTTTTCTCTTGAGTACATTTATCCGCGTTTTTAATTCGTTTATCCGCGTAATTCGTTGTACTAAATTCGTTTATCCGCGTAATTAGTTGTACTAAATTCCTTTATCCGCGTAATTAGTTGTACTAAATTCGTTTATCCGCGTAATTCGTTGTACTTGGCATGGTTCAAAAATGGCGATAAAAGGGTAACGTGTTGGAGTCCTTCGCTGTAGCGTAGGATGCCCAAACCTGAAGGTTTGGACTCCAACCTCAACACATTGAGTGTTACCTTGAATTGAACCATGCCTTGTACTTACTTAACCGTGAAAACGGGAATGCGCCCCACCCCAGGTTTTGGCTATCCTACTGTTGCTTGTGGTGGTTCTTGCTTAGTGCCAGAGAGCGAGGATAGCCAGAAAATGAACAGAATTATCACTAAAAACAATAGGGTAGCAACAGTAATCATATTGCCAGCATGGCCGATGGCCGGAATATAGTTGTCTGGTGAATTGTCTTTCATCACGGTGTAAACATGCCAATGGGTACGCACACTGGAACGCACATAGCCCATCAAAGCCATTAGCCAAGTGAATGCAATGGGTAGTGCAAATAGGGCATATTGTGAACGCTCACTGACTTTGCCCCATTGGGAAGGTAATGTCTTGGCTCCCTTAAACATGAGGCTATCAATCACAACGCCGCTGACAATGACTAGCAGAGTTGACACCACTTGCATGACGCTGGAACCGACTTTGTACACGGTATTGGTGAAATAGCCGTAGTAGATGCCAGCAAAAATAATATTGGCGATGGCTACCACATAAATCGCAACCATTAGCGCATTCCCCGCCTTTGCCCAAGAGACTGTCGTGACTTTATCGGCGCGGCGATAGAGTTGGAATGATAGGAACGTGAAAATGAGCATCAAGTTGACGGCGATATTTTTCGCCGGCATGATGCCTAACGGGCCTAATATATGGTGATGGCTGCCGCCCAAGGTGGCGACTTCGGCCGGACTTAATATTAAAGTATGTGGTGTTACCCATATGAGAAAACCTATCACTAGCACA
>Ga0190284_1000994_pt1 | contig 13331 bp, 8 predicted proteins | sample 48691812_MG_FD_161668 | JGI IMG/M metagenome (GOLD analysis project Ga0190284, IMG submission 161668) | Hydrothermal vent microbial mat bacterial communities from Southern Trench, Guaymas Basin, Mexico - 4869-18-1-2_MG | ecosystem: Environmental > Aquatic > Marine > Hydrothermal vents > Microbial...
GAAGCGGCATCTCTTTTGATCTTATAGTCGGATATGATATCGAATATGTTGAGAAGCAGAGCCTGGCGATGGATTTGAAGATTCTGTGGTGGACGGTATCCTCGGTGCTTTGTGGCCAGGGAGCCATGTAGCGCAGTATTGACGCAGTTCAGACAGTGATCACTTTCTGCAAATTTTGAGAGAGATAGCGAGGGAGTAGGAAAAGAAACCTATTGACAAACTGCCCCACCTCCTGTATCATGTGACGTCGGAAGTCCTCGTAGTGCGTTGCGCGACGGCTGTCTAAGATAAGGCTCCAGACGGCCTACCCCTTACCTGGACTTCATCCCAGTTAGACAGGGATAGCGCTACAAAACTATCTTGATATACTGAGCGGACGTTCACCGGGAGGAGCAAACGATGAAATTGAGCAGCAGGCAGGTGGTGGCACCGATCAAAGTAGCCTTGTTGGTGGGAGTGATAGCGGGGGCGGTGGCAGTCTCAGTAGAGACGAACATCGTCCCCGTCTTCCACAGTGGGCGGGCTAGGGCACAGGCAGGAGCCCCCGATCCCCATATTGACTACATTCACCTCAATGGAAGTCTCGCAAGTAGCGTGACGATCACTCACGGGCAGGCTGTGACCATTAAGGTACAGGCGACGAATGATGCTGGATCTGACGCCGGCTATTGGGCCGGGATCTACATGAGCTTTCCAGAATTGGATTCGTATGCTGCTGCCGACTATGTAGATGTCTTGGGCCTCAGCGATGACCTGGTGTACCGCGAATACCGCCCTGGGGATTCCGATAGTCCAATCTGGTATGCCTGCAGCGACCCAGGCTATCACGAAGCGGCGCAGGTATTGTTGATTGCGGGGAAGTATGATACCTCGTCCACGTCTTGGAACCCTGGAGAGGCAAAACACCTGGAAGTCAGGATAAGGCCACCCAGGCCGGGCCTGTACCAGGTTTACGTGAAAGTGTCAACGTGTGACAGCGGTGGTTCCTATCAATTCGATCCCACCGGTGGAGCATACATAGATCAGCAGTGTGAATACGTCTACCGTCGGACTATCGAGGTTGAGCCAAACCCAGGCGCGATCTACCTGCCAGTGTTGTTCAGGAGCTACTATAGATATCATCTCACGCTCTTGCGCGGGGTGCGGACACAGGCATCGAGTTGCTATGACGCAACGTACTGTAGCCAGCGACTGGATTGTTTGCAGGAAGCCGGCGCCACTGTTTTATACTATTCAATCTATTATCGCGAGGCGTATTACCACAGTGACTTGTTACCCCACCGCTCGTTTGATTCACTGGCCTACCTGGTGCCAGAAGCGCACGCACGCGGTATGCAGGTCTACGCTTTGATAGAATCCGCCCGTATAGGCTGGCCTCAACATTCCGGGTGGAACGCACGCCTGAATCATTCTGGCGTGCCGGAGGACTGGCTGGACTTTGCCCTTCCCGAGGCGCGCTCCTTTGTGGCCGACGTAGCCGAGGAGATTGTGACAAATTATGACGTGGATGGCATCTTGTTGGATTACACTCGATGGGAATCAGGCTGGTTTGATAGCGCTGGTCTCTCCGCCGATGACGTCTCTCTGACCGTCGAGGGCGTCTACGACCGGGTGAAGGCGGTCCGGTCCGTACCTGTTACCGCCTCCGTGTTTCGGAGCCGGCAGTCCGCCAGTTGGGCGGGCCAGATGTGGGGCGATTGGCTGGCTGGCGGCTATGTTGACTACGTCACACCGATGGCCTACGTGAGCGACAGCGAGTTGCAGACGCTCTTCAACGATTGGCGTGACTCTGGCTATTTTCCAGAGCGGATTATCCCCCGCCTATCAACGGCATGGTTTAACCCTACAAGGGCCAAGTCAGTGGAGGATGTGCTGCGGCAGATAGAGATGTGCTACGACGCCGGAGCTACCGGGATGACCCTATGGGATGACCGATACATTTGTAACGATCCGGAATTGGTGGAGGCGCTAGGAGGAGAGGGGGGCTGGTAGCCGGGCTCCCTCTGCTGATTGAACATTAAAATTGAACGGAAATTGATCATTTGAACGCGGATAAGATTTGTTTCTTATCCGTGTTTTTTTGTTTTCATCCGCGTCATGAAATTTTGGCACGTTTGCTCTTTGCTCGCTTGCAAAGAATTTCTGGCTTCAAGGTGTTCAGGGGCAGTGATCCTAGTAATTCTAGTAAATGTTTCACCTTCCTGTAACGCTATGTGAACACAACTGTGCTATGATGGGTGCATGACTCGGTTAACGAAGTTCTCAGGAATCACTCCTTGTCCGAGTGATCCTGTGTCAACAAGGATAAGGGGGGGTAAATAAGATGCAATTACGAGCTTACGTACGGCTGCTACTCAAAGAATGGTGGGTTATTCTATCCTCACTGTTGATTACGGTGACAGCCACCCTGGTGCTGACCTATGCTCAAGTTCCCGTCTACGAGACAGCAACCACATTCATCGTAAGTCCTAGCTCCTCGTTTAAGGACCTGAACAGTTTGCTTCAGGGATTGGATACTCTATCCAGGCGAGAGGGCGTCAGTGAGACTTACAACAGACTCTCCACCAGTCGGACTATCGTCAAAGCGGCGGCTGCCGAGCTGGGACTAACTGAGGATGACCTGGAGCGTTTCACAATCAGCAGTGAGGTGCGTTCTCCTGCCAACATCATCAGGATCACGGTGCAAGGAGATGATCCAGTTCTCATCGCTGATCTGGCCGATCTCATCGGTGCCAAGACGGTTGAGTACGCGCGAGACCTGTACGAGGTATATGACCTGAAGCCTCTGGACGCGGCAATTGTACCCGAAGAACCTATTAAGCCCAATAAGAGCCAAAACTTGATGCTGGCAACTGTCGTTGGGCTTGGTTTGGGCGTTGCGCTGGCTTTTGTTGTCGAATACCTGAGGGTGCCAGTAGATGCCATGACCAGCCTGAGCATCATGGATGCGACTACCGGTGTCTACAACAAGGCCTACTTCTTGCAACGGTTGAACCAGGAACTCAGTCGTGCCAGTCATCATGATTATCCGCTGAGCATCGGGTTGATGAATATCGAACGCCTTGATACTTTTAGGGGATTGTACTCCACCAAGTCGCGAAACGAGGTGCTACGGAAAGTGGCTGTCTACCTGAAGCAGTACTTACGGGCGGAAGATCTGATCGCCCGTTTCGAAGGAGACAAATTCGCCTTTCTGTTCCCCGATACGCCCGGCCATGAAGCCAAGGAGATGTTAGAAAAGTTGCAAACCCGCATTGAGTGGAGCGCGTTCGAATTAGAATCCACGGGCATCAAGCTGAATCTTGCTAGCTCCTCCGGCGTGATGTCTTATGGTGGTAACGGCATAGACCAGGAGGAAATGCTCTCCAGGGCGGAACAGGCCCTCCAGCGCGCTGGGACCAATGGCTACAGCAAGGTCTACTTGTGGGAAGAAACTCGTGAAAGCCAGTCTTAGATAGTGCCATCTGGCAGGTACTCTGGCCGATCTGGAGGTACCTGCCACTTGGCGTACCCTGAGTTGGTGGCTTCATGACGGTTGGTTGCATTTACATATTGAACCCAGGACTGATGTGTGATGAATAAATCTGCGAAGAAATCAGAACTTTATCGGGCGGGAGGGTTGTTGCTCATTCTGTTGTTATCTCTCCTTCCTAACGTTTGGGCGGTGATGCCAGTAGTGGCTTCGTCATCTCCTGCTTCGGCTCAATCAGAAGGCATGGCAGAAGGCATGGCGAGCCGTCATCAGCCTCAGGCCGCGCCCTCCCCCACTCCTACTCCCTCGCCAGAGACCGAGCCGGGTTCCACGCCCTCGCCAGAGGCCGAGCCGGGTTCCACTCCCTCGCCGGAGACCGAGCCGGAGCCCACTCCCTCGCCAGAGACCGAACTGGATCAGTTCCGGGTCACATTGAATGAGCTAGGCTATGGTGAGCGAGTTCTAAAAGACTATGTGGCCCAAACTGGGTATACGTTCGTCCTCCCCGAAACCTGGGAGTTACAGGAAGGAAGTTACCTGGAATTGGATTTCAGTTACACCTATCAGGCACTTGAAACCCAGGATGATCTGTTCGGACTTGCTACCTTTGGCACTCTGACTGTCCTGCTAGATGGAGAAGTCCGGCGAGTTATCACTCTGGAGACATCTAGGGTCCAGCACCAGCATGTGGGACTGGGCCTCCCTCCGGACCTTCTTAACGACGCCACGACCCGCGAACACACCGTCTCTTTGCTCCTTGATGCCTCCCATCCGTGCGAGTTGCCGCATCGTGTCGAGCTGGTGGTTCACTCAGAATCTTTTTTCTCTTTCCGTTATACCCGGCGCCCTTTGCTGCCCGACCTAGGCGTTTACCCGCGCCCTTTCTACCAACGGGCCTTTGACCCCGATGCCGTGTGGTTTATCCTTCCCGGCCAGCCCAGCCAGCCAGAGATAGCCGGCGCTATAGGCGTGGGTGCGAAATTGGGCGAACTGACTGGTGGGCGTATGGTCATAAGCACCACCACCGACTTGGCCGGGATGGAGAATCTGGAAAGTGGTGTTTGGAGGGCAGACCACTTAATCCTCATCGGCCGGCCTGATACTAACAAGTTTATCCCATTCTTGAATGAGCGCACTGTTCTGCCCATCTCCCTGCAACCACGTCAACTTGGCCTGGTCGGCCAGGGACCTGGCTCAGCCTCTCCAGGTGACGTGCTTACTTACACGTTTACCGTGACCAATACTACGCCACAACTCACTTCTCCCCTTGTTCTCACTGGTCTCCTGCCGCTTCATGCTCGGCTGGTGGCCTGTGAGCCAGCGTGCGACACTGCCTTGGTGGACAGGGTAAGCTGGTCCCTCGACCCTCTGGCTCCTGGCCGGGCTGCCACGGTTGTTCTCACCCTCCAGCTCGCCGACACCCTGACCTCCTTCGTCGCTGAAAACACAATTATCTTGAGTGATCGGGAAGGGACCCCGCTGAATACGAGAACCCTTACTACCACGGTGGATGCCCTGGCTAAGAACGTGATAAATGCCACCGCCACTGATCAAAGCGATTACTTCTTCGTCAAAGATAATCAGCCCATACCCGAGACTGACGGTGTCGTTCAGGAGATCGTCTCTCCCTGGAATCCAGACCGGGCTATCCTGATGATCACCGGGCTGACCGATGAGGCTGTTTACAAAGCCTGTCAGGCTATGAGCACCGAGGCCGAGTTCCCCGGTATGGCCGGCCCTGCTGCCTCGGTGAGTCTGGTACGTTTCTCTCCCCCTGTTTCCAAAACTCTCAATGCCGAGGTGACGCTGTCTGATCTGGGTTATGGCGACAAAACAGTTTATGGTACAAGTGCACAGGCTATTGACTATTGGTTCTTCCTCCCCGTTGACTGGCGACTGACGGAGGGTGCTTACGTGGAGTTGATGTTCAGCCACTCGTCCGTCATTGACGAGACCAGTTCGTCCATCAACTTGTTGTTCAATGGCACGCCTCTCTCTGGCGAAGTGCTGGATCGGAGCAACGCCACCAATGGCCTGGTAAAGGTTTTCCTATCTGGTTCCCAGGCTAAACCGGGCGCCAACAATCGCCTCACCATTCAGGTCGACATGAACTTGGAGGATCCATGCGCCGAGTTCACTCGCGACCAAATCTGGTTGACAGTGCGCCGGGACTCCCGCCTTTACCTGGATCATCGGCAACGTGATGATTTGGCTGTAGATCTGGATTATTTCCCCATTCCCTTTGGGAGCCGTTCCGATCTGGCCGATCTGCTTTTTGTCCTGCCGCCAGCTCCCGAACCGGTGGACATTGAAGGGGCACTACGTCTGGCGGCCGCCTTAGGCAATATGACCAATGGCAAGGCCTTCAGCCCTGCCGTCGTTTTGGGGGACGCCGAGACCCGAACCCTGTCAGACTATCACATCATCGCTTTGGGGCGTCCGTCGGCTAACCCTCTGATCCAGCAAATCAACGCTCACCTGCCTCAGCCGTTTGTGCCAGGCACCGATAACATTGAACAGCGAATAGACGACGTGATTTTCCGTCTGCCGCCGGGTGTCAGCCTCGGCTACATCCAGTTGCTAGAGTCGCCCTGGAATGAGGAGCGCGCCCTTCTCGCCGTGACCGGCACAACAGAGGAGGGAGTCGAGTGGGCCGTGCCCTGGCTGACCAATAGCAGCCTCCGCTGGCAGCTCGCTGGAAACCTGGCCATGACCGACGGGGATGAAGTTCACACAATTGACACCCGCAGGTTGACCAGCAGCGGCGAAGCTGAGGCCTTAGCTACCATCGTACCCGGCCTTACGCCAGTGGCCACCGTGGCGGTCACGCCCACGCCAACCGAAACGTCGATCCCAACGACGTCCACATCAACGCGTCCTGGATGGCTGATGCCAGTCGTCGCCTTTATGGTGTTGGCGGTTATTGTTACCTTCGTTGTTGCTATCCAGCAGGCACGCCGGAAACGGGTCAGGTGAACGAATGATGCGAAACATCCATCCGATCGAACGATTGACAGCTTTCTCTCTTGTGCGCCGTTTGGGCCAACGATATGCCCAATTGGCCCACCTGGGTGGCGCTTGGGCCCTGTTCTTAGCAGTCGCCTTGCCAGGTCTTGTCTTGAGCCACGCTATTGTCTATGACTGGCTGGCTTATGGGCTGGTGGCTGCGGTCGGGCTACTATGGCTCGTTGTGATCCTGGATAAGCCGCACATCGGTCTGGTTACGCTGCTAATACTCACCTCCAGCATCATTTTCGAGGGGTCGTTGCCCGTGATCAATGTGGTTGGGCGGATTCATCTCATGGACCTGATCCTGGGGTTTCTGCTGCTCTTGATCTTCCTCAAACCGGCGGTGAACCTGGAGTTTACCTTCGTCCGCACGCCCCTGGACCTGCCCGTGATCCTGTTTGCTGTCTCTTCAATTGTGGCTTGCTTCACGGCGGTTAGATTTGGAGTAGACTTTATACTAACCGTGCCGGAAGCGCGTTACATTATTTTTTATCTGACTTTTTTCCTCGTCACTAACCTGGTGCGCGATGGGCACGCCCTGCGTTGGTTGTTCGTAGCGCTATTTATCATCGCTACAGTGACAGCCGTGGTAACAATCGCCCAGGCCGCGGTGGGCTCGTCGGTGCAGTTGATGCCCGGCATGGTAGGCAGCGTGAATGTGGCAGACCAGGAATTTGTGGGCATCAATCGCGTGGAAGCGCCAGGACTGGTGCTGGTACAATTTATGCTGGTCGCGGGTTTTGCCTTGTTGGTGATGGGACGCGGCAAGATCCCGCCCCTTGTTCACGCGGGTATATTAGGTTTGTTGCTGCTGTCTGTCATCTTGCCTTTTTACCGTGGGATATGGGTTGCTGCCCTTTTCTCCCTGGCGTTGGTTTTCCCAGTTTTGTCGCCAGGTCGAAAGGCTGGCCTCATCGTGGCTCTCCTCGTAGCCATTCCGGCCCTGCTGATCACAGGAAGTGTCCTGGAATCCTTCGGCGGCAAGGTGGGAACCTATACTGTGGCCCTCGTCACCCGCGCTGAGTCCCTCGTCTCTGGTGCAGCAATTAACAACCAGGGGGATACGTGGAATAATCGTACTGAGGAAGTGCAAGACGCGATGAAGTCCATATCCAGATATCCCGTCTTCGGTATCGGCTATGAAAATCAATACCGCACGGCCGGCCGGTTCCGAAATGACCGGGGGACTTACGTGCACAATGGTTATGTCTCAGTTTTGCTAAAAATGGGACTGGTGGGTTTTATCCCCTTTATCTGGATGGTTTCTGTTTTCCTCATGCGCGGTTATCGTCTTTGGAAACAGGTACGGCATCCTTTTTTCCAGGCTGTTGCCCTGGGGTTGACGCTTGGCTTTACAGGACTTCTAATTGCTAATATCTCTGACCCCCGTATGGTTGGCAATTGGAAGTGGACCGCTGTCTTCGGCGTGGTTATGGGCATCAACGAAGTGATTTATCGTCTCTACGGCGCTGAACATTCCCCAGAGTTGGTTTCGACCAGGAGGCTCTACTCTTGAATGAGGCACTGCGTGTGGCCAAGAACACCGTAGCTATGTCAGTAGGGAAGCTATGGATGATTGTCGGCAATATGATCTTCACCGTTGTCATAGCCCGCCGATTAGGTCTCGCTGGCTTTGGTGGCTACGTCTCGTTGATAGCCCTCTACGAGTTGTTCCGAGGGTTAGTTGCCCAGGGCATAAGTATATTCATCACCCGTGAAATCGTCAAAGACCGGGCTCGGACCAGCTTGTATCTGAGCAATAGCCTGCTGCTGACGACCATCCTGGCTGTATTTGCTGCTGGCATTGTCTTTCTGATGACCCGGTCATCGGCCTATTCCCCCGAAGCCCAACAGGCCAGTCTGGTTGTTGGCCTGGCTCTTCTACCAGCCACGGCCGTCATCCTGCATGAAGCTCTCCTCATCGCCTACGAACGTATGGAGTTTATCACAGTGATGACAGTTGCGGAGAGTGGGTTGCGCATAGTTCTGAGCTTGCTGGTCTTGTGGCAGGATATGGGGTTGCCAGCATTGTTGGCCGTGCTGGTTTTTACCCAATCCCTTATGCTGCTTGGCTATCGTCTGTTGATCTCGCGCCGCTTGCATCGGTTAAGATGGCAACCGAGCCTGCCTTTTACACGAACCCTTGCGCGCGATGGGATGATTCTCACCGTTCAGACCGGGTTGGCTACCGTCTCGCCGAGGTTTGGCACGCTGGCACTCACCTATTTGGTTGGAAGTACCGCTGTCGGCCTCTACGCCGCGGCCGGCAAATTGTTACGCCTGACAACATTCATTGACAGTTATCGGGATGCCATCTTCCCCAGCCTGGCCCGCCTTACCGAGATGCCACAGAACGCCTTCCGTCAGGTGCTTGAGAAATCCTTCAAGTATTTGTTGACCGCGTTTCTGCCCATGACGGTCGGTATTGCTGTGCTGGCTGACCGATTCATATTCCTTTTTTTCCCGCCTGAGTATGCCGGGGCTATCATTTTGCTGCAATTTATGACCCTGGGATTACCATTTAAGGTGTTCATCCCATTGTTGAGCCGGGGGTTGATCGCCCTGGGTGACCAACGGCTGAGCCTGCGAGTCACTACGGTCCAGACAGTTATTGGAATTGTTCTGGTCGTGGCCTTTGTTATATGGATGGGGCCCCTCGGTATAGTGGTTGCGGGTTTTGTCACATCAACAGTAGGGCTGGTTCTGCTCAACTACTATCTCTCGCGGCGGCTTGTCAGAGTCAACTATGGCAAGGTTATGATCCGGCCGGTGCTGGCGGCGGCTACCATGGGGGTTGCTGCTTACTTTATGCACGATTGGCACTTGCTCTTCGTGGTCCCCGCCTGTGCGTTGGTTTACCTGGCTGCTCTGGTCATCTTCCGGGTGATACCACCTGAGGAATGGAAGCTCATCCAGCAGACTCTTCAAGCTGGCATACGCAAGGCAGGCCGGGTTGTCGCCAGCAATGTGTGGGTTGGAGATGTATGTTACAAGTTTACGAAGAGATAGCCGGTAACAGGCTCTTGTTGGGGGGGGATTGAGGATGCCGAGGCTGGCTCAGGAAACTGTCAGAAATCTGTTATCCATTGTAATTATCACGCGCAACGAGGCCCGGAACGTTGGTCGGTGTGTTGAATCGGCCTTGGCGGCGGCGGTCCGCTTTCCAGGGACCCAGATCGTGCTGGTAGATTCAGCTTCGACGGATGGCACTTGCGCCATCGTCCAGCGTTACCCTGTCTCTCTCGTGCAATTAAAACCGACCTGGCGTTTGACGCCGGCGGCCGGTCGTTATATTGGCACATTACGCACTGGCAGTGAGTATATCTTGTTCCTTGATGGTGATATGGTGCTTAACGCGGATTGGGTTAAGGCCGGCATGGAATTTTTGCAGACCCATCCCCAGGCTGCGGCCGTCTCCGGAGATATGGATGAAATCTACCTCAACGACGAGGGCGAGGTCGTGAGTGTGTTGCACCGTCGCTACAAAGTACGTGAATTGACAGAAGTGCGAGGATTGGGCGGAGCAGGGTTGTATCGTCGTGCGGCGCTCGACCAGGTTGGCACGTTCAACCCCTTTGTGCCGTTGCGCGAAGAGGCCGAGCTGGCACTGCGGCTGCGGCGCGCTGGCTACAAACTGTATCGTATCCCAAGCCCCATAGCCGACCATTATTCGCCGCCGCGCCAGAGCATCCGTGAGATTGGGCGGCGCTACAAGGCTGGCTACTATGCTGGCTTTGGCCGGGCGCTTTACTATTCTATCCGCAGTGGCCTGGGTTGGCAATTCGTGCGTGAGCAGGGATTTGCCTATCTCAACTTTGCTGTCTATCTGCTGGTGGGTGTCGTAAGCCTGCTCTTTTTGGTTTTCGGCCAGCGTTGGCAACCGGTGGCTCTCTGGGCTATGCTGACTGTAATTGCCCTGATTGCCTTTTCCTTCAAAAAGGGCAGCCTTAGAGATGCCCTCTTGGGTTTTGCCTCACGTGGACTGATTGTCTACGGCGGCATAGCCGGTGCACTGTCTGCGCTGCGTGATCCGCCTCACTATCCGACCGACGTTAGAGTCATTCAGCCCTGATGTGCAACAGCCTGACCTTATAAGGAGTAACGTGTGAAACCTGTTTTGGCTTTTTTCTTCGATGCTCTCAAGCCCGAGAGCCTGCAATATATGCCTTTCCTGAATTCGTTCGCCCACAAGCGGCGGATGCTCTCGGAACTGGGCTACTCTGTCACCTGCCATCCCTCTATGTACAGCGGCGTTCACCCAAATAAACACTTGCAGTGGTTTATCTGGAAGTACGATCCGGTCAGCACGCCTTTCAAGTGGGCGCGGGTGTTCAAGTATCTGGGCTTTATGGACAACCTTCCCGCCCGTTACTTCCTGCACAAATACACACGCATGTTCCGCGAGGAGAATACCGCCTGGTTCGGCGTGCCTCTGCTGGTCAACCTGCCACTTAAGTACTGGCCCTATTTTAATGTGGTGGAGGACCGGTCCTGGGATGAGCCAGGCTATCTCAAGGAATACCCCACTGCCTTCGATGTCCTGCGCCACCACAACGTAGACTTTGAAATAGTGGGCATGACCAAGGGTGCGGGCGGTGAGTTCACTCAGATCGGCGGGCACGAGTTCAAGGAAATTCGTCCCTGGACTTACCTTTTTTTTGGTAGCATAGATGGCTATTCTCACAATTATGGACACGACGGTCCAGAAACCATTGAACGTATGCGTCGCCTGGATCAACTGGCAGAGGCCAAATACCAGGCGTACAGCCAGCGGGTCTCTGACTTTGACGTTTTTGTCTTCTCTGATCACGGTCACATTCGTGTGCGAAAAAAGGTGGACATTCATGAACACTTTCGGCAGCACGGCCACAATCTGCACCGCTTTATCAACCTGATTGAGGCGAACTATGCGCGCTTCTGGTTCCGCACAGACAAGGAACGAGCTGTCGTAGAGCACATCCTGTCCACTATGGAAGAAGGGTTTATCTTAACTTCCGAACACTTGCAGCGCTACCAGGTGGAGATGCCTGATAATCGTTATGGCGACATGATCTTTTATCTCGACCGGCCGGCCATTTTTTCCAAAACCATCTGGGGCTTTAGTCGAAAGCTAAAGGGCATGCACGGCTACCTGCCTGAATATCCCGACTCCGATGGTGTTTTTCTCAGCCAGCGTTCCCTGGTCGAGGGCACTCACGTAGAGTTAGTAGACGTGTTACCGACATTGCTCAGCTCACTGGGCTTGCCCATCCCTGGCTATGTGGATGGACGTGTCCTCTGGGCTGATCATGGTTGAACAACAACTCGGGGACAAGCCGGATGGGTAAATATACCGCTCACGATAATCCAATAGTAGATCAGGTTGTTGCCGGACACCTGGCACAAATCGTAGACGCTGTTCGGGCGCGCCTGAGTCCTCAGTCCGTCATCCTCTACGGCAGCTTTGGCCGGGGAGAGGGAAGTGTGATGTTTGACAATGGTCGCCTCGTCTTCCTCAGCGACTATGAACTGACCGTCGTGACCCGATCCCCTTTTTACCGGCCTGTTTTTAGCGAACTGTCGCAGCAGATGACGGAGCAATTGGGAGTTGAGGTTAGCATTTCGTGGATGCGACCTGGCCGGCTTCGCACCAACCAGCCTCAAAACCTTTCCTGGGGGCGAGCGCGACCTACCATCGGTATGTACGAGTTGAAGCAGGGGGGAATGACGCTATACGGACGGCACTTGTTGGATGCGGGTCCACCCATTGAGCCTGAGGGGATATCATTAAAGGCTGGCGTTCGCTTGCTCATCAACCGTATGGCCGAAGCCCTGAACCGTTTGCCTGGGACGACGCTGGAGAGTCTGGACCGGGTAGAGGCCACCCGCCGGATGTACAAAGTCGTTTTGGCCTGTGGGGAATCGTTGCTGTTGGCCTGGGGCGCGTATCATTTCTCTTACGCCGAGCGGGGGCGTCGTTTTGCGGCTTTAGCTCCCCATAAAATGCAGACGATAGGGCTCCCTGCTCATTACGTAGAAACACTGGTGGCATTAGTACAACGCGCTACCGCTTTTAAGCTGCTTCCCTCGCCCCAACTCTGTCCGGAAGATCTGAGTGAACTGTGCTCCCAAGTCATTCATGTCGCCGATGTCACCTTCCGCTATTTGATGCAGGTTGACCTGGGGATCACGTTTGATTCTTATGCGCAATTTCCCGACAGGTTTCTGCAGCACCCCCAGGTGCGACGTGCACAAAACCTGTATCGTATCCCATTTTTGCCAGTCCCCTTCGATCAGAAACTCATCAATGCTATCAAGCACTTACGTAAACGGCACTTGCCACCCAAGGGGTTCTTCACCCATCCTACGGTGACGGCCAACCAAGTCGTGTTTGCCGTTATCCCGCCTCTCTTTATGAGTATCCAAGCTGGCGATAATGGTGAAGCGACGGCCCAGATAACGCGGAGCGTTCGTCATTGGTTGGAAGTGACAGGCGACTTTGCTAGCTCCAGCAGCGATCTCAAGACTGAGTGGGACATCCTACGCCGGCAGACGATGCGGGCCTGGTACAACTTTTGCGTCAACTGAAGAGGTGGGATGCCCTATGACCAATCCTATAGTTGATGTCTTCTCTACCTTTAAGCTGGAGGCCTGAATCAGTGAGTGAACTCAACATAGCCTATGTTCTTTTCAAATTCCCAGTGTTGACAGAGACTTTTATTGCCAATGAGATATGGGCGCTACAGCAACAGGAAGGGGTCAAGGTGCGCTTGTTCTCCCTTCTCAAGCCTGAGGTCGGTCCTGTGCACCCTCTCTCGGAGCAACTGGTAACAGGCGTGTGGTATGCGCCAGATATATCTTCCTGGCAACT
>Ga0190284_1000995_pt1 | contig 13319 bp, 10 predicted proteins | sample 48691812_MG_FD_161668 | JGI IMG/M metagenome (GOLD analysis project Ga0190284, IMG submission 161668) | Hydrothermal vent microbial mat bacterial communities from Southern Trench, Guaymas Basin, Mexico - 4869-18-1-2_MG | ecosystem: Environmental > Aquatic > Marine > Hydrothermal vents >...
CAGGAGTACAAGCACGGCTCACTGGCTTTGGGCGCCACCCACTGGCAGACCATCGTGAGCGTGATCCTGCCGGCCGCCCGCTCCGGCATCCTGGCGGCTATCATCCTGGGCGTCGGGCGGGCTCTGGGGGAGACGATGGCCATGATCATGGTCATCGGCAACTCGGTCATCATCCCCCAGCCCTTGAACGACAACCCATTGACCATGATCCTCAGCTCGGCCCGCACCCTGACCGGCAACATCGCAGTGGAGATCTCGTACGCCACGGGCCTGCAAGAGCACGCCCTGTTCGCCACCGGCGTGGTGCTCTTTGCCTTCATCATGGTCGTGAACAGCGCGGCCCAGTTACTGGTCCGGGCTGGGAGAAGAATCTCATGAGCGAACGAATGAAAGCCACAACTTTAAGCACCAGGTCGAACCTGGAACGACGCCATCTCATCCAGCGGATCGCCTTTGGCCTGCTGTGGGCGGCGGGAGTAATCGCCGTCGTCGTCACGGTGCTGGTGGTGGCCTACGTCGTCGTCCAGGGGGCCGACGAGGTCCTGACGGTGGAGATGGCCCACGTGACCATCGACCCGGCGGAGGGCCGGATGATCGTCGACCTCCCAGACGACAGCATCGACGCAAACGTCAAGGTCATCGAGTGGCCTATCAAACTGCCCGGCGCTCAGCTCATCGTTCTGGAAGGCGTCCCGTTGCTGACCTTTTTGCTGACCGAACCCAAGGGCGGGCTAACCGGCGAGGGCGGCATCTCGACGACCATCATTACCACGCTCTATCTGGTGCTGCTGACTATTAGCATTGCCATGCCGCTGGGGGTGGGAGCCGCCATCTATCTGGTAGAGTACGCCGGGGAGATGCAGGGCCGCAACGTGTGGCTCGTGCGCCTGGTGGCCGTGGTGCGCTTCGGGGTGGAGACCCTGGCCGGGGTGCCGTCCATCATTTTTGGCTTGTTTGGTTATGCCCTCTTTGTCACGGCCATGCGTTTTGGGTTCTCGCTGCTCTCCGCCGGGTTGGCTGGAGCCTGTTTGATCCTGCCGGTCGTCATCCGCACCACCGAGGAAGCGTTGCGTGCCGTGCCTCGCTCCTACCGCGAGGGGAGCCTGGCCCTGGGCGCCACCCAGTGGCAGACCATCTGGAAGGTGGTGCTGCCAGCGGCTCTGCCGGGCATCGTCACCGGCATTGTGCTCAGCGTGGGGCGCATCGTGAGCGAGACGGCCGTCTTTTACGTCACCCTGGGCGGAAGCCACAACCTGCCCACCTCGCTGCTCTCCCCGGGCCGCACCATGGCCTTGCACCTGTACTACCTGGCCATGGACACCACGGCCTTCCAGAAGGCCATGGGCACCGGCGCGGTCCTGGTGGTGGGCATCATCATCGTCAACGCGGTCATCAACTATCTCTCACGCCGTTTTGCCGTGAGTGCCAGGGGGCGATAGCACATGGACATGAACAACGTCAAGCTGGAAACACATAACTACCACCTGTACTATGGCGAGTTCCGGGCGCTGTATGGCGTCAGCGTGCAGGTCCCGGCGAACCAGATCACGGCCATCATCGGGCCGTCCGGATGCGGCAAGAGTTCGTTCCTGCGCACCTTCAACCGCATGAATGACCTGATCCCCGGTGCCCACAGCGAGGGCGAGGTCTATCTGGACGGTGAGGCCGTGTTCTCCCAGGACGTGGTGGAGTTGCGCCGGCGCGTGGGCATGGTCTTTCAGCGGCCCAACCCCTTTCCCAAGTCCATCTATGAGAACGTGGTCTATGGCTCGCGCGTCCACGGCGTCCGGAACAAGGGGCAGTTGAGCGCCATCGCGGAGCGCAGCCTCAAGGCCGCGGCGCTGTGGGACGAGGTGAAGGACGACCTGCAAAAGTCGGCGCTGGCCCTGTCCGGCGGGCAGCAGCAGCGCTTGTGCATCGCCCGGGCCCTGGCAGTGGAGCCGGAGGTCATCCTCATGGACGAGCCCTGCTCGGCGCTGGACCCCATCGCCACGCTCAAGATCGAGGACCTGATGCGGGAACTAGAGAAGGACTATACCATCGTCATCGTCACCCACAACATGCAGCAGGCGGCCCGGGTGTCGGACTATACGGCGTTCCTGATGATGCGGGAGGACCGGGCCGGGGAGTTGGTCGAGTTCGGATCGACCCCCGAACTCTTTACCAAGCCCCAGGACCAGCGCACTGAAGACTATATCACAGGAAGGTTCGGATAATGGACCAGGGCGTGTTCGATTATCTGGAGCGAATAGAGGAGGGGGTTGATGCCACGAGCAGCGTTTGAACGCGAACTGCAGCGCCTGCAAGATGAGATCCTGGTCCTGGGCAGCATGGTGGAAAAGGCCCTGATGGAATCCGTGGCTGGTCTCAAGCGGCGGGACTTGGAGGCCGCCCGGCGGGTCATCGCCGAGGATCGCCTGATCAACGAGAAGCGGTTCGCGATCGAGGCGGACGCGCTGGTACTCATCGCCACGCAGCAGCCCATGGCCGGCGACCTGCGTACCATCGCGGCGGTGCTAGAGATCGCCACCGAGCTGGAGCGGACTGGGGACTATGCCAAGGGCATCGCCAAGATCAGCCTGATGATCGGGGAGCAGGCCTTTGTCAAGCCCCTCATCGACATCCCCCGCATGGCGGAGAAGGCCCGAGACATGCTCCACCGAGCGTTGGATGCTTTTATCCGGCGCGACGTGGATCTGGCCCGGGCCATCCCGGAAGATGACGGCATTGTGGATGCGCTGTACAACCAGGTCTACCGGGAGTTGCTCACCTTCATCATGTCCGACCCGCGCAATATCGACCAGGCCAACTGCCTGCTATGGGTGGCGCACAACCTGGAGCGGGCCGCGGACCGGGCCACGAACATCTGCGAGCGCGTGATCTTTACCGTCACCGGCGAGATGGTAGAGATGGACGTGGAGAATGGGCCGGATGCGGGCGTGGAGGGCATCGCCTGACGGGGGGCATAGCTCACCAGAGAAGCGAGTGGCGTCAGATTCTCGACCAAAACCTCGGAGGTCTTAAAAGTGTCCGGTAGTGAACGGGCCAATAGCAACAGACAGCCCAGCTACAAGGCACTCGACGCCACCCAACTGGCCGGAAGGAACCCCAGGAGAAAAAGTCAGCCCTATCCGTTCCGTTGCGATAGCCACTTTTCCAGTTCCACACCCCAGAACACCACGGTGCTCAGGGCCAGGCTGATGAACAGGTCAACAGGGGACAGGGCCACGGTCTTGAACAGATCCTGCAAGAACGGCAAGTACACCACGGCCATTTGCAGGGCGAACGTCAGCAGCACAGCGCCCAGCAGCGCCTTGTTGGAGAGTAAACCGATCTTGAACAGCGAGTCCCGGCCGGAGCGGATCGCCAGGGCGTGCCCCATCTGCGACAGGGTCAGGGTGGTAAAGATCATGGTCTGCCAATCTGGCCGGCCGGTCGTCCAGGCCCAGAAGCCCATGCCCAGGGACGCCAATCCCATGAGCAACCCCACCCACAGGATGTGCCGCCCCATTCCTCGGCCAAAGATACTTTCCTGGGGATGGTAGGGAGGGCGGCGCATGGTGTCCCGCTCGGCCGGCTCCACCGTCAGGGCCAGCCCGGGCAACCCATCGGTCATCAGGTTGATCCACAGAATCTGCAACGGCAGCAAAGGCAGTGGCATGCCCAGGAAAGGGGCCAGCAACATGACCCAGATCTCGCCCGAGTTGGAGGTCATGGTGTACTTGATGAACTTGCGGATGTTGTCATAGATGACCCGCCCCTCTTCCACCGCGCTGACGATGGTGGCAAAGTTGTCGTCCAGCAGCACCATGTCGGCCGCCTCCTTGGAGACGTCGGTGCCGGTGATGCCCATGGCCACCCCGATGTCCGCCTTCTTGAGGGCCGGGGCGTCGTTGACGCCGTCGCCGGTCATGGCCACGATGTGGCCCTTGTCTTGCAGGGCCTGGACGATCTCGAGTTTGTGCTCCGGCGAGACCCGGGCGTAGACCGGCACCTCCTCGACGACCTCCTCCAACTCTGCCACCGACATGCGGGCCAGGTCCTGGCCCGTCAAGGCCTGACCATCGGTAGCAATGCCCAACTCCCGGGCGATGTGCTGCGCGGTCAGGGGATGGTCGCCGGTGATCATCACCGGGCGAATGCCCGCGGTCTGGCAGGTCTGTACGGCCTCCTTTACCTCCTGGCGCGGCGGGTCGATCATGCCGATCAAGCCGATGAAGGTCATCTGCTGTTCCAGCTCGGTCTCATCGGCGTGCCCGGGCGGGGTGGATAGCGGGCGAAATGCCGCCCCCAGCACCCGCTGCCCATCCTGGGCCAGCCGGTCGTTGGCCGCCAGGATGCGCTGGCGCAATTCGTCCGTCAATGGCAGTGCCTGGTCGCCGGCCCAAACGTGGCTGGTGATCTCTAGCAGCCCATCCACCGCGCCTTTGCAAAAGGCCACACAGGGCGTGTCCTGCCAGGGAGCGTCGGCCGGCTGCGGGGAGACGCTGACCTGATGGATGGTGGTCATCCGCTTGCGCTCGGAGGTGAAGGGGACTTCGGCGACGCGCGGCCAACGGGCCTCGAGTTGGGCTTTCCGGAAGCCGAGTTGGGCAGCGGCCACGACCAGCGCGCCTTCGGTGGGATCCCCGATGGCCCGGTAAGTGTCGCCGTCCTCGGCGGTCGCCTCCAACGTGGCGTCGTTGCACAAGGCCGCAGCCTCGACCAGCAACCTCAGGCTGCGAACCGGCGGCTTTTTGCCTGGCGTCAGCTCTGTGTCCAGCACGGGGACGCCCTCACGCAACAGGGTGTCGACGTGCTGCGTTTCGCCAAACACGTCCAGCACGGTCACGGTCATCCGGTTTTCAGTCAGGGTGCCGGTCTTGTCGGAGCAGATGACGGTGACCGAGCCCAGGGTCTCCACGGCTGGCAGCTTGCGGATGAGAGCGCGGCGTTTGAGCATCCGCTGGGCGCCCAGGGCCAGGGCGATGGTGACCACGGCCGGGAGGCCCTCCGGCACGGCCGCTACCGCCATGCTGATGGCCGTGAGGAACATCAACCGCGCGTCTTCCCCCCGGAGCAATCCCAGGACAAAGACCACCGCCACGATGGCCAGGGCGGCCACAGCCAGACCCCGCCCCAATTGCGCCAGCCGGCGCTGGAGGGGCGTCGTCTCCCGTTCCACCGTCTGGATCATCTCGGCGATGCACCCCAGTTCCGTGTTCATGCCGGTCTCGGTAACCGCGGCCTGGCCGCGCCCGTAGGTCACCACCGTGCCCATGTAGACCATGTTCTTCTGGTCGCCCAGGGGCAGGTCCTCCGCGGTCAGCGCGGCCAGGCTCTTTTCTGTCGGCACCGATTCGCCGGTCAGGGCCGCTTCCTGGACTCGCAGGTTCACGCACTCTAGCAGGCGGCCATCGGCCGGCACCAGGGACCCGGCTTCCAACAGCACGATGTCGCCGGGCACCAGTTCCCGGGCCGATATCTCGCGCACCTGGCCCTCGCGCCGGACCTTTACCGTGGGCACGGCCAGTTTCTTCAAGGCGGCCATGGCCTTCTCGGCCCGGTACTCCTGGGTGAATCCCAGGATGGCGTTCAGCACCACGATCGTCATGATGGCGATGGCGTCTTTGTAGTCGCCCAGGAAGAACGAGATCACGGCCGCCACGATCAGGATGACCACCATCATCGCCGTCAGTTGTTCCCACAAGATACGCCAGGGGCTCGTGATCCCGCGCTCGATCAGTTCATTGGGGCCATGTGTGGCCAGGCGGCGTTGGGCCTCGGCCTGAGTGAGGCCCTGTTCAGGGTGCGTGTCCAGAGCAGACAAGGCGTCTGCTGTTTCCATGCGATACCAATCGGTCATTTGTCGTCTCCTCGCTACTGCAACGTGACTGCCACCAACCACAAGGCAATCAAAAAAGCCAACATCAAAGCACCCCTTTGGGGTATGATATTGGCCTGCCTTGCAATCGGTCCGCTCCCGTGCCGAGAGCCTACCCTCTACCTTGTTTGCCACACTGACTGCTATTCGATTCGCGTAGATTATAGCACGGACAATTCATCTGTGTCAAGTGTCCCATACATCCGCCGGCCTAACGTCTGAACCGGGCCTCCAGAACCTCGGCCAGGGTGAAAACGATGATCCGCTCTCGGTCCCCATTCTTCAGTGCTGCGCAACACGCTTGACAGGTGGTTGGCCTTGTGTTACAATCAGACCCGAAGTACGGCAGGTGCGTGTCTTGGTTGCCAACGGCTATGCAGCGCGAAGGCGAGGACGAACCAGCCTTCGCGTTTTTGTATGGTTTGAAACGCGGGACCGGGGACAGGCCCCATGCCTCAATTCCAGGGGGTATCCCGGCGGCTATTAGCCCCCGGTCTCCTGAGCACCAAAGAAAGGAGGGCACAGCACATGGCAAGCGAAGTCGAAGGTGAAGTCGAAGTCGAAGTCGAAGGCGAAGGCGAAGGCGGACGCCTCATCGGTAAGGTGAAGTGGTTCAGCAACGTCAAAGGGTACGGCTTTATCGAACAAGAGAACGGTGAAGACATCTTTATCCACTTCTCGGCCATCGAAGAGGAAGGCTACCGTTCCTTGGACGAAGGGCAACCGGTATCGTACGAGATCGAGCAGACGGATAAAGGCCCCCAGGCCATTAACGTGAGGAAGGTTCTCTAAAGCCGCTGTTGCGGTAGAACTGGAGACCTTGAGAAAGAGTGATTTCAACATCTACATAGCAGATCGGCCTCCGCGCACGTGTGCCGGAGGCCGATTTCCTTTGCCAGGGTGCGCCGGGCCAGTCGCAAGGTTCTATGGGAGCACTGGCAAGCAGGGTCGTTTTGGGGTATAATGCAGGCAGCGCGTGTCGGCGGTGGAGGTCTGGGGATGAATCGCTGGACCACAGGGCTTGTCTGGGGGGCGTTGGCGCTCCTGGCGCTGGGGGCCTGGTTGGGATGGGGGTACGTGGTCCTCACCCTCGCGCCGGACGATGTGGTCCATCGCGTGACATTTCTGGGCTTGCTGTTCCTGGCCCTGTCCAGCACGTTAACCTTTCCGGCCTACCTGGTGACGGACCGGCTGCACCGCCGCTGGCCGGTGGTGCGCAGTGGCCTTGCGGTGGCCATTCGCCAGGGCGCGCTGGGGGCGCTGTTTGTGGCCATCTGTGTGGCCTTGCAAATGAGCCGGGCCCTGACCGGCGGACACGTCGTGCTCGTTCTCAGCATATTGATCATCATAGAGGTGTTCTTGCAAGTACGCCGGGAGAACCCTATATCGAGGAGGTGACGATGGTGGCAGGCAATGTCCAGCAGTTGTTAGAGGCCGGCATCGCGGCCGCTCGTGCCAACAAGCGAGTGCAGGCGCGCGAGTTGCTGACTCGGGCTGTGCGCCAGGATCCGGGGAACGAACAGGGCTGGCTCTGGCTGGCCGGGGTGGTGGATCGCCCAAGAGAGACCGTCTACTGCCTGGAACAGGCGCTGATCCTGAACCCCAACAACGAGGCAGCACAACAGGGGATCGCCTGGGCGCGCCGCCAACTGGCCCCGTCAACGCCAGCCGCAACCCCGGCAGCTCCCCCCGCAGCGCCCCCTACCCCGGCGACTCCCACGCCGCCGGTGGCCCCATTGCTGAAAGTGGTCTCTTCTGCCCCGGGGACGGCACCTGCGCCCCCGCCCCCATCCAAGACGCCGCTCGTTCCAGAGGAGCGCGAGACGCTGGCGGCGCGCCTGGCTGCGGACAAGGCTTCGCTGCCCCGCTGGGAGGCCCGGGGGTTGGCCTCGTTACGGTCCCTGGAAACCGTGGACGAGATGGTAGCCCGGGGCAAATCGGTTCTGGAACAGGGGCGTATTAGGGAGGCCGCAGACATCTTGCGGGGGGCGATTGCCCGTCAGCCAGACCACGCCAAGGCTCATGCCCAGTTGGCTGTGGCGTGCTATAACCTGGGAGACAAACGGGGCGCGCTGGTAGAGTTCGAGAACGCCATTGCCATCGATCCCGCCTATGTGGACGCGCTTCTCAGCCTGGGATTGGTATACGAAGAGTTGGGCGAGACAAAGGCCGCTATCCACTGCTGGGAACGAGTGCTGGAGCTGGAGCCGGACCATGCCGAGGTCCGGCAAAGCCTGGAAAAAGCCCGCGCAACCCAGACTTCCCGATACCAATGCCCCGACTGCGGCACTACGCTGTCTGGTCTGGAACCTACGTGTCCGCAGTGTGGCCGGGTGTTCTTTGTGCGCTGCGCGAACTGTGGCGAATACGCCGAGGAAAAGGATGAAACTTGCCCCCGCTGTGGAGCCCAACTCAAGGAAGTGGCAGAACCCCCACCGCAACCGGAGGACGTGGTGCCTGAAGAGGCCCAGGGACCACAGATCGCGTGCTTGCGCTGCGGCAGCCTGAACCCGACTTATCACACCCGGTGCGCCATCTGCGGCGCGCCCATCGGCGGCGGTGATGCCGCAGCCCCAGCAGCGCCTTTCCCCACGTCGCGCCGGCGATTGCGCTTCACTTGGCTGCTCGTTGCGCTGCTGTGCTGGGTCTCTGCATGTGGCCTGTGCCTGTGGGGGGGCTATGCCGGCTACCAGCTCGTGCCGCTGGCCGATTTGGGCTCGGTGGACCCCATCGGCGTGGCCGGCGATCTGCTGGGCCGCCAGATCAACGACTCGCTGCTGGTCGTCGCGGTACTGGGGACCAGCTTGCTGCTGGGGTTCGTGGGACTCGTCGGCTTGCGCCAGGCGCGCTCGTAGCGCTGTGGAGAGCGTGCCGGTTCCTCTCTCCTCGATAGACGGTTGGCTATGCAAAGAGGATCGCCTTTGACACGTAAATCGCTTGCGCTTCGCTGGGGCCTGCTCCTGGTCCTGCTGGGGTTGCTGCTGGGCATGTCTGGCTGCGCGGATACCCCGGAGGATGTGGGATACTACACCGAGTCCCACATCGTGGACCTGGAAGTGGCGTCCAATGGCGACGTGCGGGTCACGGAAAAGCTAAAGTACGTATACCAGCGGGGGGCTTTTCATTTTGGGTACGCATTCATTCCCCTGGGAAATACCGACGGCCTCAAGAACGTGGAGGTGTGGGAGGGCAGCCGGCGATACTGCCTGGCGAGCGGCACAGCAGAGGCTCCCTTCACCTATCAAGTAACGGAGAACACGCTAAACGATTGCCTGGAGATTCGTTGGTTCTACCCGTATACGACTCGGGATGACCGCACGTTCACGCTCAAGTACCTCTTTCGACACGCTGTGCGTATCTACCCGGAGGGCGATCAACTGTGGGCCGTGGCCGTTGGGGGAGAGCACGCCAGCACGATCTACATCGCCAAGGCCACCGTCCACCTGCCGATGGACGTGGCCGCATCGGACCTGCGCCTGGCTTCGTATGGTGTGAGGGCCGACCAGGCGATGCTGGACTCGCGCACGATCCGGTTCTCCGCAAACCACCTGGAGCCTGGGCAACAGTTAGAAGTGCGCGTCCAATGGCCCCACGGGTTCATCACCGAGACCAAACCAGCCTGGCAGGTTCGGGAGGAGCGCATCCAGGCCACCGTCGCGTGGGGGACCGTGTTCAGCCTGGTGTTCCTGGTGGTGGGATTTGGGGGCCTGTTCCTGGTCTGGTATTTCAAAGGCCGGGACCCCCGGGTGCGTGCAGTGGCCACGTACCTGCCTTATCCGCCCGGCGAACTGCCCCCGGCGCTGGCGGGGCTGTTGACCGCGGAAAAGTCCAGCTTGCGGCTCATTGTAGCCACCATCGTAGACCTGTCGCGCCGGGGAGTGCTCAGCATTACTGGGTGGGGTGATCGTGACTACGAGTTCAAACTCCTCTGGAGCGACGAACGCACGGCCACGCTACGCCCTTATGAACGCAGCGTGCTGGAGGCGCTATTCTCCCCGCTGGAGGCCATGGAGATAGGCGCGGCCCTGGTGCGGGGCAACCTTCAGACGCGCGTCTCCCTGCGGGACGTGCGGAAGCACTTTGGCAGCTACATCCGTCCCCTTCTGGGCGAGATGGCCCGGACAGTGGTGCAGGAGGGGTTGTTCGTGGACCATCCAGAGGCCACGGCTGGCCGTTACTTTGGCGTGGGCGTGGGCCTGCTGCTGGGCACGGTGGCGGCACTCGCGTTGCTGTTCGTTCTGTCTCCTAACGTGTCGGCTACACTCACCGGCGGAGCCCTGCTCTGGTGGGACATCCTGACCATGTGGGGGATCGAGGGATTCTTGATCCTGGTCGGCCTGGTCTTTAGCGCCGTGATGACCGGCCTGGCGATCCTGGGCCAGTTCGTGGGTCGCTACACCTGGTACGCAGCTCAGAGTTGGTGGACGTACATCGCTTTTTCGGCGGCGGGGCTCGGTTTCGCGGTCGGGGGCTGGCTGTTTGGCTCGCTGCTGGCGATATTGCCACCTGCGCTGGCCGTGATCATCTGGGGCCTGGGGTTCGTCGTTTTCAGCTTCTACATGCCCCGCTGTACGCCCCAGGGGGCGCTGGAACGAGTCCGCTGGCGGGCCTTTAGGCGCTACCTGAACCAGATCGAGTTGTTCGGCGACCTGGTGGCGGCGCAGGCGATCTTTGACCGCTACCTGCCTTACGCCATCGCTTTCGGCATTGAGAAAGAGTGGGTGCAAAAGTTCGCGGTCGCGGGTGCGCCGGCCCCAAGCTGGTTCATCATCCCGGCCCTGGGCGTGGTACCGCGCCGGATGGGGCGGTTGAGGCCCGGTCTGGGGGCGGGAGCGATGGCCGCCGCCTCGCTGTCCGATGTGAGCGATGGGATGTACCGCTCCCTGCAAGACGTGAGCGATGGCCTGTTCGACATGCTGGGTTCCGTGTCAACTGGGCTCAGCACTGGGCCTCTCAAATCGTTGGACGTGGGCACGGGCGGCCCCGGCGATGCTGGGGGATGGAGTGGCGGCGGTTTTGGCGGCGGAGTCGGTGGCGGTGCCCGTGGAGTGGGGTAGCGCATGACGGTTCGTGTGGGCATTCCCCGGGCCTTGCTGTTCTACCAGTACTATCCCATGTGGCGCACGTTCTTTGAGGCTCTGGGCGCAGAGGTGGTGACGTCGCCGCCCACCACCCGGGCTATCCTGTCAGCCGGGGCCGCCCGCATGGTAGCCGAGACATGCCTGCCGGTCAAAGTCTACTGTGGTCACGTCCTGGACCTGGTGGACCAGGTAGATTTGCTGTTCATCCCCAGCCTGCGCAGCCTGGAGCCCAACGTCCACAACTGCGCCAAGTTCCTGGGTCTGCCGGACATGGTCCGGGCCGTGGTCAAGGAAGCCCCGGAAGTCCTGGATGTGGACATTGACCTGGGCGAAGGTCGATTGGCGTTCTACCGGGCCATCTACCAGGTGGGGCGTCGGTTCACCTGGAATCCCCTGCGGGTGAAGGAGGCCAGCGAGTCTGCGTGGGGAGCGCACCTGCGCTACTTGGACCTGCTATACGCCGGCGTGCCCCTGGAGCAGGCCATGCGGGAGGCAATCGAAGAGCAGGGGAGCAGTGCCAATCTCCAATCTTCAATCTCCAATCTCCAATCCCCAACTCTGACCATCGCCGTGGTGGGACATCCCTATAACGTGTTCGACCGGTACGTGTGCCACGACGTACTGCGGCAGTTGACGAACCTGGGAGTGACCGTGCGGACGGCCGCCCAGGTGCCGGAGCCGGCGGCGCGCGCGGCCATCGAGCGGCTGGCCGGGCGACCCTACTGGACCTACGAGGGCGAGGTGGTGGGCGCCGCCGGCCATTACTTTGCCGACCCGACGGTGCACGGCGTCATCCTGGTGGTGGCCTTTGGCTGTGGACCAGACAGCGTCATGATCGACGTAGTGCAGCGGGGTGCGCGGGCGGCCGGCAAGCCCTTTATGATGCTGACCATCGACGAGCACACCGGCAAGGCCGGCCTGGTGACGCGACTGGAGGCCTTTGTGGATATGCTGGCGCGGAGGGACTTGCGTGGAGCGTGAAGCGGAGGAGCGATGAACCCGCCGAGAACACTCGATTTGGCACAACATCGGTCTGCGTTGGAACGTTACTTCGCCGCGCTCGATGACGTGGTGACAGCGTATCTGTTTGGCTCGCATGCGCGGGGGCAAGCCGGGCCGCTCTCAGACGTGGACGTGGCGGTGTTGCTGGCCGGCGCGCCGGACGATGCTCGCTGCTTCGACCGGCGTCTGGAGATCATCGGCGGGCTGATGGACATCCTGCACGTGAACGACGTGGACGTGGCTATCTTGAACCAGGTGCCCCTGGCGTTGCGCTATCGCGTCCTGCGCGACGGCGTACTGCTCTATTGCCGGGATCAACAAGTGCGCATCGAGTTCACTGCGCGGACGGTGAGCGAGTACCTGGACTTTAAGCCGATACTCCAGCGACACGAACGCGCGATCCTGGAACGAGCGCGGAAAGGAGAATTGCTCCGTGGATACAACCCCCATCGTGGCGCGCTTGCGCGTTATCGCCGACTCTGTGAACGCCTTGCAGGAACTGCAAAGCCTGACGTATGACGAGTTTGCGCGTGATCATATCTTGCACGGTTCCGCCGAACGGTATTTTCAGGTGGCCATTCAGGCCGCGCTTGACATCGGTAGCATGTTGCTGGCTGAATCGTCGGTGAAGGTGCCGGAAAGCTACAGTGACATCTTTCCACGGCTGGCTGATGTCGGCATCCTGCCAGCAGACTTTGCCCAAAAGCTCGTCGGGATGGCCAAGTTTCGCAACGTGCTGGTGCACCTGTACCTGGAAGTAGATTTGCGGAAAGTATACCACTACTTGCAGCACGACTTGGGCGACTTGGCGATTTGCCCAGTATGTAGGCGAGTACCTAGCTCAGACAGAAGCTGCGCCAGATGAATGATCGCCCATTCGTCCATTCGTCCATTCGTGTATTCGTATGATCGTAACCTATCCCCACGTCGGTGAAGCCTACGTCGCCCTGGAGGTGCTCTTTCACGCCATGGGCCTCGACGTCATCTCGCCGCCGTTGTCCAGCCGGCGCACGCTCACCCTGGGCGCGCAGCTCTCGCCAGAGTTCATCTGCGTGCCTTTCAAGGTCATCCTGGGCAACATGATGGAGGCCCTGGAGTTGGGCGCGGACACGGTCTTTACGCTGGAGAAGCAAAGCGGCTGCCGCCTGGGCTACTATCCCAAGATCCAGGAGGCCGTCCTGCGCGAACAAGGGTACGACTTTACCATGTACCCTTTGCAGCTCATGGATGGCAGCGCGGTGACGGCTATCAAGGAACTGCGCCGCACCACCGGCGTGCCTCTGCGCAAGATCCTGCATGGCATCGCCCTGGGGCTGCCGGTGATGAAAACCGTGGACGATTTGGAGAGCGCGGCCCATCGCATCCGGCCCCGC
>Ga0190284_1000996_pt1 | contig 13316 bp, 12 predicted proteins | sample 48691812_MG_FD_161668 | JGI IMG/M metagenome (GOLD analysis project Ga0190284, IMG submission 161668) | Hydrothermal vent microbial mat bacterial communities from Southern Trench, Guaymas Basin, Mexico - 4869-18-1-2_MG | ecosystem: Environmental > Aquatic > Marine > Hydrothermal vents >...
CAGGCCCAGCACCTTGAAGTTCCGAAAGACGTTGCCCAGTTCCTCGTATTTCACCTTGGCCAGCGGAGGGTACATCATGAGGATCAGGCCGATGGCAATCGGGATGTTGGTCGTGCCGACCTGGAAGCGATTGATGAAGCCCTCGATGCCTGGAAAGAAGTAACCGCCGAAGACGCCGACGGCCATCGCCAGGAAGATCCACAGCGTAAGAAACCGATCCAGGAAGGACAGTCGCTTGCGCTGTTCCGGAAGTACTGCAGGGCACTCAGATTCCATCACTTATCTCCGTCATCGATGCGCGGCTCACGGCTTGCACCGCCCGCGCGGCAGCCTTCGCAGTCGCTTTAGATCCCTGCCCAGGATGTCCAGGTCTCTGAGGCAGCCGCGGATGCAGTCGAGCAGCGTGCGCTCCAACCCTGTTGGCTTCTTTGTCACCGAGTAGTGTTTCCATTTTCCGTCCCGCCGTACGCTGACCAGCCCAGCCCGCCGCAGGTATGCCAGGTGACGCGACACTTTCGGTTGGATTTCGTCGAGCACCTCGCACAGGTCGCAGACGCACAGCTCCCGCTCCAGGAGCAGGCTCAGCAAGCGCAGCCGAGTCGGATCGGCGAAGGCGCGAAACAGGTCGGGTGTGGCAGTCAGCGTCGGGTTCATATACGGCTAAGCATATATATCAGTGGCTGGGCGGTGTCAACGCCGTAATTCCTGGGACGTGCCCCCCCGTCAGACGAAGAAGAGTACCCAGGCTCCGACGCCGATGATCAACAGGCCCGCGATACGCCGGAGAATCTCCGTCCCGCGATTCCAGCCCTTCGAATCCGCCAATCGCTGGACAAAGCCCATCGAAACGCCGCCGATCAGCACGAGTCCGCAGTGACCGATGCTGTACGCAACCAACAGGGTGGCGCCAAACGCGGCACCCTTCAGCGGCACAACCGCTAGCAGTGCCAGCAGCACCGGGCCAGCACACGGCATCGAGACCAATCCGAATAACAGGCCGAGCATGAGGGCCCCGACGAAGCCCTTCTGCTTCGGTTGCACCCCCGACGGGGCCGGGATCTTGATGTGCAACAGACCGAGCAGATGGAGCCCCATCAGAAGACAGACCCCGCCGGCGACGTAGGACCACCACGCCGCCTGCAGCACCGAGCTCGCCGCCCAGGTTGCCAGGAACAGCATCCCGAACGTGATCGTCAAGCCAATGGCGAAGGTCAGCGACAGCAGGAACGAGTGCACGACGTGGCGCTTGGAGTCCTCGCCGTGGCCAGCGACATAGCCCACCATCAGCGGCACCATGGCGATCACGCACGGGTTGGCGGCGGTCAGTGATCCGCCGACAAACGCCGCCAAAGGAGCAACCCAGGGGTTGCCCTGCACGGCCTCGGCGAGATTCTCGGAAATCGTATCAAACATCTACTTCACTCCGACCTTCTCGGCGAAGAGCTTCTTGAGGTCTTCCTTCGAGATGAACCCCTCGTGGCGCCAGACTTCTTTGCCCTCTTTGTCGAACAGAACCTGTGTCGGGATCACGCGGATGCCATAGGGCTGACCTGCGTTGCGGTTCTTCCACACGTCGATGAACTCGACATCGAGCCGCCCTTTGTATTCTTCGCGCAGGGCATCGAGGATCGGCGCGAGTTCCTTGCACGCCTTGCACTTGCCCGCCCCCAGATCGACGAGCCGCGGCAGTTTGGCTTTGGCGGCCGGTGGGTTCGCGCCTTCCGTAGTCCGAGCTGCGCCTGGTTGCGACGAAGGCACGGGCTCCGGGCAGAGCTCACCATCCACAGCTGTTTCGGAGGGTGCCGATGTTGCTTGCGCCGCCTGTACTACCGGTGCCGGAGGTCCCGAAGCCCCTCCTTCTTCCGCGGGAGCCTGGGACCGTTGAGACTTGAACCACGCCGCGCCGGCAACGACACCTACCACGACGACTACCGCCAAGATGTTGGTCGCTTGACCTTTTGACATCTGCAAACCTCCACGCATGATCATCCAAAGCGCCAACAGGGCCGCAGCGCCGAGCATGGCCAACATCAATGTCGGGTCGCTCTTGGCGCATTGGCACAATTCTCCGTTCACCTCCCGGCCTCATGTCCACCGTCGAGTATTAACCGGGGAGATACTCCATAAGTTCATTCCACACGTACTCTTGAAAACCAAGCGGGTCTTCCACGAGTTCCCACACCCGCTCCAGGTTCTTCCACGCGATCACTTCATCCCCGTTCATCTGGACAATCACGAGCGACGAGGTGCTTAGATCGAAGTCCGACTCAAAGTGCTCGTTGCCTTCTTCTTCGATATTCACCGCGTGCCATTCAAGCTTGCCGGAGTTGAGTTCCTCCGAGTAGGCGGTCTCAACCGCTTCGTGCGCCTGCTGCTCGATCGAGAGACACGTCGGGCAACGCACCGTGCGATGGAAGTAGTAGGCGATCACCTTTGTGTTCGACGCGTCACTCTCTCCCATGTCCGGCTCACTGCCTGAGCCGGCTGTGGTTTCGGAGGCTTTCGCTGCATCAGCGGAGGTTGTCGACGTGTTGACCTGCGGGTTTGCTGAACGCTGCGGCATTGTCGAGTCCGTCGCATCGGCCGACTCACCAGCCACTTGAGAATTCGCGACGCGAGCGGAGTCTCTCGTCTCCTTTTGGCTTGTACGTTCACACCCGGCAACAAGCACAGCGAAGCCCGTCACGATCAACAGAACGCGGGCGAGAGGCATGTCAGATCTCATAATTCGCTCAACTCCGAATGTCATTCGATTTGTCACGTGGTCGCGCTCCCCGAAAATGGCTGACGCGACAGTCCGGCGGCAAGCAGTGCACACCCGGCGAGTACAATGAGCACGAGCGCTGCATCAAACACTGTGTACGCGTAGCGCAACACCTCCGCCAGAGACTCGATACGCAGGGACATCAGGGCGCCGCTTACCACGGCGAGAGCCAGCCCGATCACCGCAACTAGGCCAAGGCCTCGCCGCAATGGAGGATCTCGCTTGATTTCGGGACCACTCTTGCGCCCCAGCACCACGACGAGGCTCGCAAGGCCAGCGAGCATCGTCACTGCCGCTACCATAAAATGGTGGTTGTCCAGCCAGGCGCGCGACGGCAGCGCGTACTCGCGAAGCTCATTTTGCAGTAGCAGAGGCAGCAGCCCGGCAACGATGACAATCGTCACCAGCCACGGCGCAACGCGGCCAAACTTGCTCCCTTCGGCCAGTCGTCCCACACCCCAGCCAATGGCCAATGCAATGACGGCCAGCCACAGCAAGTAAATCGCCGGCTTGAGGTACGTCTCGCGAAACACGCCCAACGTGACCGCCGACCGGCTCAGGCCCAGCAGTTCGAACTGTGGTACAGTGACAGTCTGCGCGTCTTCGTCCAACGGACGTTCAACCACGGATGCGAAGAACACATCCGAATCCGGCGAATGGCACTCGGTACAGCCCTTGGCGCCCAGGGCCGCGCGCGCCGGCAACACGTCGTGCGTGTACTTGTGCATGTTGCCATACGCCGACGCCTCCCACGGCTCAGTCTCTATCGTGCGATATTCAGCGCCCGAACGATACACGCGGTCGTTGCTAACCCAGACGACGCGCTTGCCTTCCAGCGGATAGCCGCCCGCCGTCAGGTGCTTGGCGATGGCGGCGATGAGCGCGTCGATTTCCTCCGGTCGATTGACCTCGATGACACCGTCGCCGTTGTCGTCCGTGATCTTCGCCAGGTCCGCGTGCTGCGCCGGATCGTCCAGATGCGTCTTCCACATCTTGTAGATGTCGGACATCCGCGGCTGCATCAGGCCCGGCTGCCCCTCGACTTCGATGCCAGGCCAGGACGAATGCACGCGATTGACCGGGTAGATCTTCCCCTTGTAGCGAGCCAGCACGGGCCGGAACATGTCGGTGGGCTTGTCGTCGTAGCCCATCATTTCGAGGTCACCGTAGTGGTTCCAGTACTTCATGTCCGGGCCGTAGAAGGTCCACAGGTGCTTTCCCTTGCTCGGGATCTTCGTGCCAGGATTGAACACATCCGCTAGTTGGGCCTGCGCGGCCTTGACGTGACGCCAGGGAATGTGACACGTCTGGCACGCGATCTTGTCGAGATGCAGCGGCGGCACACCTTCATGGGTGGCGATCGGCGCCCCGTGCTCACTGGTCGTGTGGCAACTCGCACAGTCGCGGACGGTATTGTCCAGATCGTTGCGCACCTGCCCACCCGGATCGTCCCCCTTGGCGAACTGGTGCATCTCGCGCTCGTTGATCCGCGGATCGTCCGCGTGCGAGCCCGCCGGGTGGCAGTCCACACAACGCAGTCCGGCCGCCAGGTGTACGTCCGTCCGCGCGCGGAAGTTCGCACCGCGCTTCTTCCAACCGGGTTTCGCGTGGCACTTCAGACAGGTCTCATTGCGTGGCTCGCGAACGATGTGGGGCGACAGCTTTCCGTCCCCATCGAACTTCGACACGTCGTAGGTCACCGCGACATCTTCGTTCTTAGCAATGGCGCCTTCGACCTTGGCCAACCCCGCCGCAACGGTCGGCGCCCAGCGGAAGTTCAACGCGGCAAGCTGTTTGTTCCGAACGCCGAAGTCGTACTCCGGGAGGTGACACAGCAGGCAGTCTGCCTCCAGCACGCCGGTCTCGCTCCAGCGGGCTTTGTAGTAATCGCCGTCAAGGTTGTTTTCGCCGCCGGGCGTGAAGCCGGACGCCGGGTCAGCCATCCACTGGTCGTACCGCTTGCCATCACGGTCGTATTCCAGAGGCCCGCCGCCGGGATGGCACTTACCGCAGCCGCGCGTGACGAATACGAACGACGTCATGTCGATCAAGTGCGCGTCTTCGTTGTGCTTGGGAGACAGGTAGGAATACAAGGGCGCCGGTGAGCACCACGCCCCGCCGTAGTTGCCAGGGGAGCTCACCCACTGACAGCGCTCACCCAACGGCTCCGGTGCCTTTTCATCGACACCCTGCTGGAAGTGATAGCCCTGTGTGATCTTGTCATAGTCGTGGCAGGCCCCGCAGGTCCGCTTCGGTGAGTACGGCTTGTGCGCGTTTTCGCCTGTGACGGGGTTGATCACGTTGCCGACCTCGTCGCGCAGGAAGAACGGCGGGCACACGTTTCCAGCCAGCCTCGGCGATTGCTCCACCTTCAAATTGGACGCGGCGATACGCGAGATACCGGGGTCCGGTTGCTGTGCAGCGGCGAGAATGGCGAATGCCGCGCACGTTACCGCCATGGCAGCAATGCGAGCAGTCATCAGTATGGCTCCCTGAGACTTCGCAAGACGACTCACAATCACGCGTTTCCTAGCTCAATGCTTGCGCAACGTGTTCCGCGACACGCTTCGTGTGCAGAACAAGATGCGGCTCCGCCGGCTTCTTCTCGATACCCAACTCCGTCACATCAACGTGCAGTTCCACCGGGAGCCCAGCTTTCTCCATGATCTTGCGGGCGCAATGGTCCTCGCAGCCGTCGATTACGACACGTTTCCCCGCATTGTGTGCGCGCTCCATCTTGTCCGGTATTCCCGCTCCAACCGCCGCGATGCAAAAGAGGCCGCCCTTGCCTTCCTGCATCAGGTTGATTCCGGCCCGATTAGCGACCTGCCCGGAATGTGCCGCGCCCGCGCAAGTGAAGATTAGAGTTTCGCCGCTGTTGCCACAGCATCCACCTACCATGTCACACCTTGCCTTTCTGTTAAAGGTCCGTCGCACGTTGCGTGCGCGATTAGCCCAAGTGAATTCATCAGCCCTTGCTTGCGGCCGTGGTCAGGATCGTCGTCAGCTCGGCCTCGCTCGGGACCTTGCCCGCCACCTTGACCGCACCGTCTACCACGAGCGCCGGCGTGATCATCACGCCATACTGGGCGAACTTCGCGATTTCCTTCACGTGCGTCAGTTCGTAATCCAGTCCAAGCTTGTTCGCGGCCTGTTTTACCGCGGCTTCCAGTGCGTTGCATTTCGCACAGCCTGTGCCGAGTACTTCTACTTTCATGTCGGTCATCTCCCTATCCAGCAAATGTCCCGTATGCCATGCCCGCGACGGTCGATAGCACGACGACGAGGGCTAGGTACACAGCCGTCTTCTGCGTTCCCATCACTGATCGGATTACGAGCATATTGGGCAGCGACAGCGCCGGCCCGGCCAGCAGCAGTGCCAGCGCGGGCCCCTTGCCCATGCCAGCTCCAAGCAAGCCTTGTAGAATCGGTACCTCGGTCAGCGTCGCAAAGTACATCAATGCGCCAGCGAACGAAGCGAACAGGTTTGCCCCGAGGCCGTTCCCGCCAACCGCCTTGGCGATCCACGCTTCCGGGATCAGGGCCGGGTGCCCCGGGCGACCGAGCAAGACTCCGGCCACAAGCACGCCGAAGAACAGCAGCGGCAGGATCTGCTTGGCGAACGTCCAGGTGCTGCCGACCCACTCGCGGAGTTCCGGCCGCTTGAACCAGGCCAGGAGCATGATGGCGAGTGCGATCACAAAGCCGCCAGTGAGGTACCACTTCACCGACCAGATGGCTGCCGCAACACCTGTATCGCTCAGCCTGCCCCAGTTCGCGAACACGAGAATGCCGATCATGGCCGCGAAGTAGAGAGCGTTCCGCCACAGGCCGCGACCGTCGGCCTCCTCCTGCACGAAGAATCCGCCCTCGACCTGTCGGGCTGCTTCTTCCTTGCGGTAGATGAAGTGCATCGAGAGACCGATGATGACACTGAACACAATCGCGCCGATGGCGCGGGCCGCACCAAGCTCCCACCCCAAGACGCGCGCCGTAAGGATGATGGCCAGGACATTGATGGCCGGCCCCGAATATAGGAACGCCGTCGCCGGTCCAAGCCCGGCTCCACGTGTATAGATGCCGGCAAAGAGTGGGAGAATCGTGCACGAGCACGCTGCCAGAATCGTCCCAGACACAGCGGCAACGGTGTAGGCCACGGCCTTATGTGCCTGGGCCCCGAAGTACTTCATCACGGCCGCCTGCGACACGAAGCACGAGATGGCACCGGCGATGAACAGGGCCGGCACCAGGCAGAGCATTACGTGGTGCTGGGCGTAGTCCTGGAGCATCAGCAGGGCTTCGCGGCCCGAGGTCATGAGCTTGCCGCTGGCGGGGAGCGCTTCGAAAGGCAGGAAGTACGCAAGGAGAAAAACGGCCACCATGACGCCCAGGGCCGCAAGCGTGCGAGCTCCACCACTCCATTGCTGTATGGCCAAACAGCCATAAATAGAGCCAAAAAAAGAGCGATTTGAGGAGCCTACGCCCCCATCGCCGCTTGCTGCGTCTTCAGGTTTTCCTTGAGCACCGACTCGATACACTGCCAGAATCCTTGTAAGCAACTGACCTTCAGCCGATAGAACATCATCGTGCCTTCTTTGCGGTCCGATACGATTCCTGCCTGCTTCAACACAGACAGGTGCTTCGATACCGTCGACTGATCAGCGCCGACCAATTCGGTGAGCTCACACACGCACAACTCTCCATCGGCGAGCGCATCGAGCATTACCAAGCGGCTCGGATGCCCTAACGCTCTGGCAATCCTCGCCCGGGCCTCGTACCGCTGGATCGGATGTTTCGGCTTCACCTTCATGGCTCTATGGCAATTATACCATAAATATGGGCGATGTCAAGCGCCGACTTGAACTTCTCGTTCAGTGCTGCGGAAACCGCCCAGGCGGCGCTGTCGAAGGTGATCACAGGACGTCCAGCTCTCCAGGCTGGCAGTCGATGGCTCTGCCTACAAGACCTGTTCCTGCAGCCACCTCGGCGCCTGACCTTAGCAGCCCGTGGCAAAACTGTGGCACCGGCGTCTCGCCGGTAGTTTTCACGGTCAAGAACGGTGTTTTCAAACCGCTGTATTCCCTTTCACCACGGGCTGTTAGGGTCGGACCTGCTCCCGCCTGGAGAGCATATCCACAGGTTCACAACTCCTCACAGATGTCGGCTTTCATCCAGCACCTTGTCCCCGAAGGCAGTTCAGCGTGCAGCCATTCCTCTCGGCTGTCGAGAATCTTGATTTCCTGGCCATGAGCGATGTGGTCAACGACGATGGAGTAACCGTCACCGTCACCGGCGTACCCCCTCCCGTCCTCCAGCACAACGGCCCAATTGCCGTCGCCCGTAGCCGTTGCCACAAGATCAGAGATGCCCATCGTCGCCCCGACGATCATGAAGGCGATGCCAAGACGAATCCACACGGACCTGCGGTGGACGGACAGGGCTGCGAGTAGCATGATGCTTCCGAGTGGATACGTTGCCAGCAAAATCCAATGCTTGAGAGGCTTCCCCAGGTCGTGATGCCAGAACATGAGCGCGCGCCCGACGGAACCGTGCTCATGTGGCCAAAGTTCGGCGTTACACGCATTCCGAAGGGCGGTGAGGCCGTTGCGTGTTTCCGCCGTGTTCGACAAGCGGTTGGCCCGAAGGTACCAAAGAAGTGCTCTGGCATCGTCCCCGGCGAAGTGAAATGCATTCCCGGTGTTCACGTACAGATTGACGCTCGGAATGCCTTCCTGGGCGAGGTCTGCGAACTTATTGGCCGCGTCATAGAATTGCCTTCGTGCCGCCACGCCGTCGGAGTCGGATTCAGCCAACAAGCCCTTGGCGACATCGAATATCGACTGCGCTTCGGAGAACCGCTCCTCCACCGAACGCCCCTGCGCAGCAGGCCCTGGCAAAACCAGCAGAATGGCGAAAGCTGTAAAGAACATCTTCATTTGACGCCCCTCCCCAGCTCTTTAAGCAGTTCACTGGCCCGCATCGTCAGACGAGCTTTTTCCTCGTCGCTAACAGCATCGCTGGCGAATCGACCCGCGTCACAGGCGTCAAGCAAACTGCGAGCTTCCTCCTGCAACCGACCGCTCAGTCGCGCATCTTCGAGTGCTTTGGCCAACGCATCGGAGGATAGCTCACCGGGGGGCAGATTGAAGCTCAGGCGAAGATACGACTGCAGAATGTCGGCTAGACGAGCATAGAAGTCTCCAGTCCCGTCGAGCTTACCGAGAGCATGCAACAGCTCTCTTCTCCGCTGTTTGGTGGCTGCGACGGGCAGTCGCCTGCGATGGGCCCAGCAGCCGGTCATAACCACAATGATGCAGACCGGCCCTGCGATGAGAATCGCGATGACCGCAGCGATGCTCAGCGGCGCGGCGACGACTTTACCTAGCGTCGTGTAGTTGGCACCCAGAGTGACTGCCGGCTGGGCTGTGGCACGATTCGTGGGTCGATCGCCAGCTGGTGGTGGAGAGTCAACGGCGGCCTCCATCGCGGCTGCGCCGACCAGGCTACCCGGTCTGACTTCCAGCGGAATGGGCAAGCTGTACACCGTCTCGTATTCCTTCCGCTCGTAGTCGTAGTATACGAGCGGTAAGGCGGGCAGCTCTGTGACTTTCTCGCTGCGCGGGCGCAAGACCTGCGTAAAGGTGATCGTGTTGTCGGTCACTTCACCGCCGTGCACTGTTGAAGAGACGTCGAACTCGCGGGATAACTCAGGAACCTGAGCCAATGGCGGCGGCGTGAACTGCGGCCCGACGCTTTCACCGGTGATCTTCATGGTCAGCGTCAAGGGGGACATCGCAGTTGCGGTGGTGCGGTCGAGCTCGGTAACGAATGCGAACGACCGGCCCACTGCCCCCCGATACGTCGGCGGGCGCGTGATGCCGGGCGGATCAATGACTTGATGCGACGGGACTTCCGCCACCCGTGCGAACTGCTTGGTCTGTGAGCTAGAGAAGAACGACGTTGCCGTCCGGCGTTCCTCCTTAATCTGAAGGAGCAATACCACGCGCAGTCCTTCCAGCGGCAGTTCGCCTGTGGCCAGGGGGGTAATCCTCAGCGCAAAGCGCAGCAACTGCTCCTTCTGGCCGTTGTACTCACCGCTGCCCAGCAGCATCCTGATGCGGCTGTTGCCAAGCCGGGCATCGACCGGTACACCTTGCCAGTCGGGATACGCAAGGTCATTGATGGGTTCGATTCTGATGTAGTCTTTGTTCGCAAAGAGCGCCTGGCTTAGATCGATCGCCGCTCCCTGGAAGTCCCCACGGAAAAACACCTCGTAGTCGACGGTAAACGGCTCACCTACGACAGTCTCCTCAGTGCTCGGAATCCCACGGCAGGCGAATATGTCGCCAGCGCCTCCCTGGCGAACGGCGACGGTGAGAGGTGGATCCAGTGTGACTGCTTCACCGTCTGGTAGCTCAATCGTATCAATGGCAAAGTTGCCGGGTTCAATGGCGGTCACATCGAACGAGAAAAGTGAACCGGCGGCCCGGCTACGGTACTTCTGTGTGGAAGGCGCAATCCGGATTCCCTGTGGAGCGATGAGTTTCAAGTTCGTTGATTGCGGCAACCCGCGGATCAGGACGTGCGCTGTCGTGCGGCTACCAACGACGAGCGAATCTTCGCTGACCTGTGCCGCGACGACGACGAAAGGCAAAACGTCGACCGTGACCGGGTCGGCTGATACACCGTCGAACGTGATCCCTGATATTTCGCAGGACCCGAGCTTTTTCGCCTTGACCTCAAAAGTGTGAATCGTCATGGGCAGGCCCTCGCGCTCGGTGACCTCAACGCGGCCAATGCGTACGGGGCGTATTGCCAGCCCATCTACGTCCGGCACGACGGGTTCAAGACCGGGACGCACACCTTGGTAGTACACGTCCAGTGTGGCAGTCTCACCCACCAGGATCTCGGGAGGGTCAATCTCGGCCGTTCGAAATCGGAGCGCAGCCTCATCGACCTGAAGCGTGAACGGGCCGTCTTTCAGGATTCCCCCCGCCGCCTTGAGTGAGACTGCCGGAATATCGAAGGTGCCCGGTTGTGCTGGTGTTACGATGTACTGATAACGGTGCGTCGTTCGGCCAGTGAAGAGGTCCCGCATGACACTTGGCCTGCCATAACGCTCGATGTCAAGTCCTGCGACTTGCTGCACTGACGGCCAACTGGCGTTTGGGACGTCAATCACCTCGACGATCAGAAGGGTCTGCGTGCCGAAGTAGATCCGGCTGGGGCTCAGTTCGGCTACCAACCGGGCCGCGAAGCTCGGCGCCGGCGCGAAGATTGTCGCGACTGCAAAGGCGGCGATCGCGAGAGTCGGCTTGTGCTCACTTCGGAACATGGTCGCCTACCAGTCCTTGATCACTGTCCGTGGACGCCGCTGATGTAGCTGACGCTCCGCCTCTTCGCGCTCCTCCTCCGCACGCTCCACGGCTCGCCGTGCATCCTCCCGTCCCCGATCTTCCTGTTCCGGTTGTTGCTGCTGATCCTGTTGGTCCTGCTGGTCGTCTTGGGACTTCTGGTCGGGCGGCCGCAGGGCCGCCAGGGCCTTCAGTAGTTCCTCCTGCGCATTGAATTGCGCTGCCTGTACGGGACCTTCGGTCTTCATCGGCCCGAGCGCATCTTGTACAATGGCCTTATCGAGACCTTCGAGTGCGACGAGCATCTCGAAACCCGCTTGATCGATGTGCTTGGCGGCCTCAATGTAGGCGTTCACGTCCTGTGATTGCACGCCCGGTGGCATGCCGAGCGCGCCGCCCGCATCTGACCCACCCGCCGGAATCCGCTGTCGTAGCTCCTCCTGAACCGCCTGAGTATCGACGTGGATGCCTTCTTGTCTTTCATGAAAACGCTGCGCCACCTGCGATGGCGATTCATCCAGAACGTCTGACCGAGCCTCAGCAGCCAGCGCGTGAAGCTCGTCCAACCCGGCATCCGTTTGTTGTTCCGCGAGTGTCAAATCACCACTGGCCTCAGCCTTTACCTCCTCGTTGAGACGCGCTTGTCGAACCACTAGCTCGGCAATCTGCTGCTCGATCGACTTCGGCAGCAAGTTCAGTGCAGCATCAATCATGTCGAGGACCTGGTGCTGCTGGTCGAGTGTTGCATCTTTCTCCCTGGCGGCAACGGCGTCGAGGCACTGAAGTGTGAGTGCGTCCAAGCCGGCCAAGGCGTCGGCAATTCGCCGGTTGAGTTCAGGGTCCATTTCAGGGGGGACGTCCTGAGCCGCTGACCCTCCCTCGTCCTCTGGCGTTCTTGACTTTCCGACCTGATCACACTGTGCCCGCAAGGCGGAAAGAGTGGCCACGACGTGTGCTTGATCTTGGTGCAGGGCGGTCTTTTCGGGCTCTAGCTTTGCGTCCTCGGGGATTGACGCTTGTCCTAGAAGTGCATCCTGATACCAATCGGCTTCCGCCTTAATATTCAAGACCATCTCTCTGAGTTGGTGTTGCACAGTGCGTGCCTCAACGAGGGTCTTTTGCAGCTCCTGGGGGAATAACCGCAAGGCCACGTACATCTGGTCGAGCGCGGTCATTTGTTCGTCTAGGCTTCGTTCGGTCTCTCCGTCCATCATGAAGGCGGAGGCGTCGCGCTGCGCTGGAATCGATTCTTCGAGCTGCTCCGCAGCAGAATGGCAGACTTGCTCGCGCGCGGTCCCTTCTGCCGGTTCGGTCGGGGCTGTCGTAGTCTGATTAGTCGATTCTACGAATTGAGCCAGATTGTGTACAAACGCATCAGTTCGTTCCATGATCTGACGCTGCAATCGAAGAATGGATCGCCGAGCTCTCCTTTGCGCCGTCGCATCTTCCGGCGGACCAAGAATCAAATGGCGGGTGAGACCCACGGCTGTTCGCTGCTCACCAATTAGCGCATTCAGATACGCAGTCGGGTCATCCAGCATGTCCTCCTTCTGCTTTGCCTCGATGGCGCTCTTCAGTAGTCCGAGTACGTTACGCCGCGTGATCCGCACCGCCCGCATGTTGTGCTGCGCATCGTCACTTGGAGCAACTTTCTCACATTCCCGGAAGAGCGCGATCGCTCGCAACAATTCAGTGGCGATCGCCTGGAGGCTCTGAATGTTCTCCGGCGCGTCCGCGGGCAACGGGGGTGTTTCAGCGTCCTCCGCAGTCTGCGGATCCAGCAACTCGTCCAGCCGTTGCCTGGCAGTAGTGGCGCGAATGACACCGACGTTGAAGAACGCATCGCGACGCACGGAGGCTGAAGCATCAGCCTGGCTCGCCACGCTCTCAAAATGCTGAATGGCCTTGTCGCCGTCACCGAGACGAAGGTGACACAGACCGATGTTGTACTCGACTGGTGCATTGGTTCCGGCTTCATCTTGAGCCTGCTTGTACAACTTCAGTGCTTGCTCGTAGTGCGTTTCCTGAAACTGGATCTGCGCATCGATAAGCAAAGATGTGAGTTCGGCAGCGCGCAGGCTGCCGCACATCGCCAAAATGGTCGCTAGGGCCAGACGATTCACGGGGACACCTCCAATCGCCGAAGCGGCCTCTGCTCACTGATCAACCACGACAGAAGCAGCAATGCCATGCCCAGC
>Ga0190284_1000997_pt1 | contig 13314 bp, 9 predicted proteins | sample 48691812_MG_FD_161668 | JGI IMG/M metagenome (GOLD analysis project Ga0190284, IMG submission 161668) | Hydrothermal vent microbial mat bacterial communities from Southern Trench, Guaymas Basin, Mexico - 4869-18-1-2_MG | ecosystem: Environmental > Aquatic > Marine > Hydrothermal vents > Microbial...
TCCGAGTGTGTTATTCGCCGGATAGGCGACTAAATGACCTTGTTGGCGAATCAGCGGCCGCAGCAGAGGGATAAGTTGTGCCGCTGAGACATGTTTTATTTGTACCACTTGTGTAATCAATGTCTCGCCATCTATGGCTTCATTGGCTGACAGCACGGGCGTATTTTGTGATTTTGCGATATTTTCTGGGACGATTTTAATAACAGCCCCACTGGGAATAGCGGTAAAACCATGCACACTGAGTATGGACAAAAACACCTCATAAACTTGTTCACCGTCCATAGGCTGATTAGACACCACCGTCACTTTACCCTTGACGCGCGGATCGACCACAAAAGTTTTTCCAGTGACTTCAGAAATAATGTTGACAATATCCTTGATGTCCGTCTCTCTAAAATTCAGCGTGACTTCTTCGGCATTCGCCGATAGACTAAACAATAAACAAAATAAAATATAACACAACCAGTTGTGGGGGGTAAACAGCATTGGTAATTGGTAATGGGTAATTGGTAATAGCTAATAAGGGGCTATCAGTTATGCGAATGAAAAATGAAGAATGAATTTTTTATGATTCAATTCAACCCTTAATTCGCATGTATAGTATAGAAAAACGCATTCCGGTGTGTCAAAGAAGCTCAATTGATCTCGCTCCTATCGGTAACGAAACTTACAGAAGAGCGAAGCGAGATAAATTTGTAACGGTGCTAAGTATAATAAGGGACTATCAGTTATCAGTTATCAGTTCTTTGCTCCCGTTTTTTAAAGCAAAAAGTGGAGCAAAGAAATCAGTTATCAGTTATCATCTATTATACGGAACGTACTTCAAATCCGTGAAAATGACAAAATGAACTTTTAAGAATTTTAAGAAAATTCCTATAAAAATTATCGACTTATCAGTAATTTAATCATTTTTCATTTTTCATTTTTCATTTTTCATTTTTCATTTTTCATTAGTCTATCTGTGATCACTTTACACTTTTCAGGCGAATTAAGGGTTGAATTGAATCATAAAAAATCAATGACTTATAAAACGTATTTATTGAAAGTGATTTTATAAGTCTTTTTTAGGCTTTCAGGCTAAAGTTTTTCTCCGAAAAACTTTAGCCTGAAAAAGTTTTGCGGAGCAAAAAAATGTTCATTTTTAATTTTTAATTTTTAATTTTTAATTCTTAATTCGCCTTTTTCACTGATCACTAATTTTTTTCGACTGCAAAAGACAAAGACACAACTCGCCCATTGCGTAACACTTGCAAATTAATCCGGTTAGCCGTCGCCAGTTGTTGCACAACTCCCAATCCTTTGAGCGGAGAGTCGAGTTTTACGCCATTGACAGTCGTTAGTATATCACCTGATTGTAAATTAAACCGTGATAACAGTGTTGCATCTTTGCCGTGCCTGAGACGATAGCCCACTAAACGTCCACCTTGCCTCACCGGGGAAATCCGCATTAATTTCATTAAACGGTTCGGGTTAGTCCGTAATTGGCGTTGGTAATTACCCAATAATTTTTCCGGCCGGTTGTTGGCCGTGGTGGTTTTTTGCCGGTTTTTTGCATAATTTTTCGGTGTTTTATTTGCAGTAACACCTTGACTATCCCTAAGACGCAAGGTTTCATGCCGCCCATTTCTAAGCAAAATCACTTGTTTAGGATAAATTTTATGGAGTACAGCACCACTTGGCAAGGATTGGCCTACACGGCAAGAAGCACTTTTGCCATTGGCGGGTGCAATCATCGCAAACGAAGTCTGTGGGTTGGAGCTATAGTAAATGCCATGCAATTTTAAATTGAGTTTGGTCTCAGGTGGCGTTTTTGCAATTTGCGTGGCAGTTTGCGTGGCAAGACGGGGCCTACCAAACAAATGTGCATCAAGTAGTGCAGAAATATTGAGCGCGGTTCGAGAAACTCGTTGTTGATTGACAACCGGGTGGGGGAGACTCGGTTGGTTGTTAAGTGAAGTTTTGGGTGGAGCACCGAGCAATAATTGTACGGTGCTGTGTCCAAGCACAGCGGCAAGCGCAATATTGATAACCACGCTCCACCGTGCACAGAAGATGAAGGCAATCAGCTTACTCATGCTATTCAATCCTGTTACATAAAATGCAAAAAAACACTTGACAGATATTGTTTGATAACCTATATTAACTATATTCTCCCATGGCCCTCTCCCACAGCCCCGGGCGAGGCGGTTATACGCACGGACAGAGTTTACACAGAGAAACACAGAGAAAAAACGGCTTTTAATTCAAATAGTTCTACTTTGTCATATGACACCTAAACCATTGATTTATATAGAGGACAGAACATGCCCTTCTTTTTAAATCAATGAGTTACATTGAATCTGACAAAGTAGGAATAGTTATTGAGTTATACTGAGCACCGTCATAAACATAGCTCTTTTTGTCATTTCGGTTTCTTTGTTCGGAGAAATCTTGAGAAATCTCCGTAACGGGGCGACATCCGTTAAGCGTCGTTCGACATGACAAAAGCGCAAATTGTGATATCGGATTCAGTTTTTTAAGCGAAAAACTGATTCCGAGTTCGGACTCGTTTGGTTTTATAAAAATGTTCCCATGTTGAGTATAAATTAAAATGCCAACACACGGATCGATCCACTGGTACGATTCGCGCAGAAGTTTCTATACACACTTATTCTATAGAAAAGGTAACTATGTAAACAGTAGAGTTGTCCGAAGATAAGGGTTTTGTGATTTTATTAGATAAAAATTTCTTGACGGACAAGTCTAGTATGCAAGCAGGCTTTCTTCATGACAAAACGCTATGTTAAATAGCACTTGTAAACTTTAACTTTAAAAGGAGTATGTCACCATGACAAAGCGCATCCCATTAGGGCTTGTGGTGTCTATCGTGTGCGCGATCTCGTTGATCGCTTATGCAGACGAATATTCCGAATATGAGGAATATTCTGATTATGAGGAATATTCTGATTATGAGGAATATTCTGATTATGAGGAGTCCGAGTCACCAGAGACTCCACCAGTTACCACTCCCTCTACTCCCCCTGCTCCCGAGCCAACCAGCAGCAGTCAAACATCATCGGCCGGGAGTTCAACCGGCGCTACTGGGTCTTCCTCAAAAGACAATGATGAGGATAGCGCCAAGGGCGATGCTGCTGCCAAGGGCGATGATGCCAGCGCCAAGAGCGAGGATAGCACCGCCAAGGGCGCAGATGCCACCGCCAAGAGCGAGGATAGCACCGCCAAGGGCGATGATAGCACCGCCAAGGGCGCAGATGCCACCGCCAAGAGCGATGATAGCACCGCCAAGGGCGCAGATGCCACCGCCAAGGGCGATGACGCCACTGCCAAGGGCGATGACGCCACTGCCAAGGGCGAGGATAGCACCGCCAAGGGCGATGATGCCACTGCCAAGGGCCCAGAAGAACCCCAAACGGGCTTTGATGCCGACAAAAATGCTGATTTGAACTGGCCATCATCATCCTCTTACGTCAACGTCGATGCAAAAACCTCTCCCAGTACGGCTGTGATTATTGATATCAGTGCCCATTACGATCCAACCTCGAAACAGAAACTGACTGTAAATTGCTGCTCGGCAAATGGTCAGGTAGCCGATAATGGCGATGGTACACTGGTCTATATTCCCAACCCGACTTTCCTCGGTGGTATTGACACGTTCAGTTGCACCGTGAATAAAGGAAAGAAAAAGCACTCTACCTTTACTCTCAATGTCGAGGTTGAAAGAATTCTCAATCGGGAATCCTTACCGCCAGCAGACTGTAAGATATATTTGGTCCACGATGAAGCTGACAAAGATTCACAACTTTTAACCATCGACCCAGATGGAACACACACGGTGAGTAAGCTGGGCCCCCTGTATAACGGCCTTAACATAGAAGGCATGGGTGTTCATCCCTCTGGCAAGGAGCCGCCGATAGCGGTTTCTGGCCAGAATGCTCCAACTTTCAATGGCTTGCTGTATACGGTCAATCTCCTGGCAGGCGCTTTCAAGAAGGAATTTGACACGGGTTTCAAAAACTTGACCGCGTTGGCTTTCCGCCCCAATGGTACGGTATGGGTTTGGTCAGGCGGGGGGGCCAAAAAGCCCTCAAAACTGGCCGGAAAGTGGTCAAAAAACGGTGGGCTTATTCTGATTGATCTCGACAACGAGGAAAGCCACTTACTATTTCCCTCCCCTTGGGGCAAGAAACGTCAAGTTGAAGGCTTAGCTTGGAGTACCGACGGAACCGTGCTGTATGCCAGCGAAGTGTTCGAGGAGCCTGCCAGCAGCAAGAAGACCCAAAAAGTTTACAGTACCCGTTTGTGGCAATTTGATTTTTATGGGGATTTATTATTATCCTTTAAAGAAAAGTGTTATTTACGCGGCGAGAAAGTTGAGGCATTGGAAACAAACCTTGATGACATGTTGTTGCTTGCCATTCATGGTGACGACACCCTGTATTTATTCGAGCCACAAAGCTGTATCAAAACACCCTTTGCCCCAACAACCCCCTACGATGATATAGAGTCCATTGTTTGGCCCTTAGCGTGTCAAGCATCGTCAGAACCCGTATACAACTGGGAAGTCACGTCTGATGGCGCTCAAGAAGAGGAAGTGTTTTGTGACAAAAAACCACAGTGGCTGACGAAAACAGGGACAGTGAAGCTCTATCCCCCAGAAAGTGGAGCGTATATCGAAACTTACTGGGAAGTCATCACTCCCCAAGAGGCACCGTGTCCACGAACCAAATATAACTCAAAGTATTCTGTCTGGGAGATACCCAGCAAAAAAGCGTGTTCACAGCCCCAGTATCAGTCGGAGTATTTCTCTCAATATGCTGATTGCAATCGGGTGATTTATCAATCGCAATTCATCATGGGTAGCGAAAATAGGGACTTGGAGACAAAATTCCGCATCAAGGGTTGGTGGCCGGGCATTCCAAAAGATGCTGATGAGAACACTCTGGTAGAAGTGCGTTATGGCATCAATATCTATGATAGGGATCGCAATCCGCTGTCTGTCGATGAGATAAGTCAAACCCTGTTAGGGGGGCCAAGTGTTTGTCCCAAACTCACTACTGGGACAAGCAAGCCAACGGCTAAAACCACAAGCAAGCCAAAGGCTAAAACCACAAGCAAGCCAAAGGCTAAAACGACAAGCAAGCCAAAGGCTAAAACCACAAGCAAGCCAAAGGCTAAAACCACAAGCAAGTCAAAGGCTAAAACCACAAGCAAGCCAAAGGCTAAAACCACAACCAAGCCAAAGGCTAAAACGACAAGCAAGTCAAAGGCTAAAACGACAAGCAAGTCAAAGGCTAAAACGACAAGCAAGTCAAAGGCTAAAACCACAAGCAAGTCAAAGACTAAAACCACAAGCAAGTCAAAGACTAAAACCACAAGCAAGCCCAAAGGCAATAATAACAAGAATGCCAAGGGCAGCTCAAACGACAAAGATAAGGGTGGCTCAAAATAAAGCCACCGGCAACTACGGTTGCCGCCTCTTGATTGAGGCATCGACGTGCGCCCTCTTTTAAGAGGGCGATTATGGCTAAAAAACCAAGTTTATTCAATAAACTTGGTTTATCATCACTGTTCGTATCAATTCATCAATCAATCTACTATCCGTATGGAAAATCAGCCTCATTACCGTGTCTTACTAGCCGAAGACAATCTTTTTAATCAAAAAATCGCCGTTACCATGCTCAAAAAGCTTGGGATTACCACAGACGTTGCTAATAACGGCTTGGAAGTCCTTGAAAAATTATCAAACACCAACTACGCCTTAATATTGATGGACTGTCAAATGCCCAAAATGGACGGCTATGAAGCCACCACCAAAATCCGCACCCATGAAAAAACCAGCGGACAGCACCTCCCGATTGTAGCAATGACAGCCCATAGCTCACCACAAGAGCGCGAATATTGTTTCAACGTTGGCATGGATGATTATATCGCCAAGCCTTTTAAAATAGACGACTTGCGGACGGTGTTCTCACGGTGGAAATTGATATAACTCAAACGCCCTCTGCTCCTCAACCGGCGTGAACTGGTTGCAAATGTTTTTCACCATAGCCCTACCCTATTACTGCAATATCATAAACTTTATATAAGCGATTGATTTTATTTATTTTTAACCCGCCCTCTCCGGCGCACCGAACGAAGCTGTTGCAAACGTTCCCTCTCCTAAAGGCTTATCTTTACCAGCAGGAGTCCAAACTTGAGTTTGGCAACGGAGTCCAAACTTGAGTTTGGCAATTTCCGTCCAAACTTGAGTTTGGCGGCTGGAGTCCAAGTTTAACCTAATTCGTTTAGGAGCAATATTAGCTGTACTAGTACTCTGTCAATGTTCAATTGACGGGTTTTAGTCGTCGGCCAGTTTTAACTTGGCACGGCCATTAACTCTCCAGCACAGCCAAACTAAAGTACCGCCTAGTGGCTTTCCTTCCGCGAAAACGAGAGTCAGCCAGATTGATGGCCGTCAATTGTGGGCCATATCGCAAAATGGCTCAAGGTATTTCAACTCATGGCCCTGTTGAAACCTCTTTTAATTGTAGCTGACAGAGTTTGTCGTAGGCGATTCTCAAATACCGCCTAGTGGCTTTCATTCCGCGAAAAACGAGATTCAATTGTGGGCCATATCGCAAAATGGCTCAAGGAATTTCAACTCATGGCCCTATTGAAACCTCTCGTCCAAACTTGAGTTTGGCAACGGAGTCCAAACTTTAGTTTGGCAGGAGTCCAAACGTAAGGAGTCCAAACTTGAGTTTGGCTTAAGGAGTCCAAACTTTAGTTTGGCAACGGAGTCCAAACGGAAGGAAGGCGGCAGGAGTCCAAGTTTAACCTAATTCGTTTAGGAGCAATATTAGCTGTACTAGTACTTTGTCAATGTTCTATTGACGGGTAACAGGTTTGAACTTGGCACTGCCAAACATTGCCAAACTAAAATCGTCGGCAAAAGTTTCGCTTCGCTGTACTTTAGCCGACGCAAAAGTTTTTTTAAGCAAAAACTGGAGCAAAGTTTGGACTCCTGCCGACCGATCGTTTGGACTCCTGACGACTGCCAAACTAAAATTTGGACTCCTTGCGTTTGGACGACTGCCGACCGATCGTTTGGACTCCTGACTCCTGCCAAACTAAAGTTTGGACTCTTTACGTTTGGACGACTGCTAAACTAAAATTTGGACGACTGCCGACCGATCGTTTGGACTCCTGACGACTGCTAAACTAAAGTTTGGACGACTGCCTTCCTAGATAATTAATAAGTATAAGTTTTAATGCGATTTTTCCAGCCCTGAAACCAACGAGATTCATTACGTTCTGGCGGAGAATTTTGAATGCGGCGCCTGAGAACAAATTCGGCCGCCTGAGCAAACTCACCCATCACATCAGCCGAATTGCCCTGCATATTTTCAAGCACCTGCAATAATCCCCAGCCTTGCCCTCGATAGCGTTCTTTTGGCTTGGTGCCTTCGCCTTTGAAATTCACATAATCGACTAAAGCATAAACGCCGTTGGGTGCGGTAGTAGCGACGCGATAAAATTGTTTAAACACATGGTTACGTTGTCTTTCCGTGGGCAAGCTTTCCAACATTGTCGGCAAAGCCTGCTCCAAGCGTTGGATGATAAACTGCACTTGCTGAGGAATGGTATTGACAAGCAGGGTGCGTAATTCCACCATCTGAGGACTTTGTTCATAGTATTTGAAGGCCTCATGCGAGTTCCAAGGCGCGTCGGGCGTGTTTTGCAACCAAGCTGGAACTTGAACACCTTGCTTTTGCAAAAAAGTAATCAGTTGGGGAAATGTTTCTGTATAACGGCCCTGTTTACCCGCCGGATACCAAATAAAATGACCGATACCGAGTGATGCAAACTCTTCGCCTTTATTCCAAACCGTCAGGTTTTCTACCTTGGCAGAACCTTCATTCATCCAAATTTTTTGCCCGATCATCTGGGCATCGCGTAAAGCAACTTGGATGTATTCTGGCTTTGGCGCTTGGGCCGGTTTTTTGGGTTTAGGTTCAGATGGTTCAGGTGGTGGAGTAGCACAAGATGACAGTATCAGCGCACTGGCGGCGAAGATGATTAAATAATTTGTTTTTAAGCCTATATTCATAAAAATTTTCCTTGGTTGATATTGTGAGAGTTCTGTAAGATGAGAAACCCAGTTTCTAACTGAAAAATGAAGAAATTTTCATGATGAATTTTCCATTATATATTCAACCCCATCGGGGTAAATAGTTTTGTTATTGATTATTGTAAGCGGAAAAATAGAAATGCGCCCTAAATAAATTGTTCGGTACAAAGATTTATCTTATACGAATCTTTTTCAGTACAATATATCTGTGTACCGGACATTTTTTCTATTAATGACTTAAAGAAATTGTCAGGTACAATATTGTTCATTTTTCATTATATTTTGCGAACTTTTTGTTTCTTATGGACGAAACAACATTCATTCGCGGCTAAAGTATAATCAAGCCGCGAAACCAATGACCAATTACCAATGACTAATGACTAATTACCAAAACTAAAATTCATAAGTATAAGTCCTAAGACGCTTTCGCCACCCTCGTAGCCAGCGCCTTTCATCTCTCGGCGCATTCCGTACACGGCGCCTGAGCACCTTGTCGGCCGCCTTCGCAAATTCGGCCATCACATTCTTCGACGTGCCCGGCATATTTTCTAACACCTGCAATAATCCCCAACCTTGATTGTCATAGCGTTCCTTTGGATCAGTGCCCTCGCCTTTGAAATTCACATAATCAATTAAGGCATAAACGCCCTGCGGTTGTTGCGCCACACGATAAAACTGTTTACGCACACGTGCTCGCTGCTCTTTTGTCGGCAAGGCCGCCATCATTTTCGGCAAAGTCTTCTCCAAGCGTACTATAATAAACGCCACTTGCTGGGGGATAGTGTCTTTGAGCAACTTGCGTAACTCAACCATCCGCCTACTTTTTATATTGTTATAAAATTCCCGACGGGAATTCCAAGGACAATCGGGCGTGGTTTTTAACCAGTCAGGGAGTTGAGTTCTTTGCCGTCGCAAAAATGTGAGTAGTTTTGGAAATTGTTCATCATAGGGCCCTTCTTGCCCTACCGGATACCAGATAAAATGACCGATACCGAGCGAGGCAAAAGTTTCGCCCTTATTCCAAACGGTTAGGTTTTTTACCTTGGCGGCCCCTTCATTCATCCAAATTTTATGTCCGATCTTGGCGGCATCCTTCTTACTGACTTGGATGGATTGTGGATTGTTCGGTACCAAGTTCTGTGATCCCCGTGTTGGTGATTGTACTGCCAAGTCATCTGTGTTGTTCACACAAGATGACAGCGCGAAGGCTGTTAACAGTGCGAAATAAATCGTTTTTAGGGTCATATTCATCAATTAAAATCTCCGTCAAAAGATAAAGGATTACAGAATGACTGCGAGGATTTTTTAACAGCAATATACTGCAAATGGTTAGGATTTGAAACGAAGTCGTTTCAGTTTTTAGCCGTGCCAAGTATACCTGGAAAGTTATTTTCGCTTTGTTTCTCAAACCATCTTGAGTATATTTTTGTCGTGCCTCCCTTATACGTCGCACTCATCAACGTCGATTTTTTTGAGATAGCGCGAGTTTACCCATCCCTTGACACCGGCGTATTGCAGCAGAACCCATTTTTTATTTGGGACTTCAACTTCGTCTAACGCGATAAGACATTCTTCTTCTTCAGCAGGAATTTGACCCACTTTTTGACTGCGATGATCAGGGGATTGACGCAGGTTTAAATGATCGGGCACGTTGACGATTTGATAGAACGTCCCACAACCCCATTCTGTTTGGCGCAGGTAGCGCAAATTCGCCCAGCCTTGGACTCCTTTGTGAGTCACCTTTACCCACTTCCGTGAGTATTTACGGTATCGTTTCTGGCGTATCTTGTTTAAATAGGCAACGCATTCTTGATTGGCGGGGATTTGACCCGCTTTTCGACTGCGATAATTAGGGAATTTGCGAAGATTTAAAACATCATCCGCTGAGACGTTGACAACCTGAAAAAAGATGATGCGCTCTTTGTCATAGAGCGGATCATACTCTGGTGTGGCTTGGGAAGTGGCGTGCCACCCCGTTAATAGGCTAAAAATCGTGACGAGTGCCAACTTGGCAAGTTTTTTTAGGGGATGATTTTTTAGTAACATGTTGAATTTACTCAGTTTTTATTGAAGAGCCGCGGGGTTTTTGATCGAGATATGCGGGGTTTTAAAAACCCCGCTGGTCTTAAAAAAATTATTATAGCCTAATTTTTGCTCGTGCAAGGATCGCCAAGCACTCAGGCTGAGACTTTAAAAAAGAAGTTTGAAATTTTCTAGGGTATAGAAGCCAATCAGTGCATTCATGATTGCCATTTTAGAAAAATGCTTTAAATCTTCAGCCCGAATGTTAGCCTCAAAGATTTGTTTTTCTGTTAATAGCCGCGCTCGCGTTGTGCCTTTTAAGAGTGGCGTTAAGGGCGTGAGCCATTTGTCTTGGTGCCAAAAGGCAACGTTGGCTATTGATGTGTCGGTGACGAGGCCTTTTTTGATGATTAATATGTCATCGGCCGAACCTTTGAGTGTGACTAAACGATTTATATCGTTCCGATTGTGATATTTAAATTCATAGTCGATATTGTCATCTTCCACTATTTTTAAGCTTTGAAAGTCTCTGTCTTGATGGGGGATATATTCAACAGCTTCTATCGTTTCTGAGTAGATAACCCGACATCTATAAATGCCAATTTGTGGTGGTGCTTGGATAACATCTTTCAAATCGATTGTGTCTTGGACGTTAAATAGTGCTTGTCTGGCATAGTTTAACCGCTCGTTGTGAAATTCCAAAAAAGGGGCAGTACCGTTGACTATCTTGAGAGTCTCTAAAAGTTTGGTCATTGGTTTGTCGTTTGTAGTAGGCGATTTATCGCCTCACCTACCCGTTTGTAGTAGGCGATTTATCGCCTCACAGTGGCTTAAATTCAATCCATGTATAGATTTTCATAAAAATATTTTGGTACCCAAAAACTGAAGAGGTTGAACTAGCAGAGCTACTAACGAAGTTTAGCGAACCGAGGAGGAAAGTCTTTTATCAACAAAAGGATAAACTTTTGATAAAAGTATTTTTCTGGACAACTATAGTTATAGTGATAGTACAACTTCTTTTAGGAATAAACGGATTTTTATAGGCATTTTTGAATGCCCTTGGTAAATAAATATTTAGGTGGATTTTCGACGCGATCTTATTTATGTATTTCTTTTTCACCGGCAGACGTTCCGATTAATCCGCGAAAATAGGGCCAGTTAATGAAATCTTAATTCGCTTATCCGCGTAATTAGTTGTACTCGATACCCCGTAATTGGCGTTCGCTAAACGCAAGTTTCGCTGTACCCAACAGTAGGGTGGGCAACGTGTTGCCCACCTTCGTCGTATTTTGGTGGTGGGCAAGAAAAAGCTTCTTCGTCCAAAGGTTGGCTCCAAAGGCTCCAAAGGTTGGTTCCAAAGCAGCAAGCGTTGGAGTCTTTCTAAACGGCCTTGGATGGAAAGCGAGCAGTGCTGCGTTGTAACATTTCTTGGGCATGAGCTAAAGTTTGCGAGGTGATTTCTATTCCGCCTAACATTCGCGCAATTTCTTCGACACGTTGTTGATTATCTAAAACATTAATATAGGCATGGGTGCTTTGTTGATTAATGGTTTTATTGACTTGTAAATGATGATCGCCTTGGCAAGCCACTTGTGGCAAATGTGTAATGCACAGCACTTGACGTTGTTGGGCTAAATGATTCAATAGTTTTCCCACAATTTCAGCCACGCCACCGCCAATGCCAACATCCACTTCATCAAACACCAAAATAGGTACGCCGCTGCTTTGGGCCGTAACGACTTGTATGGCTAAACTAATCCGCGACAATTCACCACCAGATGCCACTTTTTGCAACGGCTTGGGCGGATGCCCGGGATTAGTTGTGACGAGAAATTCAATGATATCGGTACCGGTGGCGGCCGGGGGCGCATCTTCATCAGCACTAACAGCAATCACCAATTGTCCTCCCGGCATCCCCAGTCTGTGCATCTCGGCCGAGATTTTCTCAGCCAATTGTTGCGCGATTTGGACACGCTGTTGATGCAACGCTTCGGCCGCCACACGATAATCTTGCAAAACTTCAGCGAGTTCCCCTTCTAAACGACTCGCGTTTTCTTCGTAATTCTCCAATTCATTTAATTCCCTAGTGAGTTTTTCAAAATGAGCCGGCAAATCAGTAAAGCGGACACGGTGTTTACGGGCTAAATCCTGAAGCGTAGCAATTTGTTGTTGCACTTCTTGTAAACTGGCGGAATCGATATCCAAATGATGCAGATAATGGCGCAACTCTCCCACTGCTTCCTGCGTGTGAATAATGGCATTTTCCAACAAGACCGTAATATTATTGAGTTGGGAATCATGTTGTTGCACATCTTCCAAAACATGACTGGCTTGGCTAAGACAAGACAACGTTGAACCGCTTTCATCATTATCCAATAACGTCAGCGCCGATTGACTATGTTCTAACAACTTTTGAGCATTAGCAAGGCGGCGATGCTCATTCTCCAAACGATCCAAGGCTTCCGTTGTCAACTCAAAGCCCTCTAGTTCCTCTACCTGATAGCGCAAAAATGCGATTTTAGCCTCACGATCCTCACCGCCCAAATTATCCAAGGCCGCCCGGAGAGATTTCCAACGCTCATAAATCTGTGCGACTCGTTCCAAAACGCTGTTATCAACGGCCAAGCCATCAACTAATTGACGTTGTACCTCAGATTTTAACAACGATTGATGAGCATGTTGCCCATGAATATCCACCAATTGTTCGCCTAATTGGCGTAACAACTGCACCGAAACCGGCTGATCATTAATATAACCCCGCGAGCGCCCATTGTGATTAATCACGCGGCGCACAAGACATTCATGACTATTATTTAATTTTTTTTGTTGCAACCACTCTTGCGCGGCGGGAGGCAACGTGAAAACGGCATTAACCACCGCCGTTTCACGACCTTGTCGCACAAGTGTGCTATCGGCTCTATCACCGAGCGCCAAGCCAAGGGCATCAATTAAAATGGACTTACCGGCCCCCGTTTCGCCGCTGATGATGGTGAGGCCGCTATTGAAGTGCAGTTTCAACTGATCAACGATGGCAAAATTCTCAATCTGTAAATAGTGCAACACTTTTCAATTTACCTCACCCTCACCCTCTCCACAGAGGCTTATCTTTACCCAAAAATCCAATTATAAAAATTAGGAACGGTGAAAAAACCATTCTACTTATCAAAAAATCCGATGTCTTA
>Ga0190284_1000998_pt1 | contig 13306 bp, 15 predicted proteins | sample 48691812_MG_FD_161668 | JGI IMG/M metagenome (GOLD analysis project Ga0190284, IMG submission 161668) | Hydrothermal vent microbial mat bacterial communities from Southern Trench, Guaymas Basin, Mexico - 4869-18-1-2_MG | ecosystem: Environmental > Aquatic > Marine > Hydrothermal vents >...
CACCAGGTTGAAGGTCAGCCTGCCGTCGGACTCGAAGTCGTAGAAGCGCAGGAAGAGCCACTCCGCCTCCCCCTCTCGGTGGGCCTGGGGCTCCATCCACCGCTGGCGGCGGGCCAGCAGCGCGTCGAAGTTGCGGTTCTGGATCAGGAGCAGGCCGCCGGGCCGTAGACAGGCGGCGAAGTCGGCCAGCGCCGCCGCCAGGTCGGCGGGGGTAAGCAGATGGGGCAGGGAGTTACCCAGGCAGAGCACGGCGTCGAAGCTGGCGCCGAGCTGCGTCTGGCCGCGCCGCCCCAAAGAGGCGGCGCTGGAAAGGTTTCCCAACCCTGGCTCTTCAGGCTGGGGCAGACTACAGCCGAGTGTTCGTGCCAGCGCCCCAAAGCCGGCCACCTCGAACCGCACGGCCACCCCCGTAGCCGTCGCGTTGGCCCGCGCCCGCTCGATCATCCCCGCGCTCAGGTCGGCCCCCACCACCGTGTATCCCCGCCTGGTCAGCGCGATCGTGTGCATCCCAGTACCGCAGGCGACGTCCAGCACATGGCGGGCCCCCACCGCCTGTAATTTCCGCTCGATGAAGTCCAGTTCCACTGCCAACCGGCCCGGCCAGTCAACAAAGCGGTCGTAGTCCGAACTGAAACCGTCGTACATCAGACCACCAGCAGTCCCATATCGCAGGCGAACAGCCCTACCCGGTCGCCGTCCCGCATGGGCGTGCCCAGCCCCCCGCTTCCACCGGATGCACTGCCAGGGGCTTGCTGATAGCCTAGCCAGGGAGCCATGCTATTGCGGGTGGAGAGAAGCGCCCCGTTCAGGAAGACGTGGTAGACCTCGGCGGGAGAGATGCCCAGCCGCTCCAGGAGCGTCCCCAGCGTTTCCCCCGGTTGTGGCTCCAGACGCACCACGCTCTCCCGGTCAGGCCGCGAGTCGGGCGCATAGCAGCGCAAGCTGCCGTACAGGTGAATCTCTATCATTAGCAACTCCCCTCATCCGTGAATCAGCGCCGGCAGGCAGCGGGTGCATACCCACAAACTCTCGCCGGCCTTGCGGCAAGGGATCATAACCCGGCTGTCCTCGCCCTGCCCGCAAACGTGGCAGGTTTGCTCGACGTAGGTCTTCCCTCGCCTCGCCATCTCCGCCTCGGCAGCGTGCTCGTCAAACGGCGCCGCCTCTCGTACCTCGATGCTCAATGCCCCGGTGGGGCAGACCCCCAGGCAAAAGCCAGCACCGTCACACAACTCCTCACGCACCACCCGCGCCTTGCCGTCCACCAGGACGATGGCTCCCTCGGCGCACGGCGTCACGCAGGCACCGCAGCCGTTGCACAGTTCTTCATCTATCCGCACAATCTGTCGAATCGTCATACTCGCTCCTTTTATGTGATAACGGGATGCGTAATAGTCACACTTCACGTTTCACGCTTCACGTTTCACGTACTATCCATCCCCCAGACGATTTCGTACGTACAGGTGATCGCGCCCTGGGAACAAACTCCCTCGCACAGTGCACAGTAGGTGCAGTCGGCCGGGCGGGCGAAAAACGGCCCCTCCGGCCCCATCTCCACGGCACCCGTGGGGCATTGTTCGACGCATGAGCCACACCGGTCGCACAGCAGCAGGTTGATCTCAGGCAACGCCCAGTCCTGCATAATAAAATGACCACCTTTCTGCCACCAGTGTAGCACAAAGGCGGCCACCCGTCTACGACAAAAGTCGCATTGAACTTGGAACACTGGCCCGTGGAGGTCAACTATTGGTACCTGAAGCAACCGTTGGGCTTGGGGGACTTCCGCGTGCAAGCCTACGAAGCAATCGAGAAGTGGTATGCCATTGTTCATCTGGTGTTGACCTTCCTGCAATGGCGGCTCTACGCAGCCCAGGCGCGCGGCCAACCACTGCGCTCAGTAGCCGATGTGATGCGGCAACATCGAGGCGAGCACGCCCGAGAAGTCCTCATCGCTGCCTGCCAGGAGGTACTCCAGACAGGCGACATTGAGCCAATCCTGGAACGCTTCACCGCGATGCCATTGGCAGCTTGAGCCAATATTGCTCGAACGCAATCGTAGGTTTGCCAGAGGCCAAGATGGTTTGTCTTGCGCCTTGCTTTGACTTGCCAGTTGACTGCCCTCAGGGGCCGATTCTTTTTTGCTCGCTGTCCGGGCATGGCGGTCGGAGTCTTGCCTGGCTCAAAACTTGCCAATGTCCAGGTACAGCAACAGGAACGGTTGGCCGCCGTGGGCCAACTGGCCGGCGGCATCGCCCACGACTTCAACAACCTGCTGACCACCATTATGCTCTACGCCCAGATGGGCCTGGGCAAACAGTACCTGCCTCCGGATCTGACGCGGGCGCTCGAGACGATCATCAGCGAGTCGCGACAGGCGGCCAAACTGGTGCAGCAGATCCTGGACTTCAGCCGCCGCTCATCCATCGAGACCCGCCCGGTGGACCTCAAGCCCTTCGTCAAGGAGGCCATTCGCATCCTGCAGCGCACGATCCCGGAGAGCATTTCCTTCCTTCCAGAAGTGGGACCGGGGACCCCACGCGCATCCAGCAGGTACTGATGAACCTGGTAGTCAACGCGCGGGACGCGATGCCAAAGGGGGGCGTACTGCGCATCAATCTGTCCAGGGTGGAGATAAGTCCCGGCGAGAAACCGCCGGTGGCGGGGATGCCCCCCCTTTCCTCCCCCCCACAATCGGGGGGGATAGAGGGGGGGGGCTGCCTGGCCGTCTCGGACACGGGCACCGGCATCCCGCCGGAGGTGTTGCCCCACATCTTTGAACCCTTCTTCACCACCAAGCCGGTGGGACGGGGGACGGGGCTGGGGCTGGCCCAGGTGTACGGCATTGTCCCTGGGGTTAGACTTGACGTAAATGGCACTATCGCTTATCATCAGGGCATCGTTCTGAACATCGCCGACGTAATTGGCGAGTTTTCCCAATTTCTGGTATCATATCCACACAGTTGAAGACACCAACAGACCGGGCTTTTTCTGAGGATGCCTCGTCCCCAGGAGAGGAAGGAAGGGATGAATAAGAAGGAGAGCATCCTGATCGTTGATGACGATGAGAGCACCCGTAGAAGCATGGCGCTCATATTTGGAAAGAAGGGATATGAGACAGAGACGGCCGGAACGGGGCGAGAGGCACTGGAGAAGGCGCACGAGAGGTTCTTCAATCTGGCTCTCCTGGACATCAGGCTACCCGACGTGGAAGGGATAGAACTGCTGGCAACTTTGAAAGAAATACGTCCTGACATGGCGATGATCATGGCCACTGCCCATGCCTCCCTGGAAACGGCGGTGCAGGCCCTGAACAAGGGGGCATCGGCCTACATCACCAAGCCCTTGAACATGGATGAAGTGTTGGCTGCCGTGCGAGAGGCGCTGGAAAAGCAACATCTGGAGCTGGAGAACAGGAGGCTGTACCAGGAGATTCAACGAGAACTGGCCGAGCGCAAGCGGGCGGAGGAGGAGATCCGGCAACGCACGGCCCAGTTGGAGGCGCTGCGGCAGGTGGGGCTGGAGATCACCGCCCAGTTGGACCCGGGCACTCTTCTCCACTCCATCGCCTCGTGGGCCGTCGAACTGCTGGGAGGGGTCGCGGGCGGTCTCTACCTCTACCGGCCGGAACGTGATGTGTTGGAGTGGGCTACCGTCGTCGGCCCCAGCATAGGACCGTCAGGCAGTATCCTCCACCGGGGTGAGGGCCTCTCCGGCAAGGTCTGGGAGACAAGCGAGACGCTCATCGTGAACGACTACCAGCACTGGGAAGGACGAGCGGTCATCTATGAGGGAGTGCCCAACTTAGCCGTTGTGGGCGCGCCCGTGCACTGGGGAAAAGAGTTCCTGGGAGTGCTGACCGTCGAGGACGCCCCCACACGTATCTTCTCCCCGGCCGACGCCGAACTGCTGAGCCTGTTCGCCAACCAGGCGGCCATCGCCATCCGCAACGCCCGGCTGCACGAGGAGACCCAGCGTCGCCTGGCCGAGGCCAGGTTGGTCCAGGAAGTGATGCTGGCGACCGCCTCGACACTCGATTTCAACTTTGCGCTCGAACGCACCGTCAAAGCACTGCACCGAGCGTTGGACATTGACCATCTCGGCTTCCTGCTGCCCAACGAGCAGGGTAGCCAGTTGGCACCTCATCCATCCCTGGTCAGTTTTACCACGGAACAGGCTTTTCACACTCCCATCGAGGGCAGCCTGGTCGGACAGGCTTATCGCACCGGTCAGCCGGTGCTGGTGCGAGATGTGACGCAAGAACCAACCTACCTCGAGCGAGGTGACGAGGTCCGTTCCGCACTGGCGGTACCGGTACGGGTCGGTGATCGCACCGTCGCAGTGCTGCACGCAGGTAGCCCCCGGGTCGGAGCCTTCAGCGAGGACGAACTGCGCCTCTTCACCACTATCGCCGGCCAGTTAGGCGTGACGCTGGAGAACACCCGCCTCTTCCAGGCGGAGCGGGAGCAGCGGGAACTGGCCGAGGCGCTGGAGGAGGCCGCCGCCGCCGTCAGCAGCACCCTGCACCTCGACCTGGTGCTCGACCGTATCCTGGAACAGGTGGCGGGGGTCGTCGCAGGAGACGCCTTTAACATCATGCTGGTGGAGGAAAACGACACCGCCCGGGCGGTCCGCTGGCGGGGGTACGAGCACCTGGGCGTGGAGCATCTCATCTCCCATTTCGCCGCCCCCATCGCCGACCATCCCAATCTGGCGAGAATGATGCACAGTGGGAAGCCAGTCATCACCCCGGACGCGGCCGCCGACCCCGATTGGGCCCCGTCAGATGGCTGGGAGTGGCTACGCTCCTACGTCGCCGCCCCCATCCGCACGGGCGGCGTGACGGTGGGTTTCCTGAACGTGGTCGGCACCCGGCCGGGCCAATTCAGTCCCGCCGACGCACGGCGGCTGGAGGCCTTCGCCAACCACGCCGCCACCGCCATCCAGAACGCCCAGTTGCACCAGGAACTGCTCAAGCACGCCGAGCAGTTGGAAGAGCGGGTACAGGAACGCACCGCCCAACTCCAGGCCCAATACGCCCGCCTGGAGGCAATCCTCCGCAGCGCCACCGACGGCATCGTCGTCGCCGACGCCGGAGGCGAGATACTCCAGATCAACGCCGTCGCCCAGACATGGCTCACCCAAACCCTCTCCCCAGAGGATGCGGACCAGTTGCAGGAAGCAGTACAGAACCTGGCGCGGCGGGCCGAGGAGCGGCCGGAGGCAATACTGGAACTGAGGGGGCTGGACCTGGAACTGAAGGCGGCACCGGTGGCGGAAGAAGAGGAGAAGGAACCCTCGGCGGCAGTGGTGACGATCCACGACGTCAGCCACCTTAAAGCGCTGGCCCGCGTGAAGTCGCGCTTCGTCACCAACGTCTCCCACGAACTGCGCACCCCCATCACGACGATCAAGTTGTACGCGTCGCTGATGCAGCACACGCCGCCGGAGGAGGAAATGTGGGGAGAGTACCTGGACGCGCTGGCGCAGGAAGCGGACCGGCAGGCACAGTTGGTGGAGGACATCATGCAGATCTCCCGCATTGACACCGGGCGGCTGGAGATGAAGCCCTGCCAGACCTCGCTCAGCCAGTTGACCGAGGAGGTAGTCGTCAACCACCAAATGCTGGCCCAGAAGCAGGGGCTGACGCTGGAACACTGCCCGGCCGGAACCTCAGACTCCGGCGAGTTCAATCGAGCCATCGAGCCGCTGGTGACGCTGGTGGACCCGGTGCGAATAACGCGGGTGCTGAATAACCTGGTAGGGAACGCGATCCGTTACACGCCGGAGGGTGGAAAGGTAGTAGTCTCCACCGGGAAGGAGCGGGCAGAAGGCCGGATGTGGGCCACGGCAGCGGTGGCGGACACGGGGATGGGAATACCGGAGGAGGAGTTGCCGCACGTCTTCGAGCGGTTCTTTCGGGGGAAGAAACCTCGGCTGATGCAGTTGTCGGGGACAGGATTGGGACTAGCGATTGCGAGGGAAATCGTGGAACTGCACGGGGGACAGGTGACGGTGGAAAGCCAGGTGGATGTGGGCACTACCTTCACCGTCTGGCTGCCCCTCGTCAGGTGAATATTGGAGGAAAAAGCATGAGCAAACAACGCATCCTTGTCGCAGAGGATCACGAGCCCTTGCTGGTAGCTATCAGGGGCATTCTGGAGGGGGAAGGTTACGCCGTCTTCACTGCCACTGACGGAACAGAGGCATTGGAGATGATGGAAGAGGTCTGTCCCAACCTGATCGTGGCGGACATCATGATGCCCCGAATGGATGGATATACCTTCTATGAAACAATTCGCGCCAAGCCAGAATGGGTTCCTATTCCCTTCATCTTCCTGACCGCAAAGGCAGAGAAAGAGGACGTGCTGAAGGGGAAGGACATGGGGGCAGAGGATTACCTGACTAAACCCTTCGATCCCCAGGAGCTAGTAGTGGCGGTCCGCAGCCGGCTGAAGCGCTCCCTGGACATTCAGGAGGTCACGGAAGCGAAGGTGGACCAACTCAAGCAACAAATCGTCAACGTCCTGGGCCACGAACTGCGCACCCCTCTCACTTACGTCCGTGGCTATACCGAACTGGCGTTGGATGATGTCCCCTCACTCACTCCCGACGCCATCCAGGAATTCTTGATGGGGATCAAACGGGGCGCCGACCGGCTGAACCGGCTGGTGGAGGACCTTATGTTCCTGATCCGGTTGGATACCGGCCGGGTGGAAAAGGAGTATCGCTTGATGGCCGGTGTGCACCATGACCTGAACGCGGTGCTGGAAAGCGTAGTCCACCAGCACGAGAAGCAGGCAGCGGCCCAAGGTGTGAGACTGGAGCTAAGGATGGAACCAAACCTACCCCCGGTGCAGCTATGCGAGCCTTTCCTCGCGGACGCCCTGGGCCGGCTGGTTGATAACGGAATCAAGTTCTGTCGAGGCGAGGGGAAACGGGTGACAATGAGCGCTCAAGCCACGGATGGGGAGGTGGAAGTAGCCATAGCTGACGAAGGCGTGGGCATCCCCATTGAGGAGTTGCCCCATCTCTTTGAGCGGTTCCGGCAGATTGATCGGGAGAAGATGGAGCAACAGGGGATTGGAGTGGGGCTGGCCATCGCTCAGGAATTGATCCACCTGCACGGCGGCGAAATTACCGTAGAGAGCACGCTCGGAGCAGGTAGCACCTTCACCGTTCGGCTACCGGTGGCCGGAGAAGCATAACAAAGAGAAGAGCGACATGGCGAAACCAGAGATCGGAGATACCTTCCAGCAGGAGATGAAATACCGGCGCGGCTACCTGCCGGGTGGCAGGCTGGATTGGGCCAACAAGCCCGCGACCTACAAGCGGTATCCTTCGGCGCCAAAGGTGGCATTGAGCCCCCCACAGATCGAGGGTGGAGCGCCCACCTGGGACGTGCTCAGGAAGCGGCGCAGCATGCGCCGCTTCCAGGATGCACCGCTGCCAGAGACGGAGTTGTCGCAATTGCTCTGGGCGGCGCAGGGAATCACCTGGGCCGGCCGGGGCTTCGGACTTCGCACAGCCCCCTCGGCCGGCGCCCTGTACCCGGTGGAGACGTACCTGGTGGTCCACGCGGTGGAGGGGATCGAGCCCGGCATCTATCACTACGCCGTCGAGAAACACGAACTCGACCAGTTAAAAACGGGGGATTTCCGGACGGACATCGCCCGGGCAGCCCTCGACCAGGAGAGCGCCTACTGGGCCAACGTCGTCTTCGTCTGGACGGCGATCTTCGAACGCTCGAAATGGAAATATCAGCAGAGGGCCTACCGCTACATCTACCTGGACGCCGGGCACATCGCCCAGAACGTCGCTCTGGGGGCGGTGGCCCTGGGTCTCGGTAGTTGCCAGATTGCGGCGCTGTACGACGACGAGGCGAACGCGCTATTGGAGGTGGACGGCGTCGAAGAGAGCACGATCTACATGACCGTCGTCGGAAAGCCAAGATAGAGATTGGGATGGAGCAGTTCGCGGTATTGCAACTTTTTCCCCGCCCACGACTTCCGAGCCTATCTCACCTATCAAGAGAGCGACTACAGTTACGCGGGCCAGACCAGCTACGGGGGAGAGGTGATCCGGGCGAACAGCCTGGCCCGCGTCAACATGGCACGCTGTATGGGCACCCCGCGCGCCGACGAATACCTGGCACGCTTCCACGAGTCGTTCGGGCAGCCGGCCCACGCGATCATGCTCTTCGACCTGGCCCGAGGCATTGAACTGGTCTACTCAATGGAACGGGCGATGGAGATCCTGGCCGAACCGCTCGACCAAGAGGATACTGACGTCCCCTACACCCCGCGCGATGGGGAAGGCTACGGCCTGGTCGAAGCGCCGCGTGGCCCCCTGATCCACCATTACCGCATCAAGAACGGGCTCATCGCCCAGGCGGAGTTCATCATCCCCACCGTGCACAATACGCTGGCCATCGAGCGGGCACTGCGCGTCGCGGCTGAGCGATACGTAACCGCCGAACGGGTGGATATGGAACTTGAGCGCGCCGTGGGACGGGTCGTGCGTGCCTTCGACCCTTGCATCGCCTGCGCGACGCACTGACGGGGACGTTGACGCCAGACCCTCACCCGGCCCCACTGACCGTAATTCCACGTTAATTTATTGTAAGCGTTCAGCCCCAGTGCGATCACACCGGACCCTTTTCTGGCACAGCGGGCAGCATGGTGAATGCTGCCCGTTTTTGTCGCGCGCTCGCCGGCTGTAACCTTTCTGTTAATGAACAGCAACGAAACTGTAACCGACGCATGATCGAAAATCGGCTACACTAAGCGAGGGTAAGAAACAGACCGGCAGTTATGAAAGCGATGGATGACAAACCGATCAAAATTCTGCTGATCGAGGACGATCCAGAATACAGCTACCTGATGCGAGCGATGTTGGACGTAGCATGGGGCGCTCCGTTCGACCTGGAGAACGCCGATCGGCTCTCGACCGGGCTGGAGCGGTTGGCTGCGGGAGACATTGACGTGGTCCTACTGGATCTCTCGCTGCCGGACAGTTGGGGGTTTGACACCTTCGCCAGGACACACGCCCAAGCGCCACAGGTGCCGATCGTCGTGCTGAGCGGCCTGGCCAATGAAACGCTGGCAGTTGAGATAGTACGGGAGGGCGCGCAGGGTTACCTGGCCAAGGGGCAAACAGATGGTAACCTGCTGGTGCGCACTGTGCGCTACGCCATTGAGCGCAAGCAGGCGGAGGAGGCGCTTGTTCGACCATAATTGATACTATGGTATAATGCGCTTGTTATGGATCGCCGCGCTTTTGAGCACCTCGTGGCCGAGGCTCTGGACAACCTGCCCGAGATGTTCCGGGAGAAACTGGACAACATCCAGGTCGTAGTCGAGGCATGGCCAGACCGGGAGACGATGCGACTGGCCGGGGTACGCCACCCGGCGGAACTCCTGGGCTTCTATCACGGCGTCCCGCAGACTAAACGCACCCACAACTATGGCCTGGTCCTGCCGGACAAGATCAGTGTCTATCAACACCCGATCGAACTGCGCTGCCGCACGGCGGAACAGGTACGCACCACTGTTCACCATGTCCTCCGGCACGAGATCGCACATCATTTTGGCATCAGTGACGAACGGCTGCGGGAGATGGGAGCATACTAATTTTGTCGCTTCTGCCAACCGATAGTATAATACGCCTACCTGCGTCTCTTTCCACAGTGCTACAACGCGGAGGAAGAGTTTGCTTGCGCCAGCGAGGTGCTGGCGACGCCGACCTCACTACCGGACAGTTTTATGGATGCGCCAACTTGTTGGCGTCCCGGGCTGGCAAAGACGCGGTTGGCGCTGTTGATCTTGGCAGCGAGGCCACCGCAACGAGTTGCGGCATCCGGGATCTGTGCGTTTGACAAAAAGTGTCCGGTAGTGAAACGCCGACTAACAGGCACAACCGCCAGAGTAGGAGATTAGGAGATATGAAACAACGTGCATCAACCGCCCCGATGTCAACCTCATTCATTCCACCAGTGCCGACATCAATAAAAGAGACGGGACTGACCCTGGGATTCCTGACTGATCTAGCGCTCAAGATTATGTACTTTGAGGGCAACATCTCGGGCCACGAACTAAGTGAACGTATGAGACTCCCCTACCCCGGCGTGGTGGACCAGGTGCTGGAATTCCTCAAACGGGAGCAATTATGCGAAGTGAAAGGAGCCGGAGGATTCGCAGAGGCGGCCTACCAGTACGCCATCTCAGAAAAGGGGCGCGCTATGGGACGCGAGGCACTCGACCGCAGCCAATACGCTGGCCCTGCTCCGGTCACGCTAGATGCATATACCGCAATGATACATCGTCACCCTCTGGGCAAAGTCGTCGTCCACCAGCGCACAATGCGCCAGGCTTTGGCCCACCTGGTCATCAACGAGGACACATTCTCCCAATTGGGCCCGGCAGTCAACTCGGGCCGTTCCATCTTCCTCTTTGGCCACCCGGGCAACGGCAAGACCGCTATTGCCGAGAGCATCGGCAAGATGATACTGGGTGACGCAATGTACGTCCCCTACGCGATAGAAATAGGGGGTCACGTCATCAGAGTCTTCGACAGCATCAACCACATCCGGGCCGAGGCACCGTCCTCCAAAAACCGGACGCACGGCCCGCGCTGGGTGCACATCCAGCGTCCCGTCATCGCCACCGGGGGCGAACTGACCTTAGAGACGCTCGACCTGGTATACGACGAGACCAACAAATACTACGAGGCACCTTTCCAGATGAAGGCCAACGGCGGCATGCTGCTGATTGACGACTTCGGCCGCCAGCAGGCCCGGCCCCGCGACTTGCTCAACCGCTGGATCGTACCTCTGGAAAAACGCGTGGACTACCTGACCCTCCACACCGGCCGTAAGATCGAGGTCCCTTTTGACGTCCTGATCGTCTTTTCAACCAACCTGGCCCCCCGTGACCTGGTTGACGAAGCTTTCCTACGGCGCATCCGTCACAAGATCGAGATCGAAGACCCCTCCTGGGAGGAGTACCGCGAGATCTTCCGCAGGGTATGCGAAACCAAAGATGTGCCTTACGACGACCGAGGGTTGGCCTACTTGGTCCAGGAGCACTACCTCACACCCAACCGTCCCGCGCGGGCCTGCCATCCCCGCGACATCGTGGACCAGTTGGTAGACATCGCCCGCTACCTGAACGTACCGCCTACACTGAACAAAGACCTGATTGACCGCGCCTGCGATGCTTACTTCGTCGAGATCCAATAGAGAGATACAGTAGACTGGGAGACCGAAAAATTGGTGGTGGTCTGATGTCAATAAGCTGGTCACAAGCCTGCCAATCTACCCACATACTCAACATTGCCCACCGCGGGGCCAGCGCCGCCGCGCCGCCCAACACATTGGCCGCCTTCGAGAAAGCCGTGGAACTAGGCGCAGATGGTATTGAATTCGACGTCCACCTCTCAGCCGACGGCGTGCCGGTGATCATCCACAACTTCACCGTGGACGGTACCACCGATGGCAGCGGGCGGGTGGCAGATATGACGCTCGCGCAACTCAAGCAACTTGACGCTGGCTTCCACTTCGACCCGGCCTTCGCCGGCGAGCGCATCCCCACGCTGGAAGAGGTGCTTGAGACAGTGGGAAGCCGGCTGCTCTTGAACATCGAATTAAAAACGACCAGCCTGCGCGACAACGGGCTGGAGTCAGTGGTTATCGCCCAGGTCGAGCAACACGGCCTGGACGAGAGTGTGCTTTTCTCATCGTTCAACCCCCTCTCCCTGCGGCGGACCAAGAGGATCGCCTCCCACATCCCGGTGGGCCTGCTCTATGCACCTGACCTCCCGCTGCCCTTGCGCCGTGCCTGGCTGGCCCCTATGGTCCCCCACGAGGCTCGCCATCCCGAGCACACGATGGTGGACGCACACTACATGACCTGGGCGCGACGGCGTGGCTACCGGGTGAACACCTGGACAGTGGACAACCCGGACGAGATGCGCCGCCTCATCGGTCTGGGCGTGGACGGCATCATCACCAATGTCCCCGACGTCCTGCGCACCGTTCTCGAATTATCAGGGTGACGATGAGCCATGTCAATATCTGACCCGAAACACAACGCTGCCTCCCGAGACGCATACTGCCCGCCGGGTTACTCCCCTCGCCCTCTGCACATCGTCCTTGTCCTTAGCGACCTGCTGGGGCAGGTTTCACCACTGATGCTCACCCCCGCCTGGCTGGCGTTAGCCGCCATTGCGTGCTGGCCGTGGGGTGTCCGCCGCCTCCCGGTTGCCGCCCTGTCGTTGGCCTTCACCATCACCGACTGGGTCGGCCTGGCGCTGCTACCCCGGCTGGGACGGTCCTTCGGCCCCGTCACTCCGCCGCTATTGGCACTGGCCTTCGGCCGCACGGCCCTTGCCTTCGCGGCCGGCCTGCTCTGGCCGGGCTGGCCTGGCCTGCTGCTGATCGCTGCGCTGGACCTCGCCATCTCCGCCGCCTTCTTCTACTCCACCTGGATTGAACCCTTCCATATCAAAGTCACCCAGGCGGAACTGCGCTCCCCCAAACTTTACGGCCGCACCCCGCTGCGGCTGCTCCACATCACCGACCTGCACATCGAGCGCATCACCCCTCGTGAACAAGAGCTGCTCCGTCTGGTCGAGGAACTGGCTCCCGACGTCATCGTCCTCACCGGCGACTACCTCAACCTGTCATCCGTCCACGACGCCTGTGCCCAGGCCGAGGCGCACGACCTGCTGGCACGCCTCTGTAAAATCGCCCGTGGGCCCGTCTACGCCATCACCGGCAGCCCGCCAGTGGATTTCCACGACGTCGTGCCGGCCATCTTCGAGGATCTGCCTATCACCTGGCTGCTGGATGCGGTTGAAGAACTACCCCCACCTCCCAACGGCGGCCCCACCATACAGCTTGCCGGGTTGTGCTGCACCCGCAAGCGCCATCTGGATGCCCCTCGCCTCCGTCGCCTACTGGATGGCAGCCCAGAGCACGAATTCACGCTGCTGCTCTACCACTCCCCCGATCTGATGCCAGAGGCGGTGGAATTGGGCGTAGATCTTTACCTCTGCGGCCACACCCACGGCGGGCAGATCCGCCTGCCCCTCTTCGGCGCGCTCATCACCAGTTCCGATTTCTGGAAGAGGTATGAGATGGGCCGGTACGAGGAGGGCAGCACGACGCTCTACGTGAGCCGCGGATTAGGGATGGAGGGGTTCGGCGCCCCACGTGCCCGCTTCCTCGCCCCGCCCGAGATCATCCTGTGGACCCTGTCTCCCTGAGCATCCCACCATTGCTCCATGTCAAAAACCTGTCACATTGCTT
>Ga0190284_1001000_pt1 | contig 13296 bp, 14 predicted proteins | sample 48691812_MG_FD_161668 | JGI IMG/M metagenome (GOLD analysis project Ga0190284, IMG submission 161668) | Hydrothermal vent microbial mat bacterial communities from Southern Trench, Guaymas Basin, Mexico - 4869-18-1-2_MG | ecosystem: Environmental > Aquatic > Marine > Hydrothermal vents >...
AGAGCACCATCTGCACTGCCCGCATCGCCATCTCGGCGCGATAAACCCACTGCTGCCGCGCGGCGGTCAGAAGCACAAAGCCGTAGCGCATCATCACCCAATCACCCAGTCACCCAGTCACCCAGTTCCCTTGTCCCCTTGTCCCCCTGTCCTCCCTCGTAGATACGCGCGATAATCTTCTCCATCGGCGGGTTGTCCACGTTGATGTCCGCGATGGCGTACCGGGTCAAGAGCCGGCCTACCACTTCCTCGATGGAGGCGACGGTGGTGTCTACCTCCAGTTTGACCCCATACCCCTTCTGTTTGAGCACCTTCACGCCGGGCTCGTCGAACCCCTGCCAGGGCTGCCCCAGTTTCAGGGAGACCGTCTTGGTATGGATATAGTCCCGCTTCAGCGTGGAGACCCGCCCGTCGTAGATCACCTCCCCGTGGTTGATGACCATCGCCCGCTTGCAGAGAACCTCGACGTCCCCCGCGTCGTGGGAGGTGAGGAAGATAGTGACCCCTTCCTGCTGGTTGAGCTCCAGGATCAGGTCGCGGATGCGCTGCTTGACCACCACGTCCAGGCCGATGGTCGGCTCGTCCAGGAATAGGATGCGCGGGCGGTGCAGGAGCGAGGCTCCGATCTCGCAGCGCATGCGCTCTCCCAGCGACAGTTTTCGCACCGGCACCTGCAAGTAGTCCCCGATCTCGAACAATTCCACCAGGTGGGCCAGCCGCTGGCGGTAGGCCGCCCGGTCCAGTTCGTAGATGCGGGCCAGCAGGTCGAAGGAGTCGGCCGGGGGCAGGTGGTACCAGAGCTGGGACTTCTGACCGAAGACGGCGCCGATCTCGTAGGCCAACCGTTTCCGCTCCCGCCACGGGACTTTGCCCAGCACCTGCGCCTGGCCGGAGGTGGGGTAGAGGATGCCGACCAGCATCTTGATCGTGGTGGATTTGCCCGCCCCGTTGGGGCCGATGAAGGCCACCCGCTCCCCCTCCTCCACCCCGAAGGTGATCCCTTTCACCGCCTGGGTCTCCCGGCGGACGGGGCGGAAAAGGGCGCGCACGCTCCCCCGCAGCCCCGGCTGCTTCTCGTGGGTGACGAAGGTTTTGGTCAGTTGTTGCACCTGGATGGCGGTCAAGGGTTATTTTCCTCTGGAGCAGCCTTTTCTCCTACGGGGAATTATAGCACATAACTCCGCCACCCACCAAAACCCTTGGGGTTTTCCGAAACCCCAAGGGTTTGGACTAGAAATATGTCCCGTACCCGGGAACCCCAAGGGTTTGGACTAGAAATATGCCTCGTACCCGGAGATGTTCAGTTCGTCCCGCATGATCTGCAACTCCCGGCGCAGGTTGGGGTTGACGGGCACGCCTCGCTGACGAATGATCTTTTCCTTCTCGTACTCCTTTTCGCCGGCCACGTAGATGCGCGCCTCTCCGTCCGCTTTGCGCGCGTCCTGCAGCGCGCGCATGATCTGGCCCGTGATACGGCGGGAGACCTCCAGCGGGATGAAGTGCTCAATGTTTATCGCCAGGAAGAAGTGGCCCAGCATGTAGGGGCGGCGGGAGCCGTCCGGGGCGAACCCCAGCAAGTCTTTCATGAACACCCCTCCGCACAGCGAGGCGGAGAGAATTTCGACCATCGTGCCCAGGCCGTACCCCTTGTAGCCGGCCAGTTCCTCTCCCGCGCCGCCCAGCGGCAGGAGAGCGGCCGTCGCTTTGCCCATGTCCTCCAGGATCTTGTCCGGGTCGGTCATCGGGTTACCCTGATCGTCAATGACCCAGCCTTCCGGTACGGGCTTTTCGGCGCGGGCGGCCACCTCGATCTTGCCCCGCTGGGTGATGGGGGTGGCACCGTCGAAGCAGAAGGGATGATCCACGTCGGAGGGGGCGGCGAAGGCGATGGGGTTGGTGCCCAGCATCGGCTCGGTGCTGAACGTGGGGGCGACGGCGGGGCGAGCGTTGGTCACGGTGAACCCCATCATCCCCTCTTTGGCCGCCATCAGCGAATAGTAACCGGCGATGCCAAAATGGGTGCCATTGCGCACGGTCACCGCGCCCAGGCCGTATTGTTTCGCCTTGTCCATTGCCATCCGCATGGAGCGGTAGGCGATCACGTGCCCCATGCCGTGGTGGCCGTCCACCAACGCGGTCGTTTCCGTCTCTTTGACGATCTCCATCTCGGTCTGGGTGAACTGGACGCCGGCCTGGATGCGGTCGTAGTAGTACTTGAGGCGCCCCACGCCGTGGGACTCGATGCCCCGCAGGTCCGAGGTGATGAGCACGTCGGCGCAGATGCGCGCCTCCTCCTCGGGGACACCGAGCCTCTGGAATACGTCTATCATGAGGTTCTCGATGACGTCCACGGGAATGTAAGTAATCTCTGTCATGTTTAGAATGCTCCTCTCTTTGACGTAGATTTACCAGTGATTATAGCACACCCAGCGGTGTGCGGGCAAGTCGCACGTGGGAGCATCGCACGTTGGGGACAGGCCCTGGACGCCAAAAAGGGCCGCGTAACGAACGCCGCGGCCCTTTTTCTCCCTGTCTACCGTCTATTGTCTACCGTCTACCATCAGCAATTCCCGTTTTAGCATCCCCGCCGCGTGATATGGCATCGTAGTAGCGACTTTAGTCGCTGGTTACGCGGCTCAAACGACTAAAGTCGTCACTACGAACCCCATAACGGGAATTGCTGGTCTACCATCCTCTTAGCGGATGCTGATGGAGCCTGAGCCTTGATCTATGCTTAGAACGATGGTGTGCTCCGCAGTGTGAAAATTGCCCGTCTCCCACGTACCATCGTCATCTCGCTCTCCTTCCACCAGCCGGAATCGCTCGTCGGGACGGAAGGAGCCGCTGCCCGAGTCGAGTACCACCCGTGCCCCCACGCTTTCGGGCAGGACGATGGTCAGGGACCCGGAGCCGCCGTCAATGCGCGTCTCGAAGGTGTGGCCGGGCGGCAGGGCCAGGTCAATGGAGCCAGAGCCGACGTCGAGAAAAAGGTCACTGACCTGCAGACCGGTCAGGTCAAAGTCGCAGGAGCCAGAACCGGCGTCCAGGTTGAGGTCGAGGACCACCTGGGGACTGAGTCTCACCTCCCAGTCTTTTTCTTCCCGACTGCCAAAGTCAGATGGCCCGAACCAGAGGCCGGAACTGGAGAAACGGCTGTCCAGCTCCACGTAGGCCTGGTCGCCGTGCACGTTTGCGTCGAAGATCAACTCGCCGCGATAGGTGACGTCCCCCTCGATGAGGTTGGGCGAGTCGCGCAGCGCGCTCAGGTAGCCGGGCACGCTGGTCCAGTCAATGGTGACCGATGCGCGCTCCACGTCCGCCAGCGGATATTCGATGTGTTCGCTGTGCCATTCAACTGGCTGGGTCAGATTGTCCAGTGCCGGGATGTTTTTTGCGAAGAGGACGACCCCCACCGCCCCGCCGATCAGCAGCAGGATCAGCAGCCCGCTGATGATGGCCCCGACCGTCGAGCGCCGGCCGATCAACACGTCAATGCCGAGCGCGATCAGCAACAGCGGCCAGAGTCGCCAAAGGACGGCCCACGATTGCCAGGGCAGGTAGCCCAGGTTAGACAGCAACAGGAGGACGCCCGCGCCAATGAGCATCAGTGGCCAGAAGAGGGAGGGCGGGTGGCGTCGTGGCCTGGGAACCACCGCTTCCGGTTGTTCTTCAAACGGTTCTTGAACGTCTGACATGACATACCCCCTTAAATGATCGTTGTGAGATTTGCCGGCGCAGGTCAAGCGCCTCTATACTATACGCGAGCGAGCGGGCGGGGTTGCAACCCCACTTGCCATCACATGGTCAATGTGGTAGACTGGGGGCGACGACGTCCTTCAACGCATCAATCCAGGAGTAGGACAAGATGGTATCTTGTCCCACAGTTGTTTTCGGACACGTAGGACAAGATGCCATCTTGTCCCACAGCTACTTTCGGAGTAAGTCAATGACTGGCAACGACCCTCAGGCGGTGGCCGGGATGCTCACCGCCCTTTTGCAACCCTGGCACGACGCTGTAGATGATCCGGCAAAGGCCCAGCAGGAGGTGCTAAAGTGTCTCCTGGAGAGTTACGCCCAGACGGATTACGGCGCGCAGCACGGCGCGGCCCAAATCGAGACTATCGAGGACTATCGTCGCGCCTTCCCGGTCGCCACCTACGAGGACTACAAGCCGCTCATTCAGCGAGTGATGGCCGGGGAGACGGGCCTGCTCCTCAGCGAGGAGCCGGTGGGCTGGGCCATCACCCGGGGTACGACGAAGGGTGAGTCCAAATTTATTCCGATGACACCTACCGACCTTCGCATGCGCATCAGCGCCGGGCGGGCGATGATGAACTACGTGGTCTCTGGTGGCCGCTACGATCTGTTCGAGGGCGTCAACCTGAATCTGAATTTCCCCTCGGCCGTGGGGACGGTGCAGGTGGGGGAACGGGAGATCGAATACGGCTACAGTTCCGGCATCTACGTGAAATACGTGTCCGCCTTCACCCCCATCCGCTCGCTGCCAGCGCAGGACGAGATTGACGCGCTGGGTGGGGGCAAGACCATCCGCGACTGGGAGGCGCGCTTCGAACTGGCCTACGAAAAGTGCCAGGACGAGAACGTCACGCTGGTGGGTGGCGTCGCCCCGACCGCCCTCCGCTTCGCCCGCTACCTGCACCGGGCACACTCCGTCTATCCCAAGCACCTGTGGCAAGCGCAGATCATGACGTTGGGCAGCGTGCCGGGCATCAACACGCGCTATCAGCCGGCGCTCACCGCTCTCTACGGGCCGGTCGTTATCCGCGAAATCTACGGTGCCACCGAAGGCATGTTCGGCCAACAGCGGGACGAACACCGGGCGTGGGTGCCCAACTATGACCTATTCTTCTTCGAGGTAGAGACCCGCCCTGCGGCTATGCTCCCTTCGGCCTCGCTCAGGGCAGGCAGGGCAGGCTCGGGTCTCAAGATGCTGCACGAGATGCGGGCCGGCGAGATGGGCAGCCTGATCGTCTCGACGCCTATCCTACCCCGCTACAAGATCGGCGACCTGATCCTCGCCTTCCGGCCGCCCTACTTCCGCTGCATTGGCCGTGACGAGTGGTGGACTCCCCTGCGCTACGCCTGGGATGAGTTTATGACGTTTAACCTGGGCCGGCTGTGACAGCCAGTTTCACATTTCACGTTTCTGTTCAGAGGCCTCGTATAAGGCCGCGCAGCAATACGGACACGCCGATGGCTATCAGAACCAGCGGCCAGATCACGTCCCAGCCGAACAGATTCCCCAACCCCACGCCCAGTAGGACGACGGCAAAGATGAGGGTTCCTCCCACCGGCCGCCGGTAGGACGGCACGAGCAGGCGAACGACCACCTCCAGGAGCACGATCCCCCCGGCTCCGATGAAGATGAGCCCCCAGCCGCTCAGCCACTCGAAGCGGGCCAGAAGTCCCATGTTCTCCGCGAGCAGCGCTACCCCGGCCCAGATGAGGATAGCGGCCCATACGGCGGCGCTGAGCGGGTCACGACGCCACTTCTCATCCCAACCCCCCGCGTCTTTTTCTTCCTTTTCCTCCTTTTCCTCTTGCTTCTCTTCCTCTTTCCCGTAGTACTCTCGGTCGGACATGATTTCCTCCTTTCGATGGTGTACCAGTGCCTGCTGTCAATTATATCATACATTTCCAGATGTGGTATAATCCCAGCGATTGTTGACCTATCCCTTCTCACCTTCCACCCACCCCCCACTAATCCTGTGGAACCAGCGCTGGGAGTACGACAAGTACCCCGAGACCTTCTTGCGCGCGCTGTGTCTATTGGCCGAGGAGGGGCTGGACTTCCAGGTCGCGCTGGCGGGCAAGAACTACCGCCAGGCCGCGACCGAGTTTGAGACCGCGCGGAAACGGCTGGGAACGCGGCTGGTCCACTTCGGTTATGCCGGCGAAGTGCGGTACGCTGCCCTCTTGCGTGAGGCCGACGTGGTGGTCAGCACCGCGCTCCACGAGTTCTTCGGCATCGCGGTCGTCGAGGCGGTCTACTGTGGCTGCTTCCCCGTGCTGCCTCGCCGTCTGGCCTACCCGGAACTCGTCCCGCAACTGTACCACGAGGCCTGCCTGTACGAGGATTTCGAGGGCTTGCTGGCGCGTCTGCGCTGGGCGCTGGCCTATCCCGGCCAGGCCCGCGCGCTGGCCGTCGAGTTCCGTCCTGCCGTCGCCCGCTTCGACTGGGCGCGGATGGGACCCCGCTACGATAACGTAATGGTGGAAGCCGTTGCACGCGGGAAGGTGAAACGTGAGACGTGAGACGTGAGACGTGAAACGTGAAACGTGAGACGTGAAACGTGAGACGTGAAACGTGAGACGTGAGACGTGAAACGTGATCGCGCGTTTCATGATTCATGCCTCCAGTACAACCAGTGCATTGTCTTCAATACGCGGGGCATCACGTTGGTGTAGAGCCAGTAGCCGGCCCGCGAGACCGGGAAATCCCATGCGCCGATGTGCCTCACGAACTCCCCGCCGAAACCCTGCTTAAAGCGGTACACGCCCCACAGCGGGTCCGACTCATCCAGCACGTCCGGCGCTCCCCACATATCGTAGACCGTGCAGCCCTGCTCCTGTGCCCAGCGCATCGCTTCCCACTGCAGCAGGTGGTTGGGCATTTTCTCTCGATGGACGGCGCGGGACGCCCCGTACATGTACCACGCCCGCCCCGCGCCTGCCCTGAGCGAGGTCGAAGGGCCTGCCCTGAGCGAGGTCGAAGGGCCTGCCCTGAGCAAGGTCGAAGGGCCTGTCCTGAGCGAGGTCGAGGGAAAGCGGAAGATGAGCACCATCGCCACCGGTTCCCCCTCTACCTCGGCGATCAGCGGCTGCGCCAACCCTGCCTCGATGAAGGTGCCCCAGGCATCGCGGTAGTAGTCCTCAGGACGTACGACGAAGCCGTTGCGGTCCGCAGTCTCGACATACATCCGGTACAACAGCGGCAGGTCGGCCGATGCGCCCCGGCGCACCGTCACCCCCTTGCGCATTGCCAGCCTCGTGTTGTAGCGCCACTTGGCTTTCATCGCCGCCAGCAGTTCGTCGGGGCTGCGGGTCAGGTCGAGCCAGATGGTGTTGCGGAACTGGATCTGCTCGTGGGAGGCGCGCCAACCCCGGCGGCGTAACGTCTCCACGACCGTTTCCCCTGCGGCGGTTTTGGCCCGCACGTCGGGATCTATCTTGACGAACAACACCCGCTCCCGCCGGGCCGTGGCCTCCAGGTGGGCCAGCACCTGCTCCAGAAGGGCGGCATCCCCGTACTCCAGGACCGGCCCCTTGGGGACGTACATCACCGCCGGGTGCCGGCAGCCCAGCCGGCGGGTCAACACCGAGGCGACAGCGCGGGGCTGGTCACCCTCCAGCCACAGATAGCGGTCCGGCTGCCACCCATGGTGCGACTTGAACACGCCCCACTCCCAGGTTTGCAGGATGTGCGCGGTGGGCAACTTGGCCAGCGCAACGTTCCATTGGGCTTGTGATACGTGTTGCGTGAAACGTGTTGCGTGAAACGTGTTGCGTGATTTCATCTTCGGCGCCGAGCATCCAGTATCGAGTATTGAGCATCCAGCATCGAGTATCGAGTATCGAGTATCCAGTTTCGTGCATCCAGCATCCACCGGTACAGCCGATACCGCACCGGTGCGTAGATGCGATCCCACGCGCCCACGCTGCGCACCAGACGCCCGCCGAAGCCCCGCTTGAAGCGGTAGACGCCCCACAACCCGTCCCGCCGCTGCGTGAACTCCGCCTCCAGCGTGACCTCGTCTTCGTCGGGGACGCCCCACAGGTCGTAGGTGGTGCAGCCTTGAGATTTGGCCCAGCGCATCGCCTCCCACTGGAGCAGGTAGGTGGGCATCTTCTCGCGGTGGACGTTGGCTGAGGCCCCGTATAAATACAAGGCTCGCGGTGGAAGTGCGAAGACCATCAGAGCCGCCACCGGTTCCCCCTCCACCTCGGCCAGCAGCAGCCGTGCCCAGCCCCGGGGCACGAACAGCCGGTAGGCCGCCTCGTAGTAGGCCGGGGAGTGAACGCCGAAGCGATCCCGCGCAGCGGTGGCGGCGGTCAGCGTATGGAAGGTCGGCAGGTCGGCTTCAGTAGCCTCCCGCACAGTCACGCCCTTGCGGCCTGCCAGCCGCACGTTGTAGCGCGTCTTCGACTTCATCGCCGCCAGGATCGCCTCCTCGTCGGGGGAAATATCCACGATGATGGTGCGGCGGGGCTGGACGCCGCTGAAGGGGGCGGGACGGAAGCGGAGCGAGCGCAGTCGCTCGCGGTGGGCGGGCTCATCGGGCAGGTCGGGCTCGACGGTGAGCGCGATCGCCCCCCGCGCCCGGGCGGTGCGGTCGAGGGCCGCCAAAAGCGCCGCCATTTGCCCCTCGTCAGCCCAATTCACCAGCGGTCCTTTGGGGACGTAGGCCAGGCAGCCCAGGCCAGCAGGCAGTCGCCGGTAGAGCACCTGTGCCCCGGCGACCGGTTCGCCAGCGCGGGCCAGCCCCACCCGCTCGCCAGTCCACCCAAACTGCGCTTTGAGCGCGCCCCAGGGGCTGGTCTGGAGGACGTGGGCGGCAGGGTGCCCTGCGACGAAACTGTCCCAGACATCAGGTGCGATAGAGAAGATGGTCTCCAGCGCCATTATTCCTCCCGACGGGCTATGATGAGCAGGCCGCCACCCTTCTCGCTGGAAGGTACGTCCATTTCGTAGTAGGAGCGCCAGCGACGGCTGAGGTTCCGCACGACGAGACGGCTCAAGAGGGGTTGGTAGCCCAGCGGCCGCAGGCGAGGCGAGACCAGCAATCCCCACGCCGACCTTGGCTGGCCTACGCCATAGCGACCGTTCATCCGGTCCCACAGCCGCTCGACCTCCTCCGGGATGTAGTAACGCGCTTTTATCATCTTCATCCTGGCGGTGGCCAATATGCCGGCCCATTCTTCCGGCGTATGGTAATGGTGGTGTTCCAGCCAATTGTCGACGGAGTAGGCGTAAGCTTCGGCTCCTTGTGCGTTCCCCTCTTCCATCCGCCGGATGTAGCCGTCGAGCAGGGCGCGGAAGGCGTCGGAGGGAACAGTGAAGATGAAATGGCCGCCGGGTCGCAGCACCCGTCCCGCTTCGCGCACGACCGGCTCTATGGTGGGGATGTGCTCCAAGACGGAGTTGCTAAATATGGTGGCAAACGAACCATCTGCGTAGGGCAGGCGGTGGCCGTCGGCCAGGTCCACGTGGCGGTACACGCCCGATCGGGCTGCCTGGCGCAGTTGCTCTAGCCAGGGATCGAACCCCACGTCCACTTGATCTTCATTCTCGAAAAGCACCTGTGCGATCAGCCCGTCGCCGCAGCCCAGGTCGAGCAGGGGGCGTTCGTACCGCTCCTCCGCCGCCACGCGCAACTCGACCGCCCGCCACAGTGCCACCGGCGGGGCGAACCAGTACGTCGTCAATAACTCGGTGAGGTAGTCTCGTGTCATAGGGGCAGTATACCGCAGGGAGCGGAGGGTGTCAAAGAGAAGGCCCCGCGACCTACGGGGGCTACGGGGCGGTGAGGAATTCCTGCTAGCGGCTGCGGTATGCTTCGCGGCGGTGCATCACGCGCAGAACGACGATGGCCTTGGCTTCCTCGTCTATGTCGTAGAAGACGCGCCAGTTACCCACGCGCAGGCGATACTCTCCAATGGCCGGGTGACGCAACTTGCGGGCGGTCGATGGTCGTGGGTTCTGTTTGAGCACCTGCACTGCTTTCAAAATGCGTTCTCGAACAGGTCTGTCCAAGCGGTTCAGGTCCTTCTGCACTCGACGATTTGCAAGCAGGAGGCGATATTCACTCATCGCGGCGGCGGTCGTTCATGTAATCTTCGATGGGAATGCTCTCACCGGCTTTGTAGGCTGCTCGAGCCTCTGCGATGCGGCTGATGTGCTCGGGGTTGGAGAGCAAGGCCAACTCTTCTTGCATCTCCTCGTATTCCTCGATGCTCACGATGAGTGCCTGGGGCTTGCCGAAGCGGGTGAGGATGTAGGGGATCTTGTTTTCTCTCACTTCCTCAATAACGCTCTTCAGCCGCCGCTGTGCCTGTTCCATTGTCACAGTTTTAGTAACGTCAATCATCGTGGTCCTCCGAGAAGATTATATAGCCTGTTACGTAACTTGTCAAACAGGGACGGTCGGCGCAGGAGCTGTGGTGGGTCGCTGGCTGGTGCCACAGGGCGCGGGTGTCCTTCTCCCATTGTTCGGCTTTTGGCATCCCCCATAAGCGGCAGCAGGGGCTGCGACAAACGTGGTTTGTTTCTACTTTGCTTGCTGGTACCAATATCCTATGGAAGATTCCGACTCTTTGTGTTATACTGTGATCGTTTGTGTCATTTAATGTTGCTTATCAATATCACGGAAAAGGTGTTATGTCCACCCTATCTGCAAACCTGGCTGAGAAGCAGTCATTTCTCACCCCCCAAGAGGTATCGGGCTTGTTGCGGGTTTCCACCCAAACAGTACGCCGCTGGATTAAAGAAGGAAGATTGCCAGCGTACAAAGTCGGCCGGGCGTGGCGGATCAAAGAAGATGATCTGAATAGATGGCTCGACGGGCAGCGGACTACCACGACGAATGATCTCAACTAGCAGTTCAACCGATAGACAACGTCTATCTGTGAGGACCGACGTGTTCTACGCCATGATAACGCTGGGGAGCGCGGCTATCTGGTCCATCCTTAGCGGCTGGCTCCTATACTTCTACTTGCCGCCAGAGGGGGAGGGCGTCGCACTGGTGCCGGTGGCGCTCTACGGCGTGGCGATGTTCGTCACGCGCGTCGTAAACGCCATCATTGCTCCACCCATCGGATATTTGTCCGACCACACCCACAACCGGTGGGGGCGCCGGCTGCCTTTTATGTTTGTCTCCGCACTGCCTATGTTGGTCTTTTTTGCCCTGCTGTGGACGCCGCCAGTGCGGGGCAACTCCATTTGGAACCTGGTCTACTTGGCGCTGGTATTAGCACTCTACAACGTCGCCTACAGCTTTAATCAGATCCCATATACGGCCCTGTTGCCCGAACTCGCGCTTACCGACCATCATCGCGTGCGGATGTCGGCCTGGTCTGCCAGCTTTTTACTGATTGGTATGATCCTGAGCAGTCTGTTCGGCCCGATCATCGAAAGCGTGGGATACGCAACCACAGCGCTGATCTACGCTGGCGTGACGTTGCCGCTTTTTTATCTGCCCTTTCTCGTGTTGCGTGAGCGACCGGGACGACAGATTGACGCGGCAGAACGGCTGGACTTCCGGCAGAGTATCATGGCCCTGATGCGCAACCGGGCCTTCCTGGTCATGACCGCAGCCGGAATACTCTATTGGAGCGCCACGACTTTCGTCCAGGGTGTGATCCCTTTCATCGTCACCGAAGTCTGCCTGTTGACCAAGGCGGACACGATGTATTTCTACATCCCCGCGATGCTGGCGTCGCTGGTGTGTTACCCGCTGGTAACGTGGCTCTCGGACCGGCTGGGCAAGTGGACTGTTTTCTCCGGGTCGCTGTTAGCGTCGGCGATCGTGCTACCCGGACTGATGCTCATCGGCGATTGGTTACCTGTGGCGTTGAGGGCCCAGGGCATCGCCTGGATCACACTGCAGGCGGTTGCGATGTCCGGCATCACTATGTTGCCGCCCGCTTTCGGTGCCGAGATCGCCGACTACGACGCGACGCTGACAGGTCAGCGTCGCGAGGGTACATATTACGCCACCTGGGGGCTGCTCGATCAAGTGATCAACGGCGCGGCCGCAGCGCTGTTGCCGTTGCTGCTGTTGCTGGGCCGCAGCCGCTCCGACCCACACGGTCCCCTCGGAGTGCGGATGATTGGTATCGTGGGTGGCGTCCTGATGTTTGTTGCCTTTCTAATCTTCTTGAACTATCCGCTCCGGCGTTGCTGCCCATCGCAAGGAGGTTATGATGAATACCACGATGCAAAGGATTGCTAGAATTGTTAACTTAGAGTGGGCAAACTACGCCGCCACCTCAGCTATGGCCCAGATTACACCTGGCCTGGACGTTACTTTGAGGGATGATGTTATTATAACCAGCAGCGAGGTTCTCCCCTCATCGGACGTAAATCACGCCTGTCTGTTGCGAGCCACTCCCCAAACTGTAGATAATCTAATCGCTGAGGTGGTAAACTATTTTAGCTTGAGAGACTTGCCCGCGGCGATTTTCATCTCCCCAGCCTGTACACCGGCAGACTTACCTGGGCGCTTGTTGAGACAGGGATTTGTTAAACAGGAAGCGGAAGAGGCCTGGATGGTTCTAGACCACTTGCTCAGTTTTGAAATCCCATCGCCTATCCCAGAGATAGTGGTTAGACAAATCTCCCAGGATGAAGCCCTGACTTTTGCTGAAGTTTTTATGGCTGCATTTGACGTACCTGTTGATTTTGCACCTTACATGGCGCAATTATTGGAACCCTCCATAAAGCTGCCCGGTGTTCACCACTACGTGGCCTTGTTTGATGGGCAGCCTGTAGGGACTTGTTCCTTGCTTCGTTATGAGAACTTCGGCATTCTTGGTAGCGCCGGGGTGGTGCCAGCGCACCGTGGGAGAGGGGGCGCTACGAATTTAGCGATCGAGGCCATCACAGAAGCACAAAAGCAGGGAGTTGATATTCTGATGTTACAAACGACGGCTGGCACCTGGCTTGATCGCTTGTTATGCCTTAGTGGATTTAAGAAGGTGTTCACCAGAATCTGCTATACCTTACCATGAATACCCTGGTCAAGATCGCTGATTTAAAAAAAGTATACCAAGTGGGCGACGTAACCTTTGAGGCACTGAAGGGGGTTTCCTTAGATATTTCCGCCGGGGGTTTTGTGGCGATTATGGGACCTTCGGGCAGTGGTAAGTCAACCTTGTTGCATTTGGCCGGAGGCTTGGATCAACCGAGTGACGGCTCGGTGAAAGTGGGTGAGTATACCCTGCACACGATGGATGAAACAGCCCTGGCCAAATTTAGACGGACACACATCGGTTTCGTTTTTCAATTCTTCAATTTGATTGATAATTTGATAGTTCAGGCTAATGTGGAGTTGCCCGCTTTGCTGGCCGATAAAAAAGACAAAAAAGCCATTCGAAAACGGTCTGATGAGTTATTAGAGAGATTGGGGCTTGCTGACCAGGCCCAAAAACATCCCTGGGAGTTGTCCGGGGGCCAGCAGCAGCGGGTGGCCATTGCCAGAGCGCTCATCAACCATCCCACCTTGTTGCTGGCCGATGAGCCGACGGGAAACTTGGACATTGCCAGTGGGCAGGACG
>Ga0190284_1001001_pt1 | contig 13281 bp, 11 predicted proteins | sample 48691812_MG_FD_161668 | JGI IMG/M metagenome (GOLD analysis project Ga0190284, IMG submission 161668) | Hydrothermal vent microbial mat bacterial communities from Southern Trench, Guaymas Basin, Mexico - 4869-18-1-2_MG | ecosystem: Environmental > Aquatic > Marine > Hydrothermal vents >...
CCGATTGAGAAAATGTGGTCGAAGGTTAAAGAGCTTCTGCGATCAGCCAAGGCCCGCACCTTCGAGGCTCTGTTAGCCGCCATCGCCAGTGCCCTGAAAACGATCTCAGCCCAAGATGCCAAAGGTTGGTTCGAGTCCTGCGGATATATGACATGCCATTCTTAAAATGCTCTAGTACTCTGTCCCATGAATAAGGATGGGTAGATGCGCCGTGCCGATGAGGCAGATGCAAGAAATAAAAGAGTTGCCCATGTGTAGCATGGGTGCCGATGTATCGGGATGCCACCGGCGGCCGTGAGTTTTTTTCGTGGGCTTGGCGTTTCTATCGGCGTTGGCGCATAGTTTGTACGTCCAGGCCTGTCTTACCGAATGTCAGTGCGACCCAGCCATCTCTGGCGGTGGAATAAAATCTGTATCGCTGCGACAGATTTTTGTAGAACTCGCGCACCTTTGGCCCAGCTGTCGTCGGGCCTTGTGGCTGATGGTTGGAGCTGACGAGAATAATACCGGGCTTCACCGCTGCGACGAACTCCGGCAGCGTTGGCGTCCAGGCTCCGTGGTGCGGCAGGACGAGTATGTCAGAGCGGAGCTGCTCGCGCTTGCCGGGTTTGAGCAACTCAGCCTGGCCCTCCTCGGCCAGGTCGCCGGTCAGCAGGACGCTTTGGCCTTGGCAGATTATCCGCAGCACCAGCGAGGTATCGTTTTCCGAGAGTCCCGCCCGGCCCGCCGGTGGCCAAAGCGTCTCGACGCGAGTGTCCGGGCCTAGCGATGTCGTATCACCGGCACGGAGTCTGACGAGCTTTGCTCCGTGTCGCTTGAGCAGTTTCACCATGCGTATCGAAGCTTCGTTGCCGCCGCGGCCTGGCTGGTCGAAGTAGTCGCACAGGTACACCCGCTGGAGTAGGCCCGCCCTTGTCATGCCCGGCAGCGCGCTGTAGTGGTCGGTGTTGGCATGGGACACAAAGGCAGCTGCGGGGTCGGGCAGTTTCATCGCTCGCATGAAAGGCTCGAGCGCTTGGCGGTAAACGTCGAACCCGCTTCGCGTGCCGGCATCGAGGATATACGTCTGGCCTGCTGGGGTTTGCAGCACCACGCACTGACCAGCCCCCACCGCCAACATGTGCAGCCTGGCCGAGTCGCCGCTGCCGCCAGCGGGCAATTGCGTCCAGACGCTCAGGGCTATTAAAGCTACGACCGCGAGGCCAGCGATTATTCGTCTGGCTCGGCCTGCCTTATTGAGGGCTGGCAAAACTGACACGATGGTTCCGTAGCACAGCAGCACCCAGCCCAGGCTTACTGGCCGAAGTTGGACAGCCAACACCGGCAATGTCCCAGCTGCGTCGATAAGTTTTGTTATCAGCAAGGCCGGCCCGTCGGCGAGCGATGCCAGTGCAGCGGAGAGGTTCGGCATGGGCCAAGCCAAAGCCAGGGCGAGGTACCCCGGTACGAGCGTCGCGACGACCAGCGGGAATACCACCAGTCCGAGGACTATCGCGTATGGGCTGAACAAGCCGAAGTGATATGCTACCAGCGGAGCCGCAGCCAGGTAGGCTGTTACGCACATGCTGACCGCGGCGATTCCCCAATTTGCCGCGGAGAATCTCAGCCAATGTCGCACCCTGTTGGCGTCGCGGAAAACCATCAGGCCTCGCCTGTTCAGCCAACTGCCAAACAGCAGACGCTCCATCGACTTGTGCAGCAGAATAATACCGACCACGATGGTAAAGCTCAGCTGGAACCCCGGCAAGAGAAGCCCTCGCGGGTCAAACGCAAGAAGCCCAACCGCCGCGACAGCCAGGGCGTTGAGCGAGGAGTGTTTTCTGCCGGAGATAACCGCCGCGGACAGTGCTGTGGCCATGACCGCACTCCTTAGCAGCGGCGGGCGGCTCTGGGCTACCACGAGATATGCCGCCAGGGCAATCAGCACTATAATCGCAGCCTTTTTGGGCGAAATGCACATCACGCGGCAGAGCAAATAAATGAACCCCAACAGCACGCCCAGATGCATGCCGGAGATGCTCATGAAGTGGGCCAGGCCGGCGCGTTTCATTGTGCGGTTCAGCTGGGCCAGTGCGGGGTGTCGCTCGCCGAGAACCAAAGCTGCGACGAGTCGGCCGCTCTGAGTGTCGCCCGGGTCGGTCAGCCTTTGGTACAGCAAAGCCCGCCAACGCTGCTGCAGCGCCTGCCACCACCGCCCCGGCTTGGCGTCCAGCGGAACCAGGCCCTGGGCGCATGGCACGCGGAAGTGGACCATTGTACCGCTTAGCTGGGCAGCTGCGGCGGCGTCGAACTGGCCCGGATTCCTGGGCGGGCGGTATCGGCCCATCTTGCCGATAAGCTCGACAGCCAAGCCAGGCTGGGGCGTTTGGTATGGCTCGTCAACGGTAACCCGCACCAGCCCACTGGTCTTTCGCCAACCTTGGCGTGTGAGTATGCTCTGGGCTTCGAGCAGGAATTGTACTGCCGGGGTAGGCTGATAGCCGAACTCCACCGCCTTGTGCGATATCCACGGATAGCTTGCAACTCGGCCTCGGACTCTCGCTAAAATTTGACTCGGGCCTGTGAAGGTTACGATGGCGTCGCTTGGCGTGGAGAAGTAAGCCAGCCTCATTCGTACAGCCCCGAGCGAAAACACCGCCAGGAGCAAAGCCCCTGTCGTAAGCAATATCAGGTGCTTGCGAAACAAAGAGACGACCCCCGTGACAAGCCCCGCCAAAGCAAGAACCCACCAAAACCCCACCGGCAGCGGCGCGAATCGCCCCGCCAAAATACCCCCCACAAACGCCCCAGCCACAGCCAACATAGGCCCGCGAATTACAATCGACCGCGAAACATTGACACTGTCATTAGTCATCAGTTATCTGTTATCAGTAAAAGCAAAAACAGCAAAGGCAAAACACAAAAACAGCAAAATACGAATGGCACGAATTTTTGTTTTTGTCTTTTCCGCGAAGCTTGTCCTCAACCTGATCGGGGAGCGGGAATCCATTCTTTTCTTTTTTCCAGGATCCAGGCTTCGTCACTTACCCTCTAATCATGGCTACCCCGCAAATAGCCGCGGTGTAGCCATGCCACCCATCGCTGTGATTTTTCCCAGCCAACCAATCAACCAGCCAACCAGCCTACTGTACTTCTCTACGGACTTCTTCGATATGCAGGCCCAGCTTGGTCAGGGCCTTGGCGGCGATGCCGTTGGTTACGTGCAGCAGGCCCAGGAGGATATGCTCCGTGCCGACGTAGTTGTGGTGCAGCTCGCGGGCTTCTCGGACGGAATGCTCGATGACGCCCTTGGCTTCGGGGGTGGGTGGCAACTCGTCGAGTGTGTCCATAGGTTCGCCCACCTCCACAAGCTCAGCCACAGCTTCACGCACCTGCTCGGGCGTGATATTATGCTGCTCCAGCTCCTTGGCGCCGGTGCCTTCGACCACTCGCGTAAGCCCGAGCAAAATATGCTCCGTGCCGAAATAGTGGTGGTTCATCGCCTGGGCCTTTCGGCTGGCGATGTTCATTACTTTCCGAGCTGACTCCGAATAACGCTCAAACATAATCCTTCTTTCTCCACAAAACGAAAAGACGAAAAATTAGAAATTCCACAAGGCATTCTACACCAACCCGCCCGCTATTGCTATCCGAAATAGTAACCGTTCACGCCTATAAAATATCCCACCGCGAAAGGACGCAAAGAACACTGAGATAAAAAATTATCGATTGTCAGTAAAACCAAAAATAGCAGTCCACGGATTACACGGTTTTTTTAGGCAAAAAAAAGAAAAAACTGGATTCCCGCTTGCGCGGGAATGACAAAAAAAATTCGTGTCATTCGTGTTCTGCCGTTTTTTCGCTTTACGACAGGCTGAAGAATCGCATGGCGTTGTCGGTGGTTTCTTGTGCGAACTGTTCGGGGGCGGTGTTGCGAACCTCCGCAAGCCTGGCTGCGACGAGGGCGACATTGGCGGGGGTGTTCGTTCGCTGTTTCCGCACAGGCTCGGGCGAGAGATATGGCGAGTCGGTCTCGACCATGATTCGATCAGCTGGGGTCAGGGCTGTAGCTTGGCGAATTTCCTCCGCGCTGTTGAACGTCGCGATGCCCGAGTAGCTTATCGACGCGCCGATGTCCAACACCGCCCGGGCCTGGCTTGGCCCGCCAGTGAAGGAGTGAAACAATAAAGTTTCCCCAGCCAGGTTGCTATCGGCAAGAATGTCCATGGTGTCGTCGAAGGCTTCGCGGGTATGGATGACCACGGGCAGGGCGAGCTTGCGGGCGATCTCAAGCTGCTGGGCAAAGGCCCGGCGTTGAGCGTCGCGCGGCGAGTAGTCGTAGTGATAGTCCAGTCCGATTTCGCCCAGGCCAACGCAGCGAGGCTTGGCGAGATATTCCTCGACCAGTTTCAACGCATCGGACGAGACGTTGGCTGCTTCGTGCGGATGCACTCCAGCAAGGCAGTAGACGCCGCGGGATGCGTATTGATTGGCAAGCTCAGCGGAAGCGCGAATCTCAGCCAGGTCAGCTGAGGCGCAGATAATTTTCGACACGCCCGCGGCCACAGCTTCGTCCAGCAGGGCAGAAGTGTTTTGGCGAAGCCTGCCATGGGAAAGATGACAATGCGTGTCTATAAGGTTCATGGGTTCGTCCGTGTGTATCCGTGGTTCTTATTTTTGTGTGAACAGGTACGAATTTCGATATTCGGATTTGCTTCAAACATATTTAACTGCGATGTATGACTTAGCCAGGCCTAGTAGCTTTTCTGTGTGGATGGTTGCCTCGGGAAATAGCGAGGCGAACCTGGCCTGGCCCAGTAGTTGCGCGCCGTCGATAATCCTGGCTGCGTCGTTGGCGTCGGCTGCCTTGGCCCAATGACCAAGCTGGAAATGTCGCACTAGCCAAAGACGCCATCGGCGGGGCAGCCAATGGAAAAATGGCGTCATGCTGTGAGGCTCGATGGGGAACCAGAAGCTGGGCGTCTGGACGAAGTAGCTCTTCCCCAGCCGAGTTATTTCCCCAGCGAAACTCTCCTGCCTGGCCTCGCTACCTACGTGCTCGATAACGGAGTTGGAATGGACGATATGATACACCCCGGAATTCATCGCCGACAGGTCGCACGCGTCAGCCTGGATGTGAGAAAAGTGTTCATCGTCCCGCTCATCGGCCAGGCCAGTGCCCGGCAGATTGACCAGCGTGATATGAACATTTTTCTCTTCCAGCCAGGCCTTCTCGACGATGTTCCAATATAGTCTCGTCCCGCCGAGGTCGATAATATTCACTCGCCCGTGTTTCGCAAAGGCTTCGTCAACCAAAGGCCAAAATAGTCTCAGCCGCTGCCGACGAAACCCCGAGCCGACGGAATCCCGGTCGTAATAATTCGTAAGCCATTTGCCTGGTGCGTTGAATATGGACATTTGGTATTTGGGCCTTGAATATTTATTCATAATTTTGCGTAGCGACTTATTCGAACGCGCCGGGGATATGGCGAATGTCTGGCTTGCCGCCGGGGGGTATGACGATGGCGACTACGTCGAACCGAACCGCCAGTACCCTGGCCTGGTGTGCGGCGAGGTAATAATTTGCGATGCCGCGGAGTTTGCGCTGCTTGGCTGCGTTGACCGCGGACTCCGGCTCGGTATACCTTCTGCCCGAGCGGGTCTTGACCTCCACAAAAACCAGCACCTGCTCCGCGCCGATTCGATCAAGTGCGAGGATATCAGCTTCCCCAGCTGGGCAGCGATAATTGCGAGCCAAGATTTTCATCCCAGCCCGGCGAAGATACCGACAGGCGAGTTTCTCGCCACGAGGGCCTAGCTGACCGTCGGGCGGAACCCGCGAAGGCTTGCCCGCGGGGGTTTGGCTTTGACGTCGGCTTGGGCCAAAAGGCCACATGTACTATGCTTCGCTCCCAGCGGGGACAGCCTCGATAGCTTCGACATCGGCAACAGCTTTGGCTGCGGCAAGTTCGGCAGCTGCCCGTTCCTTTTTGCTGGGCTCGCGGATTTCCTTCAGCCTGGTGGACTTGCCGACGCGGTCTCGCAGGAAGTAGAGTTTGGCTCGGCGGGTCTTGCCTCGGCGGACAACCTCGACATCGGCGACCTTCGGGCTGTGCAGCGGGAAGACGCGCTCGACGCCCTCGTTGTTGACGATCCGCCGAACGGTGAAAGTTTCGTGGATGCCCGCGCCGCGTCGGCCAATCACCGTGCCGGAAAACATCTGGACGCGTTGCTTCTCGCCCTCGATGATGCGGACATGTACCTTGACCGTGTCGCCGACATCGAACTGCGGCGGGTCTTGTTTCATGCTACTGGCAGTGGCTTTGTTCAATAATTCCTGAGACATTTCCAACTCTCTCCTGCTTCAAGTTATCAGTTATCAGTAATCAGTAAAAGCAAAAACGGCGGAACACAAATGGCACGAATAAAAACTAATGACACGAATTTTTATTCAAATTGGTAGGTCATGCAACTTGTTGCATGGCTACTTGCCGTACCGTAGCGTGGGCGTCTCGCCCAAGCTGTTTTCTACACTTTTCCTACAATCTCACAGCCGGGGGCGGCTGTGCTACATTTTTCTCGCTACGATTATTCCAGCATATCCGGACGTCGCTGTTGCGTTCGCAGCTGGGCCTGTTCCAGTCGCCAGGCTGCTATCTTCGCGTGGTCGCCATTTAACAGCACGTCCGGCACAGCCATGCCTCGGAAATCCCTAGGCCTGGTGTAATGCGGATATTCCAACAATCCCTGCTGGAACGATTCCTCATGCACCGATTCGTTTTTTCCAAGCGCGCCAGGCTGCAGGCGAACTATCGCGTCGATAATCGCCATCGCCGGTATCTCGCCGCCGGATAGCACAAAATCGCCCAAACTTATTTCCACATCAGCCAGGCCCGTGCGAATCCGCTCGTCGAACCCTTCATAGTGCCCAGCCAACAATATCAATCTTTCCTCGCCCGCCAAGGCCGCTACCGTCGCCTGGTCGAGCTTGCGGCCTTGCGGACTCAGCATCACGACTTTCCCAGCCGGCTTGGCCAGGCTGCGGATATGCTCGACCGCGTCGAAGACAGGCTGACACATCAGCACCATGCCAGGCCCGCCACCAAACGGCGAGTCGTCCACCGACCCGTACCTGTCCAGGGCAAAGTCGCGAATGTTGGTCAGATGCACCTCGACCAGCTCCCGCTTTATCGCTCGCCCGACGATACTCGTTTGGAGAAACGTCTCGAACATCTCGCAGAACAGCGTCGCGATGTCGATGCGAATAGCCATCAGCCGGGCCGCCTGCTACCAGTTCTTTTCGGTAATGCCGTGTTTTTTCAGCAGGTCGCGCACCGTATCGCTAGGCTGGGCGCCAACGCCAAGCCAATACTCGATCCGCTCACGATTCAGCGAAGTCTCTTCTTCCGGGGTTTTCGCGTGCGGGTCGTACCAGCCAAGCTCTTCGATCACTCGCCCGTCCCGCGGGTTACGCGAGTCCATAGCGTTCAAACGAAAGAAGCTCCGGTGGGCTCGGCCCATGCGTTTTAATCTCAATTTCACAGCCACTTGTTTGCTCTCCAAACAAAAAATCCAAAATCTAAAAATCTCAAAGGCACCGGACAACCATCCCGGAGCAGCTCTGTTTCGCACTTCCCAAGCAGGCGGGGACACACCCCGCCCGCACACGAGAATCGACCATTCTAACATTCATCCCACCCCTTGCAAGTCTTTTCCGCCAGTTTTTTGCAAATAGTGCGCATCAGAATATGCGTGCATTTTGGCGAAATTTCTGTACTCTGTGTTTTCCCGAAAAACGAAAGGAATACCCCGATGCGAAAAGAAACGCAATTTTCGATTTTCCTGGTCAACAAGCCCGGCGTGTTGGCTGCGGTAACCGAGGCACTCGCCCAGGCGAAAGTGAACCTCTTCGCGCTGTCACTTAGCGATTCCGGCGAGCATGGCGTGCTGCGGATTGTCTGTGGCGACGCAGCTAAGACCCGCCAGGTGCTAAACGATACGCACGACCGATGGACGGAAACCGATGTGCTGGTGATAACGCTGGACAATCAACCTGGCCAGTTCGGCAAGACCGTGGCCAAGTTGGCCAAGGCGAAGATCAACGTAACATACGCCTACTGCACTGCCAACGAAACGGGCGGCACGACCAACGCGATATTCAAAGTTCCCGATATCGACCGGGCAATCAAAACCCTGAGCAAATAAAAATTATCTCCATCATGTAACACAGCCGAGGGCGACTGTGCCGCATTGCGGATTTACTGTTTTTGCCAGGTTTCTTTTTCGGGCTGATGGTGATCTTCCAGGCCTGCTGATGGGCTGAGGAGTCGGCCTGTGGAAAACTGTCTCTGGAGAAACGCCCGCCTGGCTGCGCGGTATGGCTTGGTGAGCTTGCGGTGAAGTTTGTGCAAGCCCGACCGGTCGCGAGAGAGAACTTCCTCCTCAGCTGTCAGCTCGTCCCCCGCCAACCTGCGCTTGTGTTTGTAAAGGTGATAAATATCCTTAGCTGCGAGGTAAGCTACGCACCGCTGGGCGAGTTGACGCACGGGCCAAGGCCAATTCTCAGCGGTGGCAAGGGATATCTGGTAGTCCACAAGCGCGACCTTGCCGTCGCGGGTTACCAGAATATTGGAACGCTTATTCGCATCGCCATAGGCTACGCCACGTGCGTGAATGGCGTCGAAGAGTTTCCGCAGGTCGTCGAAAAATCCCCTCGGCAGAGTCTCCACATGATCCAAAGGCCTGGCGTCGATGTACTCGATAGCGTAGCAGGTCGGCGAAACTCTGCCAACCCACGCGGGTACGCCCGCAAGCCCAGCGAGCCTGTCATAGATAGCCTGCTCGTGGTCAGCTAACAGCTTGCCAGACCAGACCAACGGCACGCCCGCGAAACTCTGCGACCTGCCGAACTTCACCACCACCCGCGGAAACCTGGCCTTGGCGTCCGACGAAACGTATAAACATGTCGCCGCCCAGAAGTCGTGCTTGAACACACGCTCCAGCCCATACTCCACCCCGCCGACGCTGAGCACTTCAACGGGGCTGTGGGGCAGGGCGAACATTTGTGCATTGACTCGCCTAGCCACTATCGCGACCCCTTGCCTTCCATGCGGTCGAGCTTGAACGTCTCGTTAGGCTCGCCGAAGTTTCGCACGATAATCCGCGGGCAGTCCAAACTCCGAGACAGCCCGGTCGAAGGATCGCTGAACTCGAAATGCGCGGGAGTGTACTTCTTCTCGCCCGGCAGGAAACCCTCGATGATAAGCGTCTTGCTCGGCCCGAAATATTCGATGCTCTGCCCGTCGATGAGATTATTGTCGTACTTAAAGGTTACGTCCTTGACCGCTTTGAAAGTTTTCAGCGCACCGAGCTGAGGCCCTGTGCTGGCCTGGTCTGGGCTGGCATCTTTGCCCTTGGCCTTTTCAGTAGGCTCGGCGAAAAAGGCGTCCATCTTCTCACAGCCAAGGTAGACCAGCCTGCCCGAGGTCAGCTTGCCCCAAGGTTCGGTTTCTTCCTGGGCGAGTTTCAGTACCTTGTTGCCGCTGCGGTGCATCATCTGCACGTCGCCCCAGAGCGTAACTCGGCGGTCGCCCTGCTTCATAAGCATCCGATCCTGCCATTTGAAAGCGCTCTGACTGGGCCGCTCCAACTTACCCGCGGGAGTACCGTCGTCCGAAGCTTTGGCCTGGGCGACGGGGTGTCGATAATCTTCCACCAGCAGCGTCCCAGCCCCCTTGCCCTCAGCCTGCCTGGCGGGAGGCCTGAATATCAGCACGTCGCCTCGCATCTCGATCCGCCGTTGCAGCCAGGCTGGGTTTTGCGGGTTCATGGTCTTGCTTCGCATCAGCACCATGCCCTCGTCGCCCTTGCCGCCATGGGCTTCGATCTGCGTAACCCGGCGGAACGACGGCATACCCGCTCCGAGCGAACTCCACTGCCCAGCCTTGGTCGATTTTTCCGGCGTCGTTTTCGCGTTTTCAGTCTTGGGTTTATTCTCGAAGAAAAGCCTGGCCTGATTGCACTGCATGGAGTCGTTTTCGCTGAGAACATCAACATCGCCATCCGCAACGGCATAGCCATCCTGGCCGTCAACAAGCAAGCTGCGCGACCAGGTAATGTCTATAGGCCTGGGCGTCGGAATCTCGTTGCCGTTGAGGTCGCGGCGGGTCATAAACTTCAGCTTGCCCGGCCCGGCCACCTGGAGAAGCTCGCGGGCATTGTTGAACTTGATAACATTACCCTCGATAAGATTGCCGCCCTGGGAGACCTTGGCTGGCTTGCCGGTTATTGTGCCACGGAAGTTCTGCTTGCCCGCCGGGCCCGGCTCGAGCAGGGTGTCCAGCGTCTGGGCCTCCAGCCGAGATTCCGGAGCTGTGGGGTCCTCGGGGTTTTTGTACCATATCCGCACGCCGCCCTCGGCCAGGACGCGAGAAACATCGGACGGGTCAAACTTCAGATCGCCGGAGAGCATCTTATTGCTGGCCTCGTCGGACTTGTCTTTTTTGTCGCCGGATTTTTTCGCCAGCGTCGCGTTCTTAGCGGGTGGCCTGAAGAAAATAGTCGCCTCTTTTGCGACGATAGCGTTGCCGTTCATCAGGCCCGTGAAGTTCCTGCTGACCTGCACGGTTTTCCAGTACGACACCCCCGCCGGCGTGGTGTCGAAGTCCACGTCAGCCTGGCCGCACTTGAGATAGTTGGTAACCTCGCCAACAGCTTTGTCCTCGGGCATTATCAACACCTCGACATTACCCTTGGCGATAACTTTCCGCAAGCGAGGCCGCTTTTTCGCCGCGTCCCCACCGGCCTGCACCTCCAACAAATCCAACACGACCTGCGCACTTTCGTCCCAGGTTACCCGCTTGTCATACGAGCGGGCGTTCTGCTCAGGTTCGTCGATCTGCTCGGGGTTCAGCGCGAAACTCTTGCCGTCTTCGTCGAACGTTCGAGTTTGGCCATGACCGACCAACAGAGTTTTGACGTTCCTCCCACCGTCCACATCCTTGACCTCGCAGCGGATATAATCGTCGGTGGTTATGAGTTCCTCGCCGGAGACTGTGAGGTAGACGAGTTTTTTGTTCTTCTTGTCCGCCCGGAAAAACGCGGTGGTTCGCGGGTTTTGCAGCTCAAACTCGCTGCAGATGCAGGTCATGTTTGAAGCGGTGTCTCCCAAAATTATCCGCTTGCCCTTGCCCAGGATTTTGAACCGTTTTGGGTCGGGCATGGGGACGGTACCGACGGGCCTGATTTCCAGCGGGCCTTGCCAATAGATTTCCAGCCTGCGTTTTTCGTCCGTCGTCAGCGGCGCTGTCTTTGCCTTGGCCGACGCTACAGTCTTGCTTGGCTTGGTAGCAGCGGTGGTTGGTTGGCTGGCTGTGGATTTTTTGGCGACGGATTTTTTTATTTCCTCAGCCTTGCTCGCAACGGTAACTTTGCTGGCTGGTTTGGTTGCGGGTTTTAACTTGGCTGGGGGCTTGGACGCGACCTTGGCTGGGGCCTTTTTCTTGCTCTTGCTCCCCGCTCGCCATGCGCGGTCCCACTCGAAGAATATATCCACCAGCTCCGTGCCAGAGACGCTTTGCGTGCCGGAGTGCACACGGACGTCTTTGGAGAAGGTAGCTTGATATTTGTTTCGCACGGTAGGCCTGGCCTTGGTTGGCGGGGCCGGCGGCAGGTCAGCTGGGGTCATAGGCTCGTCGGTCAGCATCACGTCGACGCCATCCTTGTCAGGCGAAGCGTCTGCCTTGGCCAGGGCCTTGGCGGGAGCCTCGGCTGGGGCGGTTTTTGGCTTGGGTTGCTTCGTCAATTTTTTTGGTTTTGGCTTGGGTTTCGCCTTGGGCGTTTTTGTCTTGGCTGGGGTCTTGCTGAGGAGGGCTACGGATTTTTTCTCTTCCGTGGGCTTGGTCATTTGCATCAGGTCCATGTCTTCCGGCAGGTCTTTGACAGCCATGATCTCGCCATGGTTAATCTTCAACAGCCGAAGTTCGCGCGGGTCTTCGTTCCACCGCAGCACGAGGCCCTTGCCGACGATATCCAGCATTTTGCTCCAGACGACAACTCTGCTGTCGGTGCGAACTTCCAGCATATCCCTGCTGAATCGCAGGTCGTTCGTGAAAATGCTGATGCACTGGGCTAGCACCTCGTCGTGCGAGCGTTGCTCGGGATGCTCGCGATACATCTCGGTGCTCTGGTCGAAATAGATTCGGACATTGCCCTCGAAGAAGCCCTGACGAACGTCGATGCCGCCGGGCACTTCCGACGCCCACAGTCTGCCCTTATCGGCGTTGATATACGTCCGCGTGCCGTCCTTTAGATAGACCACCGCGCTGGGCTTGACGAGCGAGAAGCTGTCGTCGTCTTCCTTGTTCCACGAAGCTACCTTATATATACCCCGCAGTTGGCCCGCTGCGTTGCGAGCCACCAGCCGAACCTCACTAGCCCCGCCAAAACGCGGGTCGCCCCCGGGCGTCAGCTTGCCAAGGTCAGGCCGATGTATACGCGTCGTGGGGTCGAAAATAGCTATACCCGGCACGAACAACTGATACACCCCAAAGGCGAACAGCAGCAAAATAAAACTGCCCAACAACAATGCGATTTTACGTTTCATGCTTATATTCCAAGTTAACAGCAATGTCGACCTTCGAAACAAAAACAGTAGTCCACGGATTACACGGATTTTTAAGAAGATTACACTGATTGTTTTTTCAAAAAACAAATCCGTGGTTCACTTTTTTGTTTTGAACATTTGAATTTGCCGTTAAAGATATCTAGCCATGATTTGTTCCCATCGGCCTGACTTTTTCAGGATAAGTTCGACCAGTTCCCGCACGCAGCCTCGCCCGCCTGGGGTTTTGCAAACATAGTCCACTCGTCGGCGGAGTTCGCCTACGCCGTCAGCTGGCGTGGCAGCCAGGCCACATCGCAGGAGCATGGGCAAGTCCGGCAGGTCGTCGCCGAGGACTGCTACCTCTTGCGGAGCTGCGTTGAAGCTGGCGAGAACTTCTTCGTAGACGGGCAGCTTGGTCTTGCAACCCTGCCGAACGATGTCCACGCCAAGTTCCTCCGCCCGGGCAGAAACAAGCGGACTCTCACGCCCCGTTATCCAGGCGATTTTCCCGCCCGCTCGCTGCCAATACTTTAGGCCAGACCCGTCCTTGACGCTGAAAGACTTCATCTCCACACCCTTGGAGGTCATGCAAATACAACCGTCCGACAGCACGCCGTCAACGTCCAGCACAAGCAGTCTGATTTTACCAAAGTCGATATCTCGCATTTTATCCTTCGTCAGTTTCAAGTAAAAATTCA
>Ga0190284_1001003_pt1 | contig 13262 bp, 15 predicted proteins | sample 48691812_MG_FD_161668 | JGI IMG/M metagenome (GOLD analysis project Ga0190284, IMG submission 161668) | Hydrothermal vent microbial mat bacterial communities from Southern Trench, Guaymas Basin, Mexico - 4869-18-1-2_MG | ecosystem: Environmental > Aquatic > Marine > Hydrothermal vents >...
GATCTCTGTTTGGAGCTGAACAAAATAGAAGCGAAATTCCCGGGAACGAACAAGAAAATTTTCCTGGCCGTAAACCTACCGAAATCGGACAATTGTTAGTCGGGTATGTCAGGAGTTCTGAACTTGGTCGGTGCCGCGATGTTTGCTGTGAGTTGTTGCTGAAGCCGGGCCGCATCTGTCGCGTAATCGGTGGCGAGGTCGTCGATTGCCTTGCTGTCCGCCACAAAAGTCTCGTCGAAATACTCGGTCAAACTTTGGGCGAATGCCTCGGTCGTACACTGTTGGCAAAACGGACACGTTCCGTCGTTCACGTCGTAGAATCCCCGCCCTTGACGCACCCAGTCGCTGTTGCCAAGCTTCTGGATCATCGCGGCGATATCGACGTCTTCCTTCCCGATAACCCGCTTTTTAAGAATTGCATTTGTTTCATGATCGATGAGCTTGGCTGTATCGACGGCTGTAACGGCAGCTTCGGCCGTGGGAGTCGGACCAAAGACGCTCTCAGCCTTTTTCTCTAGGTTGGCCTGTGTCTGAAGTGTGGCAGTGTTGGAAGCCAGCTCTTGAAGCACTTTGCTTTTGAACTTTTCTGCGCTGTTTCGATAGCCCTCGAAGGCTCCTTGGAGCTTCGCATCGTGCTTTTTCTTTTGAGCCCAGCACTAGTCCTTCAATCCAGCTTCGAGGGTTGCCAAATCTCCCGTTTTGCCGCCCGTTCCACTAGCGCCTTGCAGGCCTTGGATCAGGGTCTCGATTCGTGTGGTTAGGGCGTCGAGTTCCCCTTTGGCCGTCGCTATCTTGGCGAGCGTATCGACCTGCTTCTCGCCCAACGTGAAAACGCCCTTCAGCTCCGCCAATTGGGTGAAATTCCGCTCCACAAAATCTTGGCTGTAAACCATCGGCTGAAGTCTCGTTCCACCCCTCCAAGTCACGCTGCATGTCGGGAAGCTCGCTTCGTCCCCGATGATCCGGCTGACCGTGGTCTTGCCTGTGGCGTTTGAGCCGAACAGATAATTGAACTGAGACAGCCCGGACAGTGTTACCGGTGCGCTCGCGTAGGTCGCGACACTTGCGATGGTGATGGATTCAATCATGGCCGATCTGCCTTCATGTGCCAGTTTCCGTGGCGCCTAACGTCCAAGCTAACCCGGCGGGAATGGCGCCGAGAAACGCTGGTTTCACCGCTGGACCCGACCGCCATTCCCGCTCGGGTTCAGCGTCTGGTTATTTTGCCTTTTTGAACTCGCCAATTCGTGCGTGACGCTCGTCATCATACGAGTCAGCGCAATGGGAAACAAGACGACAGCGTTTGCAGCGAAAGTGAAAACGATGGAACGGTTGCCGATCCGTTGGGCTGTCCGATGCATGCCATTTTCGGCCACAGACGGGACACGCTCGCACGGCCTCGCCAACGTTGCGGCCCCAGTAGCGATGCATGAAATAAAATGTTGACGTTTCGGTGGCGCGTTCGACGTCGGCGCAGAGGTCGCGGCCTGTGACCGATAAATCGCTTGTTGGATCTGCGAGTTGTTTGTACGCGGCAATTTCCAACGCGGCAGAACCTAGCCAGATGTTGTCGTGGTAGTTGTATGAGCGAGCCCAGAGGTACAGGTCTTGGCGGGATTGTTGAGTGATCGGCAGAAGATACAACGGGATTGGGCGGCCAGTATCGCCGCAGCAAATTGGCGACGCATCATCAAAAGCATGAGTGAAGAGATAGAACGACGTTGAGCGTTTCCATGACCGGAATCGTTTGGGAACGTCATCATCAATGAGCTCGCATTTAGGTGGCTGGCCAAACGCCTTGACGACAGAGTTGAGGTCCGACATTGCCCATTCAGAATGGTGACGTTCGGCAAGCGAGTCAGGTCTCGCGACATGAGTGTATGCAACGAGAGCCGCGTTGGACCATGCGAACTGGTATTCGCCGTAAATCTGGCCGTTCTTGAGCAATGCGGCGAGATACCACTCGGCCGCATCTTTCAATTTGTCGCGTTCTGGCGACTTAACACCGTCGGTGGCGAATGTGATTCGAGCAAGGTACATCGCATACCAGGCAGCGCCGCGAGTGGCAAAATAACTATGATTCGACTGTTCCATATAGAAGCCACGGATGATGCGATTGTCGGTATAAGATGACAGTCGAAATTGGATGAAAAATGTGATAAATCAACTTAATTCACCTTCTTACGGATTACTGGGATCCAACGACGGGGCGTTATGCTGGTCCATTTAGCTCTCTGTGGGAAGGCCATCCATCGGACTCCTCACACCTTTGGGACCTTGGTTGAGCACGTGAGTGTAGATCATCGTGGTTTTGACATCTTTGTGCCCCAGCAACTCCTGAACAGTCCGGATATCATAGCCCGATTCGAGCAGATGAGTGGCGAACGAATGCCGGAGGGTATGGCAGCTCGCCCGCTTGCTCAATCCGGCTCGAGTGACTGCCTGCTTGACAGCGCGTTGCACGATCGACTCATCGATGTGATGTCGAACTTCTTCCCCGGTCTTCGAGCTCCGCCACCTCCGGCGTTGAGGGAACACCCACTGCCACCGCCACTCCGATGCTGCATTCGGATATTTGCGGTCCAGCGCATAGGGCATCCGGACGCATCCGTATCCGTCATCGAGGTCACGGCGATGTGTCTCCCGGACGCCTTCGAGGTGCTGACGCAGGGGCTCTTGGGTGACGACGGGAAACATCGTCAAACGGTCCTTGTGCCCCTTGCCATCGCGCACAATGATTTGATTCGCTGAGAAGTCCAAGTCCTGCACGCGCAGACCGAGGTTTTCCGAAAGCCTCAAACCGGCACCGTACATCAGGCTACCCATGAGCCATCTGTCCCCCTCGAGATGATCCAAGACACCCCTGACCTCCTCACGTGTCAAAACGACCGGCAACCGCTTCGGCCTCCGGGCACGAATGACCTGACCGAGATCACCAACCTCACGTCGCAGGACATGACGGTAGAGAAAGAGCAGAGCGCTGAGAGCCTGATTCTGCGTCGAGGCACTCACTTTTTGTCTCATCGCCAGATGGCTGAGAAAAGTGTTCATCTCCGGCTCACCCATCTCTGCAGGATGTCTCTTGTTGTGGAAATAGATATATCTCCGCACCCAATAACAGTAACTCTGCTCGGTTCTCGGACTGTAATGACGTCCGCGCAATTCGGCGATCATTCGGTCATACAGTCGCGGCTGAGCCTGGCCAGACTCGAGACCCAACGGTATCGTCGCACGTGCCTTGATTGTGGCAGCAGAATGATCCTGAGACTCGCCCAACCTGACAAGCTCACGTGACTTGCCATGCTTATCCATGCAAGCTTCCTCATGATGAAATGTCAACAAGAAAGCCGTCAATATCGTTCTCAGGCCGGCATGTGTTTCATCGTGCCCTGCTCAGCGGTGCGTAGGTGTGGATGTTGTTCTGTCGTGGAGAGCAATGGTCTCATCCTCGAAGCACTTTGATCTCGTCAAAGTACGGAGTTCGAGCCGGAGAACTCTCTTAGAATCTTTATTGCGATTCATCAAAAAGTGTTACCGGATTTTTCGAGTGTAAGTTGTGGCCGGCACATCGAGTTCTTCGATGATTTGTGCAGAATCCCGGAGCAGATCGTCGTTTTCACCGTAAATTCGGTCGAGAATCGCTGCCTCGTGCCCTTCTATCGCACAACGACGAACCTCGTCGTGCGCGGGTAGCGAGTCTGGTTCGAGGTTTCGCTCTCCGGCGATCCCGATGGAAAGAATCAGTGACTGCGTTAGTACAGCTCAGTCCGTTTCTCGTTTTTCCGGCTCGGTCGGCAAGAGGAATCGAAAAGTCATCGAAACGACCACTCCGACAACGAGACCGACCACTACCGCCACTGCTACGGCGTAGGCAGGCGAGAAGTCCATGGTAGCCGCGAGGCTGCCGGAGACGCCACCTGCGGCGCCACCTGCTGTGCCCCCCATCAGAATGAAGCGTTTTCTCTTTTTCATGATCGCGAATCCTTTTGTCAGAGCTTGGCACGTCGTGACGATGCACGACCTGGCTTTAGATTAGTGAAGTACCAAACCGGCGCTGTTATTCGGGTATAGGTTTACCGCTATTGCTGATGTCGACGATGACCTTCCACTCCCCGTCGATCTTTTTCCATATCATCACGTACGTGCCTTTGTCTTCGATACGTCCTCGCGGCGTCTTCATGGCGAAGTGATATGTTCCTCGTTCGTAAGCAAGGTCACCGGACGCCGCGACTTCGATCGTCTCGGGAGCAAAAAAGTTTCTTTGGCATCTTTGGCACAAACTGGGCGATGAAACCGATGAAACCAGCCGAAATGAGGTGAGAATCTGAGATTGAATCGCTTTAAATCGGAAAAGGAAACACTCCCTACAAGTCCGACCTTGCCGGGACTTCATCCGCAACTGGGAGCGCGGGATAGTCGGAAGCCCTTTGATTCCGGGTTTTGATTGCGCCCCTTCCCCGCTCCTCCTGAAGCCAACCGATTCCGGCCGGTTTCAACGTCCTTGGAGCGCCGGTGGTAGGAGCACGGCGTGGATCGTGCCTGGCTGTGGAGATTGAAAATCCTATCCTTCATTCCTCGCCGGCGAGAAACTTGCGCCATGGCATTGCGTCGACACCCGCTTGCCTGGGGATCGCAACGTGTTCCTCGTCACACAACACGATCGGTCGAAAACTGTCGTGGCGCCTGCAGAATTCCAGCAGGCCCCGCAGTTCGTGGGTCGTGAAAGATCCCGTTTTGATTTCCAGGGCCCAGCGTCCCCAGTTTCCGTCGATGAGGACGTCCACTTCGAGCGGCTCCTCTCTCCAGTAGTAGATTTTCTGACCGGCGTTCCAGGCGTGGGCGATGCAGGCGTTTTCGACCCATCGGCCCCAACGCGTGGGATCGTCGTTGCGATCAGCGGGGCTCGAATTCCCCATTGAGGAAAGGATGGCATTGTTGAGGACGATCAGCTTCGGAGGAGACGCACGCCGGCGGATTACTTTATCCGAGTATTTTCTTACCGGCGAAACGAGAGACGCCTCCTCTATAACCTCCAAGTAATGGGAAACCGTTGCCAGAGCACCACGATCGTGGAGAAGTCCTCGGATCTTCTGGAGAGAGACGATCTCTGCTGGATGCCCCGCACACACCGCAAAGATCTGTCGCAAAAGAGCAGGCTTGCGGATCGTTTCCATCGCCATGATATCCCGGCCGATTGCAGGCTCGACGATCGAATCCCGCACATAGGCTTTCCAACGATCCTCATCCTTGAGAAACTTCAGCGCCCCTGGATAACAGCCGTAGCGGATAAAGAGATCAGCCGCAAATGAGACACTGCGACGAAGGCGTTGAGCCATTTCTATCAGGGGCCAATGGAGCAGATGAAGGCGTTCGAACCGGCCTGCCAGGCTCTCTATCGATCCCTGGCCGAGGTGAAGAGCGGATGATCCTGTAACGACAATATGTACACGCCGTCCCTCCCGATAGATTTTATCTATTTCTGCTTTGAGACGTTGACTCCATTCGGGAACGTGCTGGATCTCGTCGATGAGGAGGATAGCACGGTGTCTCTCGGCCATACCGTTGATTTTTTGCCACAGCCGTTCCCACCAACCAGGAAGGGAGGATTCCGTTCCGTCAGCAGGTGCGTAGAGAGCTCTCGAACCGAAAGTCTTCTGGATTGCGAGAAGCAGAGTTGTTTTCCCCACCTGTCTGGGACCCGTGACGAGCTGGATTCGTCCTGGTGCTCTTTCGCGTAGCCGTTTTTCGAGAGTGTCCAGAACGGTCTGATAAGTATGTTCATTTCTTTGTTTTATCATAATCGAATAATTATTAGATTATGATGAAATGTCAAAGTAAAGTCAGGAGATATCAAAAGTTGCTTCACTCGGCTTTCTGCATGCAGAAAGATTTGACTTTGCTGGTTACGATTCTCCTGTTGACGACAGTGCCAGGTTTTTTATCCGTCCAGGAAGGATTCCAAGCCGGCGCGGCAGCTTCCCTTAATTTGGGATCAAACTCCAAATCCGTGACCTCCAGTGGCGGAGAGCTTCGGATGATCATCTTAATCGTTGATCCTGAAGTGACGGTCCATAGGCAAGGTTTGTCGTGCCAGCCGGCAGTCGCCGTCCCGTCGGCGTGGAGTACGAAACATGCTCGTGATTCCGGCCACTCCGGCTCTGGCCATGTCCACCTGGCGACTCACGGCTTTTTCGGCCCGGATGGCTTCCACCCTCGCTGTGGGAGATTATCTGTAACGACGGCGAAGGGGCTGGCGAGTAGAGCTGGACCGAGCGCCAGTGGGCGGGGATGCTCCCCGACTTTCTCTCCGAACTGGTTTTGGCCGGTGCCAACGAGCCTCCATCGGAGACGCAGGACGACCGTCTGCTCACAACCGAGGAGGTTGCCTGGCTCGACCTGTCGCGGGTCGAGCTCGCCGTGCTCCCGGCCTGCGAAACCGGTCTGGGATTCCCCACCAACGGTGAGGGGCTGCTCGGCCTGGGGCGAGCACTGCAACAGGCAGGCGCACAAAGCGTAATCACCTCCCTGTGGAAGGTGGACGATCAGGCGACCAGGCTCCTTTTCTCCCGCTTTTACGGCCGCTTCTGGCAGGAAGGCCTGCACCGGCCGAAGCCTCGCGGGCCGTGAAACTGGATTTGATTCACTGAAGGATTCGTCCCAAAGAGCAGGGAGTCGAGCGAGGATTCTCGAAGCCCGCGAACAATCGCTCTGCCGGTCGACCCGGAAAGAAACGATCGAGAGACGCCTCTGGGGCGCGGCGGACACCCTGCGCGCCGCCTCGAATTATGCCAGCAACGAGTACTTTCTGACCCCGTTCGCCGACCAGAAGGCTCACGACGGCGGCGAGTTTTTTACTCCGGTCTCGCTGGTCTCCCTGATCGCCCACGTGCTCGATCCAAGCCGTGGCACCGTGCTCGACCCGGCCTGCGGCTCGGGCGGTATGTTCGTCCAAAGTGCCCGCACTGCCCTGGAGCACGGCCAGAGCCCCACTGAGCGGCTCACCTTCCGCGGCCTGGAGAAGAACGCCACCACCATCCGCCTGGCCAAGATGAACCTGGCCGTCCACGGGCTGGAGGGCGACATCCTCCAGGCCATCACCTACTACGAGGACCCGCACGAGCTGGTGGGCAAGGCCGACTATGTGATGGCCAATCCCCCCTTCAATGTGGACGAGATCGACCCGGACAAAGTCAAGACCGATCCCCGGCTGCCCTTCGGCCTGCCCGGCGTCAACAAGAAGGGCGAGGTCTCCAACGGCAACACGGCTGGGGCGCAAAAGTCATCGACCGTCTCTCTTACGACCTCAAGACGGTCTTCCCCGACATGAGCGGTCTATCCCCTCGGAATCTCAAATATATGAGGACGTTCGCTCACGCGTGGCCGGACCGCCAAATTGTGCAACGCACCGTTGCACAAATCCCCTGGCGGAGCAATCTGGCTCTGCTGGACAAACTCGACAGGTCCGTTACTCGCCTCTGGTACGCCCAGAAGACCATCAAAAACGGGTGGAGTCGCGACGTGCTCGTGTTGCAGATCGAGTCGAACCTGCATCTGCGGCAGGGCCAGGCGGTCACCAATTTTGATCTGGCCCTTCCAGCCGCGGATTCAGATCTGGCCGCCCAGGTCTTCAAAGACCCATACCTCTTTGATTTTTTCGGCACTGCCAACCCCCGCAAAGAGCGAGAGGTCGAACAGGCGCTGGTAGACCACATGCAACGCTTCCTTCTGGAAATGGGCGCGGGCTTCGCTTTTGTCGGTCGCCAGGTCCAACTCGAGGTTGTATCCGAAAGATACAGTCTTCATCACTGCACGTGGGACCGTGGGAAAGATCAACCTCGCGCAAACGAACATGGCGATGAACCAATCATGCTACGCGTTGGTCGCCCGTTCACCGCTCAATCTGCAATTTCTTACTTCGCACTTGTCGAAGGCGTCGAGCAGATTCGCAGTCGGGCAGTGGGGTCAGTGTTTGACTCAATTATACGCGACACTTTCAAGCTGATACCATTCCTGGTTCCGGGTCAAAAGTTCATTCAGATGTTTTTCGATCGAATTGTTCCGATAATTCGCCAGATTGACGTCCTGTCACACGAAGAAAGAAAACTCACCCAAGACCGCGACCTCCTCATCCCACGCCTGATGAACGGGGAGATAGCGGTATGAACGACTACGCCGAAGACACGCTCGTTCAGCAGACCACCGCCGAGTATCTGGAAGAACAACTAGGCTGGGAATCGATCTACGCTTACAACAAAGAGGACTTCGGGCCCGACAGCCTTCTGGGCCGCGGCTCCGATCGCGAGGTGGTGCTGACCCGCTCCCTACGCGAGTCACTGGGGGCGCTGAACCCCGGCCTGCCCGATGCCGCTTACGAGGACGCCGTGCGGCGGATTGCTGCCACCGTGGCCTCACAGACTATCGTCGCGGCCAACCGCGAGAAGTACGTGCTGAACCGCGACGGCGTGCAGGTGACCTTCCGCAACGCCAAGGGCGAGCGGATGCGGGACCGGCTGCGGGTGCTCGACTTCGACGAGCCCGAGAACAACCAAATCCTCTGCGTGCGCGAGCTGTGTATCAAGGGCGACCTCTACCGGCGGCGGGCCGACATCGTCGGCTTCGTCAACGGGCTGCCGCTGCTCTTCATCGAGTGCAAGAATATCCACGAGGACCTCAAGGCTGCCTTCGAGCAGAACTACTCGGACTACCACGACACGATTCCCCAGATCTTTTACCACAACGCCGTGGTGATGTTCACCCGCAAGGTGCACCGCAAACTGGGCGGCAATTTCACCTCCCTGGTGCTGACCGACCGCGACGACCTGGACACGCAGATCTACAAGACCTTCGCCGGCTGCGGCGTGGTCGACCACGACCGCGATCCCTGCCGGGCCTTCAGCGAAGCGCACCTGAGCCGGTTGCTGGCCGAATACAAGTTTCTACCGCGTCCCTGACGATCAGACGTCGGGCTCAGGGCAGGGCACGCATCGTCATGCACTTCGCCGGGATGATTATGGCAATTTTGCATGATGCAAATCTGCATAATAATGAGGTCACAACGCCTCTCATCGATCGCCAAGCTGAAGTGAAAAGACTCAACCGACAGGTCATTAAATTCAAACCGGGTTCGACCGTCGCAAGAACGCGCATCTCTGATACGTCGCGCTAACGTCTATCTTCCGGGCCGGTTGAGACATCCAGTGCTTGCCTTCCGCTCTTCTGTGATATCTTAGCTTGACAGGACGAGACATCGATCGTGAAGCTTTGATGATTAGGAGGAACGGCTCATGACATTCTCTGATCCCCATTCCTATGCCGACGTTGAGCAGGGCCGCACCAGGCACATCGATTTTACGCTTGCCGTGGACTTCGCGCAGAAGACGATCCGCGGCACCGCCACATACACCATCGATCGCCCGGTGACCGGGTCCTTCTTCCTGGACACGCGTGACGTGAAAATCGAGGGCGTGCGCGGCGTCTCCGGCGAGGCCAGCGACATCGCGTGGGAGCTCGATGCCGTGGACCAAGTCATGGGCCAGCGCCTGCACCTGAAGGACATGCCCGGGCTCACGCACTTCACGATCAACTTCAAGACGGCACCCGGCGCCAGCGCTCTGCAGTGGCTCGATCCCGCGCAGACAGCTGGCGGCCGGCATCCCTACCTCTTCAGCCAGTGCCAGGCGATCCACGGGCGCAGCGTATTCCCCTGCCAGGACTCGCCCTCGGTGCGGTTCACCTACACTGCGGCCGTCACCGTGCCCGCACCACTCAACGCGGTCATGTCGGCGGCACGCACCGCCGTCGATCAGGACGGCACCACCACGACCTGCCGGTTCGAGATGCCCCAGGCGATCCCGTCCTATCTCTTCGCTATCGCCGTTGGCAACCTCACCCACCGCGACCTCGGGGAGCGCTCGCGCATCTATGCCGAGCCGGAAACAATAGACGACGGCGCCCGCGAGTTCGCCGGCACGGAGAAGATGATCACCGAGGCGGAAAAGCTCTTCGGCCCCTACATCTGGGACCGCTTCGACATGCTGCTCATGCCGCCCTCTTTCCCCTACGGCGGCATGGAGAACCCGCGCCTCACCTTCCTCACCCCCACCCTGGTCGTGGGCGATCGCTCGATGGTCAACGTCGTCGTCCACGAGCTGGCCCACTCGTGGACCGGCAACCTGGTCACCAACGCAACCTGGGAGGACTTCTGGCTCAACGAGGGCTGGACGGTCTACGCCGAGCGCCGCATCCTCGAGATCCTCGAGGGCCAGGACTACGCCCAGCTCAAAGGGGTCCTGCGGCGCAACAGCATGCTCGAGGACATGAAGCTGTTTGGTTTCGACTCCGACCCCACCAAGCTGAACTACTCCCAGAAAGGCATCGATCCCGACGAGGTCTTCTCCACGATCCCCTACGAGAAAGGCGCGGCCTTCATCACCCTGTTCGAACAGGCCGTGGGACGCGACGTTTTCGATCCCTTCATTCGTCAATACATCGAAACCTTCAAATTCCAGTCGCTGACCACCAAGGGCTTCGTGGCTTTTCTCGAGAAGGAGCTGCCCGCGGCAGCCGCCAAGGTCAACATCGACCAGTGGCTCTACGAGCCCGGGTTCCCCGACGATGCACCCCATCTCGAATCGACGCTCCTGCAAGATGTGGATGCCCTCGTCGCCGTTTTCGACGCAGGCCGCAAGCCGATGCCGGAAAACGTGCAGGGCTGGAAGCCGGAGCAGATCGAGCTCTTCCTCAAGAAACTGCCCGAAAAGATCCCCGCCGAGGATTGCCGCGCCTTCCAGGAGCTCTTCGGCTTGAAAGAAAGCCGCAACAACAACCACCTCGTGGCCTACTACTGCACTGCAATCCGTAGCGGCTGCGAGGAAGCACTCGCCGGTGTTGAGAAAATCCTCTCCACCGTGGGCCGCATGCTCTATCTCAAGCCGCTCTATCGCGCCCTCGTCGAGACCGAGTGGAGCAAGCCGAAAGCGCGCACACTCTTCGAGCACAACCGCGCGGCCTACCACCCGATCGCCGCGGGCGGCATCGAACGCATCTTGAAAGAGGCCGGATTGTAGCGCGAACCGATCCGGCCGGCCACATCGGTGCAGCGGCTGCTTACCGCGCTGCCGCTGCTAAAACGGAACGGAACATAGCCGCCGCACTGCCGCGAAAGGCATGACCGCTGCTATAAGGTGCGGCTGTTGAAGCTGATTTCGAGGTGTGCATTCGAGGCGGTCAAGCAGGCCATGAAGGAGGCCTTACCCAGAGTCAGCGCAGCAGGCGCGACGTGTGGCGCCATCCTTGCCATCCACACCGCGGGAAACCTTCTGCAGTGGAATCCCCGTGTTCATGGGATCGTGAGCGAGGGCCTCTTCGATCGCCAGAGCAAGTTTCATCACATGCCGGATCTCGATGCCAAGCTTGTAAAAGATCTCTTCTGCGAGAAGCTCTTGGCCGAGCTCTTGAAAAATAAGCGCATCTCGTCCGGCCTCGTTTCGTCGATGGCGAGTTGGCGGCATTCGGGCTTTTCAGTGCACTCCACACGCGCCCCGGCCGATGCTCAGGATCCCGCTATCTTCCAGCCTGATAGCCAGCAGCGCCAGATCAACGACGAGACCACCACGCGCGTTGAGGAGGAAAATCGCTCCAGATTCGGGGTTTTGGACACTTTTGCCCCGAGGCAGAGGTCGGAACGGTCGGGAGTGCTTCCTTTTCCGATTGGAAGCGTCTCCGTCTCAGATTTTCAACACAATTCGGCTCCCTTTCAGTGCTCAGTTTGTGCCAGACGGGAGGGCTCGGCACGCCACGAGAGCGACCAAGGAGATTGAAATTCCTATCCTCTACTACAGCGACTACCTCTCAGCGCCTGTCGAGGTCAACACCGTGAAAACTACCCATATCGCCGTCCTGATCTGTTGCTTTGTGTGCGTGACGTTAGCCCCATGCGGAACTTCCCTTCCAGAGCCGACCGTTCCCTATCAATATGCTATGGTTTCGAAAAACTGTGGTATGGGGGGCCAAAAAGTCGTCGATAAAACGGCATACCCTTTTTCGTAAATCCCCAAAAAACGGCATCGCGTCTGAAAAAGTGGTCATAAAACGGCATAGGGGTGCTGGAGAGTGGCCAAAAAACGGCATTACTTTTGGCGTTTTCAGCGGAATCCGGGAGGGTGTGGTGGCGAAGTGATTTTCATAACTCTTTATTTTTCAAAGCGTAGTAGAAAATGAGTTGATCGCGAAGTCGCCGAAACACTAAAAATATCGCCCGAAAACTGCCCCTGAGATGCCCCTCGGCCGATCGAAAAGCCTGGTTCCTGCCCTCGATCTGCCCCCGTGTTAGGGCTCTGGCTGGTACCCGGTCACATTTCCTACAGTATGTGACTGGTGGGAACGTACTTATGGTGGTGGAGGCGATGAGCATTGCCCCCGAAAAGAATAATCTGAGAGGAAGAAATGCACGGGATTTTGGGGGCTGAACGCGGGTCCGACCAATAAAGTCGTCGGTGGGAGCCTGTGGATATTGGGCAGGGATAGAGTGTATCGATCGGGGATAGGCAGGGATGCCTCGTAGCACATGTCGAGGTGGGAATGGTTCCGGTGGACATAAGCATATTCGCCTCGCAGAGTTCCTTCGGAACGTAGTTGACCTCGAGCAAGTACTCGACGACCTGCTTCTGATGTCAGTTGATCCAGCCGGATACCATCATGAGGAGCAGTTGCAGGGGTTGAAACGTGGTTTTCATGGTCAAGAGATGCTACTCGTAAGAAGCCGGGGAATCAAGAGTTGCGGTTCGGTTGATTATTTGTACCATACGGGAAAAGTATTGACTTTGACTCCGGAATACCTTCGATTTGGATCGCTTATAATGGAAGTATCGAACCTCGTTGGAGTAAGATACGGTATTCAAAGATTCCGCATGGAAGGACTTAAACAGGATTTGCGTTATCGTACTGATTTTATTGAATCACACGGTGATGAAATTTGCATTGACTGTAAATATTTCTCTCGACGTGATTTCTCGGCAAAAAAGAAATTTGAGTCTATTATCAACTATATCAACGAATTTTACATAGACAAAATTATCAATGTAGTAGTAAGTGCAGTTTTCTCAGGAATTTCCGTGAAGATTGGAGATTGTTATATTGGGTGAAATTTTTGGTGTACGCATTTTTATATGAAAAGATATTAATATACTAGAAATTCGGTCCCTTTTCTGGTTTATGTAAGGTTGTAAACAAACATCATTTACATATGGACAGAAAGGAACCGA
>Ga0190284_1001005_pt1 | contig 13243 bp, 9 predicted proteins | sample 48691812_MG_FD_161668 | JGI IMG/M metagenome (GOLD analysis project Ga0190284, IMG submission 161668) | Hydrothermal vent microbial mat bacterial communities from Southern Trench, Guaymas Basin, Mexico - 4869-18-1-2_MG | ecosystem: Environmental > Aquatic > Marine > Hydrothermal vents > Microbial...
TGCTGCGAACCCACTAGCGGACGTTAACCGCGACGGGATCGTTGACGCCCTGGACCTCGGTGCGATCAAGAACCCGATCTACTGGATGACGAATCCTCATCCTGGCGGCTGCACCTGCTCGGGCTACACGCCCGACTACACGATCGACTGCCCCATGGAGTAGCCGGTACGGCATGGTGTTGTAGCATTGTGTCGTGAGGACTATCCCCACCCGCTCGTCCCTGTTCACATAACGGGGGCGAGCGGGTTGCCTCAAGAGGTCGGCTACCTTGAATCGGAGCGTCACATCCTCCTCGCCATGGACGGAGCCGGTGCCTTCCTGAGGTTGATCCGTGTTTCTCAGCAACGATGCGATCCGGCTCGCGAGCGGCGGGTTCGCGGTTCCACTCGCTTGCGGGCGGCGCTTGTGAGCGCTATACTGCGCAGGTCCTCGGCGATCGTCAGGCGGGGTTGCGAGGACATGCCGATACACGAGTACCGTCGCGATGGCTTGGACTGATGGGCAACGCATGACGCGGATTACAGTGGCTGGTTTTCTGGCGTGGTTGGTTCCGGGATTGGGGCATATTTACCTGGGCCAGCGCCATCGCGGCGTGATCCTCCTGGTGGTCATCGCCGCCACCTTCTGGGGCGGAGTTGCCTTGGGGGGCGCCACCGAGACGGTTGATCCACACAAACGGACCGCTTGGTTTATGGCCCAGGTCAGCACCGGGGCACACGCTCTAGTGGCTTGGCGCTTGGGGCGCACGGCGGAGGCCTCCGCGTCCATGTACTCTTGGCGGGCCGAGGAGGTCGCCGTCGTGTACAGCGGCGTGGCGGGTCTGTTGAACCTGTTGGTGATCCTCGACGTGCTGGCCCGTGCGAGCCAGGCGGCGCCGGTCAGAGTCCGCGGGGGCACACCATCCCCGACACGCAAGAGGGCAACATGAGCGTGTGGTTTCCGGCGATGTTGGTGATGTCGGCGCAGATCACCGGTGTGCAGCGTTTGCTGCTGTTGATCCCGCTTTGCCTGAGCATCAGCATTGTCTACAAAACCACGCGCTGCGAGCGGCTGGGCGATATCCCGCTGTCCACGATCGCCCTGTGGGCCACCATCGTCGCCGGAATGGTCGGCGTCGGGTTGTTCATGCGCGTGGCATTCCTGCTCCTGGCATAGAGCGTGCAGCCGCCGGCACCTCAACCATTATGCAGCAGTCGTTGCATCTCGGACACGAAGCGCTCGGCCTCTTCGATTCTGGCCGTGACCGTAGACGGCTCGAACTCCGGCGATACCGCATAGTTGGCTTCATGCCGTTCTCTGAACGCTTCATCATAGAATTTTCCCATGGCAGCCGAAAGCTTTCCCGACTTAACCCCAACGTTGCATAAATCTCGTCAGGATTCCTCACGCGGCCGGGCGTAGGCGGTCGAGTATGCCGAGGAGTTTTCGGGCAGGCGCCGCCGGAACGTAGTGCCAATATCTACAAAGGGTATTGGGCTATACACTTGACAGGGCATCTTGTACGACTATATTCGTAGTGGATATAAGAGACGCCCATGTTCGTCAGAGCCAAGAAGTCCGGTCGCTACGAGTATCTCCAGGTGGTCCAGAATGAACGCGTCGGCGGACGCGTTCGCCAACAGGCCGTTGCCACGCTCGGCCGGGTCGATCCGCTTCAGGACCAAGGGCACATCGATGCACTGCTCTCGTCGTACCGACTCCACCCAAAGCTGTTCACGGGGCAGCGGCCGCGTGTATGATGGGCGCCCCGGTGGATTCGCGGCGTGAAATCGGGACGAAATCGCTGGCTGCTCCGCTGCCTGAGAAAGTCGGTTCGTACGTCATCAAGGGTCTACTCGGCGAGGGTGGCCAGGGGATCGTGTACGAGGCCGAGCAGGACATCCGCCACTTCGAGCGCGAGAGCCAGGCCCTGACGGCCCTGAACCACCCCGGCATCGCGACGATCCACGAAGCCGGGTGTACCGAGGAAGGCCAGCATTTCTTCGCGATGGAACTCGTCTTAGTCCTGCGCGCTGATCAGCTCGTTGAGCTTGCGGAGGGCTTCGGACTCGATTTGGCGGACACGTTCGCGAGTCAAGCCGATCTTCTTGCCAATGTCCTTGAGGGTCATGGCTTCGCCGTCGTCGAGCCCGAAGCGCATGCGCAGGATGATGGCCTCGCGCTCGTCGATCCGGTCCAGAAGCTGCTGCAACATGGTGGACTCTGACTCGGAGAACATCGCCGCGTCGGGCCCGGGCGTCTTGTGGTCGGCCAGCAGTTCCGAGAGCGAGAACCCGCTGTCAAACTCGGCGGATTGCGTCGGAGAGGTAAAGGCCTTGACCGCCCGGCGGATGATCCGGACCTTGCGCTCAGGCAGATTCATGAACTCGGCGAGTTCGCTGATGGATGGGTCGCGACCCTCCTTCTCGGCAAACTCGTCGCGAGCGTTGCGCCACTTGGCGATCATCTCCACCATGTAGGCGGGGATGTGGATCGGCTGCACGCCGTTGATCAGGGCGCGCTTGATGGCCTGCTTGATCCACCAGGAAGCGTAGGTGCTGAACCGCGTGCCCTGGTCTGGGTCGAATCCTTCGACGGCGCGGATGAGCCCCAGATTGCCCTCTTCGATCAGGTCGCTCAGGGGCATTCCGCTCTTGGTGTACTTCTTGGCGATGTTGACCACCAGGCGCAGGTTGGCGCGGACCATGACCTCGCGAGCTTTGACAGCCTCCTCCTCGGCGTGTTCCTTCTCCGCCATCGTGCACGCGCCAGAGGTAAACTCTTCAGCCAGCCCAAGAGAGTGCTGGATCTGCTCGGCCAGCCGTCTCTCGTCCTCCGCGGACAGCAGTGGGGCCTGGTTGATTTGCTTCAGGTATGTCCGCAAGCCGGTATCGATTGCGATGATCAGGTCTCCAACGCTACGCAGTCAGTCCTCTACATCTGTATATCGTCGTGCTAGAGGATCACCTTCAGCCACACCCGCCGGCGCCAGTGGTCGCTCCCTGGTCCGGATATCCTAACAACCCCCGCCGCCCTCACGCAATCCCGCGATTCCTCGTCGGTTGGGCGCCGAAACGACCCGCGGCCGAGAGACGACCGGCGCGTTTGGCCAAACGTCCATGTTCCAGTTTTCTGGGGCGCCTCGGGTCACTCCTACGGCTGGTCGCCTTCGTCGGGCTGGTCGCCTTCGTCGGGCTGGTCACCTTCGTCCGGCTTGTCGCCTTCATCTGGTTTGTCCCCTTCGCTACTCTCGGAGATGGTGTCTTCCTGCTTGGGTTCTTCGGTGGGCCGGCGAATATGTTCCATGGTGAGTGCTCCCAGGCCCTCCATCCCGCCTTCCAAGCCACCGCGCAGCGGAGCGACTTCCTTCCCAACCCCCTCCTTGCCTTGTTCGGCCGACCACTCCGCCCGTTTCTTGGAAAGTCCGATCTTGCGGTCAGCGACGTCGACGCGAAGGATCTTCACCTGGAGGCGCTCGCCGATCTTGACCACTTCGTGAGGATCCTCCACTTTATGGTCGCTTAGCTCGCTGACGTGAAGGAGACCTTCCAGATCGGCCTCCAGTTCCACGAACACGCCAAAGTTGGTGATCTTCGTGACCGTGCCCTCGACGATCTGGCCGGGGATGTAGTTCTCCGGAACGGCGTGCAGCCAGGGGTCCTCGTGCGTTTGCTTGAGACCGAGAGCAATCCGCTGCTTGTCCTCTTCGACCTTGAGAACGACGCACTCGACGTCCTGGCCCTTGGTGAGGACTTCGGCGGGATGCGTGATCTTCTTGGTCCAGCTCAGGTCGGAGACGTGGAGTAGGCCGTCGACGCCCTCTTCAATCTCCACAAAGGCCCCGTAGTTGGTGAGGTTGCGGACGCGCCCCTGGATGCGGGTGTTGGGCGGATACTTCTCGGCGACCTGGGTCCAGGGATTGAGTTCGGTTTGCTTGATGCCCAGAGAGATTTCCTGCTTCTGCTGGTTGATGTCCAGAACGACGACTTCGATCTCCTCGCTCACGGTGAGCATCTCGGAGGGATGATTGATCCGCCGCGTCCAGCTCATCTCGCTGATGTGGACCAGACCCTCGACGCCGGGTTCGAGTTTGACGAAGGCGCCGTAGTTCATGATATTCACTACCTCGCCCTTGAGCTTGGCGCCCTTGGGGTAGCGATCTTCGATGGTGTCCCACGGGTTGGGCTTGAGCTGCTTGAGGCCCAGGGCGATCTTCTCCTTGTTGCGATCGATGTTGAGGACCTTGACCTCAATCTCCTGATCGAGCTTCACAACGTCGGAGGGATGGGTAACGCGGTCCCAACTCATGTCCGTGATGTGCAGCAGCCCGTCGATCCCTCCCAGGTCGACGAAGACGCCGAAGTCGGCGATGTTCTTGATCACGCCCTTGCGAATCTGGCCCTCCTCGATCTCCTGAAGCAGGGTGATCTTGGCCGTGATGCGCCGTTCCTCGATCAGGCGACGCCGCGAAATCACGATGTTGCGGCGATCCTTGTCGATCTTGAGGATCTTGGCATCGATCTCGCGCCCGATGAACTCCCCGATGTCCCCCGGACGGCGGATGTCCACCTGGGACGCCGGCAGGAACACCGGCACACCGATGTCCACCAACAGCCCGCCCTTGATCTTGCGCATGACACGCCCGGTAATATCGTCCCCCTCGCTGGTCGTCTCGATGATGCGCTGCCAGTTGAGCAGGCGATCGGCTTTGCGTTTTGAGAGGATGATCAGGCCGCTCTCGGAATCGATGGTGTCGAGCCAAACGTCCACCTCGTCGCCGGTGTCGATGGCACTGGGATCGTCCCACTCGTTAAGAGCAATGACCCCCTCGCTCTTCAATCCGACATCAACGACCACGTCATCACCCGCACGCCCGACGATCCGCCCCTTGAGGATCGTGCCGGGAGTATGTTGATGTTCGTTTTCGCCCAGAAGAGTGGCTGAAACCTGCTCATCGGACGCGTCACCGAACGCATCCGCCAACTCCTTGCTTTCGTCGATGCCCAATTCATTGATGAGGTTGTAATCTACCATCAGATTCCTTCACGTTTCGTCGGGGACAGGAGCCGGCGGTCGGGCCCATCCCAACCCCAGCACCCGCACGCCACATCCACAGTGGCTGACTTGTAAAACCCGTTTATCCGCTTGTCGGTGGCTGAACCACTTCCAGCCGCATTGTGCCGAACATGCGTAATCTCTCATTTTACTTCAAAAGATCAAACCATGCCAACACCCCGCCGACGGAAAACCGGGCCGGGCATGCGTGGGACCTCCAGCGGGGGGCCGAGGCACCAAAATCGCGGGCGTGAGGGGGACTTCGAGACCTGTGCGAGCCGAGACCGCGACGTGGCCCTCCTTCGCGGCCGCGGCCCGCCGAAGCACCCATTTTCGCCACAGAAACGCGAAAACGGCTCATCCGTACCTGTCGCCCGCTTGACGCAATCGGCAAATTCGGGTCACTTGTGCACCGATGCAAGCGAGGAACCCGCGAGCCACAGAGGCGGTGCATGGCCATCCAACAGCTGACTGACGAGCAAGTCCGCACCATGACGGTCGAGGAGAAGGACCGCTGGTGGCTGGAGAACGTCTACAAGGGCGATGTTCCGCAGATGACGGTGCGCGTGGTTGTCTCCGGGTTCCTGCTCGGCGGGCTGCTGTCGATCACCAACCTCTACGTCGGGGCCAAGGCGGGCTGGTCGCTGGGGGTGGCCATCACCGCGGTCATCCTGGCGTACGTGATGTTTCGAGCCCTGTCGCGGATCGGCCTGGGCGTCAACTACCACGTGTTGGAGAGCAACATCCTCCAGTCGATCGCGTGTGCCGCCGGGTACATGAACAGCCCGCTGATCGCCAGCATGGCCGCCTACATGGTGGTGACCAACACCGTCATCCCTTGGTGGCAGATGATCATGTGGCTGATCGGACTGGCGGTCATGGGCGTGCTGTTCGCCTTCCCGCTCAAACGGCGGTTCATCAACGATGAGCAACTTCCCTTCCCGGAAGGGCGTGCGTGCGGCGTGGTCATGGACACGCTGCATAGCGGCGAGGCGGACGCGAAATCCGCCCTGCCCGCCAAGCTGCTGGTGATCTTCAGCCTCATCGCCGGCGTGCTCAGGTTGCTCCAATCGCATGCGATCATGGAGAAGCTGCGAATCGGGTTTCTCACCCTGCCGGAACTGCTCGACGAATGGTATTACCGGTTGGCTGAGAGACTCGGATGGTGGATGCCGAACATCGCGGGCACGCCGCTGAGAGACCTCACGATCCGGCCGGAGTTGGAATTCGCGATGCTCGGAGCCGGCGGGCTCATGGGAATCCGCACCGGCGCTTCGCTCATGGTTGGGGCGATAATCAACTACGGCATTCTGGTGCCGATCATGATCAAACGCGGGGACATCGTGCATACCGTGAGCGACAGCGGGCTCTTTCATGTCACGTACCCGGACATCACCAAGTGGGCATTGTGGTGCGGTGTGGCGATGATGACGACGGCCTCGCTGTACTCCTTCTTCGCCAAGCCGCAGATGTTCGTCAGCGCGATCAAGGGACTGTTCGGAAAAAAGCAGAAGAAGCGGAGCGCCGATCCGCTTCGGCTCATCGAACTGCCGTTATGGGTTTCGCTGGTCGGGGTCCCGATTGTCGGAGCCTACTTGGTGTGGATGGCGCACTCGTTCTTCGGCGTAGACTACTGGATGGGTGCCATCGCCGTACCGATGGTGTTCATCTTCGCCTTGATAGGCGTCAACTCCACCGCGTTGACTTCCATCACGCCGACAGGCCCGTTGGGCAAGATCACTCAACTCGTCTACGGCGGGATCGCGCCAGGGAACATCACCACCAACCTCGCCACCGCCGGAATCACCGCCGAAGTGGCCGGTAGTGCCTCCAACCTCATCCAGAACATCAAACCGGGGTACATGCTCGGGGGCAAGCCACGCCTGCAGGCCATCGGGCATCTGATCGGAGCGTTCTCAGGGGCGATCTTCTCGGTTGCGATCTTCTATCCCCTGTTCCTGCGGAACAACCCGGCTGGACTGATTTCGGAGAAGTACCCGTATCCTGCGGCAGTCGTGTGGAAGGGCGTGGCCGAGATTCTCACGGAGGGTCTTAGCCAGTTGGCCACCACCGCGGTTTGGGCTGCTGCAATCGGCGCTGCTTTGGGCATCGTGCTTGAGATCGTGCGCGGCGCCTGCAAGGGCAAGTTCCCGCTCACCCCGGTCGGCATCGGCTTGGCATTTGTGATCCCGTTCAATATCTGCTTCACGATGTTCTTCGGCTCCTTTATCTTTTGGGTGATCGGTAAGCTCTGGCCCAAACCGGAGCAACGTCCCAATGAGGTGTTTGTGCAGAATCAGGAATCGATTTGCGCCGGCGTCATCGCCGGTGCCGCGCTGATTGGCGTGGGAGTTATGGCGCTGGAGCTTTTCGTCCTCTCGAAATAACCGTGGTCACACGCCGGGGGAACTTCCCGGCGATGCGGGCACCTGTGGGCGTGAACTCGCTTCAAGGCAAGGAGTTGGTGAATACATGTTGAGACAGAGACCTACACTTGGATGGTTGACGCTGTGCTTTGGGCTTCCACTTGTCGACGCCGCGCCCGCTGTGGCCAATGACGCAGCCCGGGACCGGTTCATTACCCGCGCGCGCCAGTTGACCTACGTGGGACGACGGGCCGGTGAGGGTTACTTCTCGCCCGACGGCAAGAAGATAATCTTCCAAACCGAGCGCTATCCGGGCAACCCGTTCTTCCAGATCTATACCCTCGATCTGGAGAGCGGCCGAAGCCGCCTGATCTCGCCCGGCGTCGGGCGTACGACCTGCTCCTACTTCCGTCCGGGGGCCGATGAGGTGCTGTTCGCCTCATCGCATCTCGACCCGCGGGCCAAGGAGAAGCAGCAGAAGGAGTATCAAGACCGCGCCGACCCCGGCGCCCATCGCAAGCATTGGGACTACGACGACCGCTACGACATCTTCGTCACCGACACGCATGGGCGTGACATGCGCCGACTGACCACCACATTGGGGTACGACGCCGAGGCGGCCTACTCGCCCGACGGCGAGCGGATCGTCTTCGCCTCGAATCGTTATGCGTTTCCGGTGAAGCTCCTGACGCCCGAACTACGCAAACAGTACGACAAGGACCCGTCCTACTTCTGCGAGATTCACATCATGAACGCCGACGGGACGGAGGAGCGCCGGCTGACCAATTGGCGAGGCAACGACGGCGGTCCCTTCTTCACCTTCGACGGCGAGCGGATCATCTGGCGGCACTTTGACGAGTCCGGGCTACTCGCGGACGTCTACACCATGCTGATCGACGGGAGTGACCGCCGCCGCCTGACCGACTTCAAGTGCATGTCCTGGTCCCCGTACATGCACCCGTCCGGCGAATACGCCATCTTCACCTCGAACAAACTCGGGTTTGCGAACTTCGAGCTGTTCATCGTCGACGCCATGGGCGAGAAGGAACCGGTGCGCGTGACCTATACCGACGGCTTCGACGGGCTGCCGGTCTTCGCCCCCGATGGCAAAACGTTCAGTTGGACCAGCAACCGCAACACCCCGGGCCAAGGCAAGGCCCAGTTATTCCTGGCCGATTGGGACCATGACGCCGCCCTGGCGGCCGTTCGCAGCGCCCCGCCGCGCGGCACACCCGAGCCCGAACACAAGTTTGATGACACACCGGTGACCGGTTGGGAAACTTCCGGACCGCCGGCGATCAAGCCCGGGTTCAGCCCCGCCGTTACCGACGAGGACTTGTATGAACACGTGAAGTACCTGGCGTCGGATGAGTTGGAAGGTCGTATGACCGGAACCGAGGGAACGCGCCTGGCGGCCGAGTATATCGCCGCGCGCTTCAAAGAGGCCGGGCTCGAACCGCTGGGGGACAACGGCACCTACTTCCAGGAGTTCACCTTCCCCGCCGCGGTGGAGATCGTCCGTGAGAAGTGCACGCTCGGTTTCACCCACGATGCGCGTGCCATGCAATTGACGGAACTGCAAGTCGAGAAAGACTTCCGCCCGTTGTCCTTCACCGCCAACGCCGCGGTCCACGGCGAGTTGGTGTTTGCGGGCTATGGTCTGGTGGTCCCGAAGGATCAGGGGCGCGCCAAGTACGATTCCTACGACAAGCTCGAGATGGCGGGCAAGATCGTATTGGTGCTGGACGATGTGCCCGGGAAACTCAGCACTCAAGAGCGCATTCGCTTCAGTCACTATAGCAGCCCGCGTTACAAGGCCATGCAGGCCAAGCAACGCGGGGCAACCGGGTTCCTGCTCGTGGTCGGACCAAACACGACCGGCGTCGGTGAGTTGCTTTCCCTCTCGCGCACCGCGAGTGACCTCGGCATCGTAGCGGCCTCGATCACCGCCGAAGCGGCGGACCGACTCTTGCAGAAGACCGGCAAGCGCCTCGGGGAGTTGCAGACCCTACTCGACGGGGGGGAAATCCCGTCGGACTTCACCGGGGCGACCAGTGGTGCCCACGTCGGATCGACGATGCACCTGGAGCACAAAGAGGGGCGCTGTCGCAACGTCGTGGGACTACTGCCCTCGGCGGGTGACGAAGACCTCGCGGATGAATACATCATGCTCGGGGCCCACTACGACCACATCGGGCATGGTGAAGCCGGCGGCTCACGGGCCCACGCCGATGAGGAAGGTCAAATCCACAACGGGGCCGACGACAACGCCTCCGGCGACGCCGTGGTGCTCGAACTTGCCGCCGCGTTGGCCGACGGGCGCAAGCACGCCGCCGACCGATCGCGGCGCGGCGTGATCTTCACCTGTTGGTCCGGTGAGGAGATCGGGATCATCGGCTCGAGCTACTTCGCCAAGCACGCGCCCTGCCCTCTCGGACGGATCAAGGCCTACGTGAACTTCGACATGGTCGGGCGCCTGCGCGACGGGCACCTGATTCTGCAGGGTTTGGGCTCCTCGACCGACTGGCGACTGCGGCTGGAGAAGGCCAACGTTCGCGTCCCGCTGAACCTGATGCTGCAGGACGACCCGTGGCTGCCCACGGACACGACCTCGTTCTATCCCGCCGGGATTCCGATTCTCGCGTTCTTCACCGACGTGCATGACGAGTACAATCGTCCGATCGACGACGCCGACACGCTGAACTACGCAGGGATGGAGCGGATCGCCCGTTTCGCGGAACAACTCACGACCGACCTGATGCAGAGTGCCAAGACGCCGACATACGTCGAGGTCAAGCGGGCCACGCCCAAAGGTAGCGGCGGGCGCCGACGCCTCTACACCGGCATGGTCCCTGACTTCTCCGGCAGTGATACCCCCGGTATGAAGGTCGGCGGCGCCCAGGGCGGCAGCCCCGCCGAAAAGGCCGGCATCAAAGCCGGTGACGTCATCATCGAATTCGCCGGCCAGGAGATCAAAGGCCTGGAGGACTATTCCGTGGTCCTCGGGGCGGTTAAGCCCGACGAACCGGTGGAGATCGTCGTAGCCCGCAACGGGCAGGAAGTGAAACTGCAGATCACCCCCACGGTGCGGAAATAGCGCGTCAGCCCGGCCAGCCGGTCTCAGCGGGTGCGGCTGGACTGATAAACCTGGAGGCGGATGCGGAGTTCGGACGCCAGTTCATCGTAGCCCTGACTCTCGGCCAGCGCCAGAGCACGACGGGCGGTCTCGACCGCGCCGGCGAAGTTCCCGTTGGCAGCGTAGACCCCGGCGAGCACCTCGAAGTTCTGGGGGGCGTCGGGCTGAGCGGCGCAGCACTGCTGGGCCAGACGGACGGCCTCCCGGATCCCGGCCGGACCGGCCTGCGGGGTGGTGGCCAGTAGGGCGGCGAGTTGGCGTCTCAGCACCCAGTCGTCGGGCAGCACGCGGCACGCGGTCCGCAGGGCGCTAATCGCCTCTGTGTTCTGCCTGGCGAGGACCAGTGCCCGCCACAACACACGGTGTGCCGGCGCGTAGGCCGGGTCATACTGGAGAGCCTGCCGCGCCAGTTTCACGGCCTCTGCGCGGCGCCCCGTGTCGCAGAGGCGACCGGCCAGGTTGCTCAGGGCCTCCGGCGAGGTGGGGGCAATCTCAACATGACGCTGGAAGTGGTAAGCGGCCTCGGCGAACCGCCCGCGTTGTGCGTAGATCACGCCGAGACGGTTGTGGGCGGGGCCGTAATCCGCCAGCGCTGCCACGGCCTGTTGGTAGCATTCCAGCGCGTCATCGACCCTCTGCTGACCGTGCAACACGTCGCCCAAGGCGCACAGCTTGCTGGGGTTGTTGGGCACCACTCGCAGACTCATCCGCAGGGCCTGCTCGGCCTCGGGTAGCCGACCCAGCTTGAGATAAGCCTGACCCAATACCCTGTGCAAATCGTCCGATTCAGGGCTCTGGGCGATTAGCGGTCGAAGAACCTGCACCACTTCGGCAAAACGGTGCTGCTGAAGCAGGTGCCGAGCCCGGGTGTAGCCGTCATGCACGGCCAGCATGTCCTTGGGGTCACGGCGCGGTTGATCGTCGTCGGATTCGACCGGGGCAGCGGCCGCGACGTAACCCAGGCTCTCCAGCGCATCCATCCCCTTGTCGTCAAGGGTGACGCCGGCGGCGGCGTGACGGGTCATGCCGGCGAGCAGCTCCGCCAACTCCTCGCGCAGCCCCGCCGCCACCTCGGGGTGCTGGTCGATCACGTTGGTGAGCTCCGCGGGGTCCGCCCGCCGGTCGTACAGCTCTCCGCGCGGCGCGTCCACGTACTTCCATTCCGCGGTCGCGTAAGTGCGCAGCGACGCCCACCCGAAGGCGGCTCGGGGATAGTGGCTCTCGCCGTATACCGGCAAAAGCACAACGTCCTCCGTTTCAAGAGCGGGACGCAGGCTTTCGCCCTGCATCTCCGGGGGCGGTGCCCAGCCCAGCAAATCCAGGATCGTCGGGGCCACGTCAATCAGCCTGACGTCGGCAGACACGACCTTGGCCTGCGGTAGACGCTCCGGAAAAGAGAAGATCAGGGGCACGCGCATGGTGGTGTCATAAACGAACAGACCGTGCCTGTGCTCCCCGTGCTCACCAAAGGCCTCCCCATGGTCGCCGGCCACGACAATCAGGGTCTTCCGGCGGCAGTGGTTCGCCTCCAGCCAGCCCACCAGGCGACGGACCTGGGAGTCTGCGAACGCGATCTCGCCGTCGTACGGGTCGGCCGGCTGCTCGCGAAAGTCCGCAGGGGGCGCGTAGGGATCATGCGGATCGAAGAAATGCACCCAGGCGAAGAAGGGCGTCTCCGGATGCCGGTCAAGCCAGGCTAGGGCCGCTGCACAGACCTGGTCCGCCGGACGCTCGTGACCGAGCGACGATTCGCTGGCCTCGCCCGCGACGTCGTCATAGTGATCGAATCCGCGGCTCAGGCCAAAGGCGGAGTGGAGCACCCAGGCCGCCACAAACGCCCCGGTTCGATAGCCGTGGGCCTCGAACGTCTCGGCGAGTGTCGGGAGCGTGTCACTCAGCACGCCGGCGCCGTTCATGGAGATGTCGTTGGTGGGGGGAAAGGTGCTGGTGAGCAGCGAGACGTGCGAGGGCAGCGTCAGGGGCACCTGGCAGAACGCCTGCTCGAAACGTATGCCCGCGCCGGCCAGGGCGTCCAGGGTCGGCGTCCGTGCTGCGGTATGGCCGTAACATCCCAGACGGTCGGCCCGGGTGGTGTCCAGCGTGATCAGCAGGACATTGGGGCCAGTGGCCCCGCGACGTACCTCTCGGTCGGCTGGGCGGCGGTCACAGGCACCGCTCAGCAGGGCCGCAAGCACCAGTACGCCTGTGCGAGAGTATCGACGGAGCATCAGAGGAGTCTAGCCGTCCCTGCCGGGAGGGTCAAGATAAAGGGGCGAGGTGGCCGGGGCTGGGTCCGTGACAGTTGAGGCGGCCTCTTGAGCGTTACGTTGCCGAGCGATTGTCTACGCGCGCGGATGGCCTTCTTCGCCCTGAAGGGGCGTACTATGACAGCCCAGGGCACGTACGTGTTTAGTGGTCTGGGGCTGAACCGCGTCGATATGCTCTTGTAGCGGCCGGCGCCTCGCCGGCCGTTCGAAACACAAGGCGTTCCCGCTTTCCTCGGCCGGCGAGGCGCCGGCCGCTACCGACGCTAAACACGTACCAGGGCACAGCCCTGGGGCTGGATTCGTCCGAAGCGACGCAAGCCCTGAAAGAAACTATGAAAGCCGGGTCCCCCTTGACACAAGTTCGGGCTTGGTGGCCCATGTGTCGACGGGCTGATCGCGTGGATCGCCCAAGTTCTTATCAGAAAACTTCTTATCAGGA
>Ga0190284_1001006_pt1 | contig 13235 bp, 11 predicted proteins | sample 48691812_MG_FD_161668 | JGI IMG/M metagenome (GOLD analysis project Ga0190284, IMG submission 161668) | Hydrothermal vent microbial mat bacterial communities from Southern Trench, Guaymas Basin, Mexico - 4869-18-1-2_MG | ecosystem: Environmental > Aquatic > Marine > Hydrothermal vents >...
CCGGGGTTGCCACGGAGATCGATGATCAGACCGCGCGGGCTGCGTTCGGCGATATCGGCAAAGGCCGCGTCGATTTCGTCGTAGGATTCTCCATCGAAGTGCGCGATTGCGAGCGTCACAATACCGTCGTCGTCGGTGAGCGTGATTGGCTCTGACGGAGCGAACGGCGAAACACCTGAAGTCTCGGTGAACCGGTCTTCAAACTCGGGACTCAGCTCACGCCCTATATAGCAGTGCGTAAACGACAGGTGCTCAGTGGCGAGAATCCAAGCCATCAGGAATTCGGCGTCATCCCGGGTCTTCCGGCTGGCGGTGCGCAACTGCTGAAGAAACGCCCGGGTGCCGGGAGCATCGTAGGCCGCAGCATCAAAGAGGTTTTCCGCCAGCACGGCATCGATCCTGTCGACCAGCGCGGGGAAGTCCGTCTTCGGATACTCCGCGGCGTTCGCCGGCTCCAACGTCATCAGACCGAACAGCCGCTCATTTCCCGGCGCACGCAATTCGATCGGGTGCTCACACGAGTAGAAGTAAGCATCCAGCTTCGCCGGCGGCGACGAGAGCACCCCGCGTGCGGGAGCGTCTCCCTCGGGAAGCGGACTCCGCCAATGCAGAAACGCGCCCCCCGGCACACGCCGGTCCCCGAACACCGTAACGAAAACGCCGGCGACACCGCCGAGCACGTCACCCACTGCCCCCGGGCGGCTGTTGGCTCGAAAGCCGTTCTTGGCTGGTTCTGCCGCAATGAGTGCCGTCGTGGAACCGGTAAACGGGCCGATCCCGCGAACGTGAGAGGTCATTGTGTACAAACCTTGCGGCGTGCCCTTCATCACGCCGGGGGGCTGGTTGCGGTGCGGAACCACGTGCGCACATCCAAAAAAGGGCAGACATGAACAACAGATCACCAAGGGGGTGACGCGGCTTCTCATCGCAACGCTCCTACTTCCTTCGTGTTGATCTTGACCAGCTTCTGCCGCGGCGCGGTCAGGGACGTCGGGCAGGTACGAATCTTCGCCGATTGGAGGACGAACGTCCATTTGCGAATACCGGTCGCTACATACTGCTTCCACATCGTTAGGCATCCAACGACTCGACAAAGCCGCGGATGGCCTGATTCACCTGCTCGCGGTGGGTCCAGTTGATCAGGTGGCCGCCGCCCGCGATGAGCACGTCGGGGTGGACCTTGTGCGCGGGGATGACCGTGTCGTTCTCGCCGTGTATCCAGATTCGGGGACAGGGCGCTTCAGACGCTCCCTCCCAGTCAACAATCCGCTGACCCGCCCAGCGCAGCAGGTCCACCGAGGTCCGTTGCAGCATGGCGGCCATGACCCGCTGAACATCTTCGCCGAACTCGGCGAAAATGTTGAGGAAGATGCGGCTGAAGGATGCGGGCGAGGGGTCGTCGGCTTCCTCAACCGCCTTGGTAAGCGCATTGACGAAGCGCGATACGGACCGGATTGGGCGGGCGTAGAGGCACGTGGAGAGCAGCACCAGACCGGCGGGCTTGACCTGTGGCGCCAGATCGGCAGCCACCATTCCGCCGAACGACACGCCTGCGAGCACGAACCGTATCGGCCAATCGACGGTCGCCGCCATCCGCCGGGCGTACTCCGGCAGCGTCTCGGTCTCCTCCGGTTCGACCCAAGGCGGTGTAATCAGTTCATAGGGTAGGCTGCGCTGCGGCTCCAGCAGCCGCTCATCGGCGCCCAACCCGGTGAAGAACACCAGAGACGGTTTCCCAGACATGCGGCGCAGTGTAGCTCAAGATCGTTATGCGGGCGAGTCCGGGCCACCGACATAGAGGCGTCCGGTGATTTCCTCGATGAGCCGGCGCTCCAGCATGCCATCGCGGCCTGCGGGAAACCACACGTTGTCCCGCTCGGGCACGATGGTCTCGCCCTCCGTGGAGGGCAGCGTGCGGCTGAAGACCCGAAACGCCGCCGAGGACGTGTTGTACTGGCGGTCGGGGGTGGAGAACTTCTCGCGATAGACGTTGACGACGAGCGTCCTTCGCGAAGGATCGCCCTCACCGTGCAACTGAATCTCCACGCGACGGCGGATGGTCAGCAGCGTGGCTTCCATGAGGTCGTACGTGGTGTTGACGTCATCGCGCCAGAACTCGAACACCTGTTGCGAAGTCGTCGGAAGCGTGGTGATGACGCCGAGGCGCCGGTCCACGCGGTCGAGCTTGAATCGATAATCGCGCAAGACGTCCAGGCAGGTGTCCAAGAGGGCTTCATACTCGCCCTCACCGGTTAAGGCGATGTCCTGCGAAGTTGGTTCGAGCGGCCGCAACGGTTGGTGGCACCCGCTCAGGACAGAGGCCGCTAAGAGCATCAGCATCGTGCGAATCATGACTCCGCTATGGTAATTCGTGTTGGTCCGAGGTCAAGCGGGCCGACTGAGGTTGCAATCGAAAAGGGGGGGCGGTACAAGTAAGGGCCGATTCGAGATTCTGCCCGGACGGGTTTTTTGCCGCGGAGTTCCGTGGACGTGACGACTTCGATATTGCGGGGTTGCCTTCTTGCCGGTTTTCTGCTGGTGGCCGCGTACGCCCAACCCACCACGCAACCATTGCTCGGTCTGACCGACGAGCAGAGCGCCCGCTTGCTGCGTTCCCGGTCCATCATCGAGAAGACCGCGGACAGCAGCGGCACGCGCCAGGGCCAAGCGGAGGAGTTGCTGGTCACCGGTTGGCCCGCCGCCACGGATCTGTTGATTGAACTCCTGGAAACCGCCAACGAGGCCTCCACGCGCGTGGTGATCTGCAACGCCGTCGCGCGTGTGCGAACCGACCACCCCGAGCTGGTGGAGATCCGCTTGGCCGAGCCGATGGTGAGGCTGCTGGGTGATGGGGACCGGTCGGTATCCACGGCGGCATCGGCGGCGCTGGCCACCTTTCGCGAGGAGCATGTCTACCGCCGGTTGGGTGCCTTGGCCCGGGATACGGGCCGGCCTCTCGACCAGCGCCTGGCGGTCGTCGATGCGCTGGCGCCGAACATCGACCAACGTCCGGTCATCGAGCAGTTGCTCGAGCTTTTGGGTGCTGGCGAAGCCGCGGTTCGCCGCCGGGCTCACGGGGCGCTCGTGCCCGCTTCGCGGGTGGACTACGGTACGGGCGTGGAGGCGTGGGTTCGGTGGTGGCAGGGGAAGTCAGCACTCTCCGAGAGCGCGTGGCTTCAAGACCGCGTGGGTTTGTTCTTCCAGCGGACCCGCGACCTTCAAGACCGCGTGGAGACACTTCAACGCGAGGGCGAAGCCCGCCACAACACCCTTTCTCGACGGCTCGGCGACGTGCTGCGTCTGAACTACCGGCTGACCGCCCAAGAGGCGCAGAAGAGTGAGTTACTGATTGCCTGGCTGCGTGATCCCCTGCTCGATTTTCGTCTCACGGCGGTGGATCTGGTGCGCGAGCAGGTTTACGACCAGCAGCCTCCCTCCGAATCGCTCCGCGCCGCACTGCGGGAACGGTACGCCGACGTCTCGCCCGATCTTCGCCGCGAGGTCTTCGAAGTGGTAGCCGCCCTGAACGATCCGGCGGACATGGAGCCGATTCTCGCACGGTTGAACGTGGAGACCGACGGGTCCGTGCGCGAGACGATTCTCGGCGTGCTGGGCAAACTGCGAAACCCCGGCGCCATCGGGGTGCTGATCTACGAAATCGCCGACGAATCGTCCCCTTCCAACTGTGTGGCCAAGGCGGCTCATTCTCTGGCGGCGCTGGCGCGCGAGGCTGGTGATGCGTCGCAACTGCAACTCGCCGCGGCACCTTTGCGCACGCGCCTGGCGGGCGCGCCGGCGGAGGATATTCGTTTACGTGGGGCACTGCTTGGGGCCATGGCTGCCGTCGGATCGGCCGATTTCGCCACCGAGTTCGTCACCGCGTTGAGCGAGGAGAGACCGGAACTGCTGCTGCCGGCGATTCGCGGACTCGTGGCGGTTCAGGATCGAAGTCAGATGGACCGCCTTCGGGCGTTGTTTCTGCATGCCGATCCGCGCGTCCGCCTTCGGGCGATGGAAGCCGTGGGCGTGCTCGACGCGGGCGAGAGCCCACTCGAGGTGTTGGTGGGTCATCTCAATCCCGCCACGGAATCCAACGAGGAAGTGCGCTCGGCTGCCTGGGGCGCTTTCTGCAAGATCCTCAAACCTCTGCCTGCCGCAATCCGTCTGAAGTGGGCCGCGCGGCTCAAGGACCTGCCCGGCAGACATATCGAATACTTGTCCGCGCTGGTCGGCGATTACGCGTCCGCCAATCCGGTGCCGGCGCAGCTCAATGAAGCACGCGAGTTGTTGGCCCTGCTTCTGCGCGAGCAGAAGCGCTACGCCGAATCGGTCCGCCATTTGCAGGAGTTGTACGATGCATTGTCGGCGGCGGGCGCCCCTCGAGCCGGAGAGCTTGGATTGCTCCTGCTCGACTCCATGCTTCGCAACGGACAGTACAGCGGGCGGATCGACCAACTCTTGCCCGACCTTGCGAAGCGGGGAGATCACGTCAAGGCGAAGGTCGCCGCAATCATCACCGCTTACCTGGAAGAGGCAAAGCAAGGTGACAGAGGCCCGGAGGTTGCCGTCTTGGCCGAGCGGATGCGCCGGGCATGCCAAGGGTCGTATGGCCAGAGCCTTGACGACTACCTCACCGACGTGGTCCACCAGTTGACCCCACGACCGACTACCGGTCCTGCAGATCCGTCCTGAACCTACCGCTGCCGTACTGAGACCCACGGCATGGTTTCCCGTGCCGTGTTCGGACGTGTTGGGATAACCACACGATGCCCGGCGATGTGGGCGACTCGCCTCAGGCACTCGTTTCCGGTGGACGTGTGCACGTAATCTCAGACCCTAAGGCAGGATCACCAAGTCCGCTTTTGGGGTCCAGGCTTATCGACAACTACGGCCTTTCCAATCATTTGCCCGCGTCAAGTCGCAGTTCCTGCCCGACGATACCCCCTTTGGCACTGAGCCGGAACCAAAGGACACGGGAGAAGCGAAGCCTATGCAACGCTACCGAAAAGACTTCACCAAGCCCACGGCGGAACGCCTCGCGGCACCTGCCGGACACGGAAAGTCCGACGCCCGACACAGCCGTGGCGGTTCTGGCGCATCGAGCTCGGTGGCGCCTCCGGCCCGGATTGACGGGATGTGTCCGTCCTGCCTGGAACATGCCAGGGCGCATACCGAGGGCCGGTTGCGTCTGATGTATTGGCAATCCGCGCGCGCCCTCGCAGCCGCGGTTGAGGCCAAGGACCGCTACGCTCGGGCACACACAGCCACGGTGAGCAACTATGCCATCGAGTTGGGCGCTCGGATGAAGCTGCCGCGGGCTCGACTGACGACTCTGAGGCTCGCCTCGTTTCTGCACGACATCGGCAAGATCGGCGTCCCCGACGCGATTCTGCAAAAGCCCGGTCCGCTAACCGCGGCCGAGTTCGACGTGATCAAACGGCATCCGAGGTGGGCGACCGACATCCTGCAACACGCCACTTTCTTCGCGGACGAACTCCCCATTATCCTCCACCATCACGAGTGGTATGACGGGAGTGGATACCCGGCGGGCTTGGCCGGCGAAAGCATCCCGCTGGAGGCGCGAATCCTCGCCGTGGCCGATGCCCTCGACGCCATGTTCTCGTACCGCAGTTACAAGGCCGGTTATAGCGTCCGGCACGTGCGACGTGAATTGACTCAATGCTCCGATCGCCAGTTTGATCCGGAGGTTGTCTCGGTGGCGATCGAGTGGCTCGACACCGACCCCGAGCGATTCATCCAGGGCAACTCAACTCAGTGACAGCGGATCGACGTCCACCACAAACCTCTTGACCTTTGGACGGAGCACGTTGGTCCCGCGGAGTCGGTCGAGAACGCGCTGCATGGTCTCGGCGCCGCCGGCGCGCAGAAGCACGTCGTAACGATAGCGCCCGCGCAGCCGCTCCAGCGCACAGGGACCAGGCCCCAGGACATCGGCGTCAGAAACAGACAGGTCTGTGATGCAGCGGCGCAGTTGGGCTGCAAACGCATCGGTAATTTCGCGCACGGTTCGCTCGCGGGGGTCGGCGAAGACGAAGCGCGTCAGGCGAGTGAACGGTGGGAAGCCGATCCGTCGCCGAATCTCCAGTTCGCTATCAGCGAAACGTCCGAAGTCGTGGTCGACGGCGGCCTGCACCGCGACCGCATCAGGCACCGGTGTTTGCACCACCACCTCGCCGACGGCCCGCTCCCTGCCGGCCCGGCCGGCCACCTGCGTGATCAACTGAAACAACCGCTCGGACGAACGAAAGTCCGCCGACCAGCCCGCCAAATCGGCTCCGACGACACCGACAAAGGAGACGTGCGGGAAGTCCAGGCCTTTGCCGATCATCTGCGTTCCCAGCAGGATGTCGATCGCGCGGTTGCCAAAGCGGTCCATCAGGTCCTGATAATCGTCGCCCCGTTTCATGGTGTCGCTATCCGCCCGGGCGATGCGCGCCGTGGGAAAGGCCGCGGTCAACTCCTGCTCCACGCGCTGCGTACCGGCGCCGGTTCGCACCAGAGGTTGTCGGCAGGAGGAGTTGGGACACTGCTCGGGCACGGCGACACGCGCACGACAGTGGTGACAAACCGCCTGCTTCTGGGCAACGTGCAACACCATCCCCACGTTGCATTGTGGGCAGCGCAAACGCCAACGGCACGCCGGGCACCAGATCGTGCTGGCCAAGCCACGCCGATTGATTAGCACGACAGCCTGCTCGCCGCGGTCCAGCGTTTCGGACAGTTTGCGCTTAAGCGTCTCCGACAGCGACGGTGCATCGCCGTCCTGCGGCGAATACGAGCGCATGCTGACGATCTCTACCTTCGGCATGGGTAGCTCACGGATGCGCTGGGGCAGATCAATACGCTCGTAGTGTTCCAGTCGCGTACAGTTCAGCCAGGTTTCCAGCGAAGGGGTGGCAGAGCCCAGGACGATGGGGATGCCGCACATCTGCGCCCGCTTGATGGCGACGTCGCGCACGTGGAAACGCGGCGCCGCCAGGTTCTTGTAGCTGGGTTCCTGCTCCTCGTCGACCACGATCAGGCCCAGCTCGGCACACGGGGCGAAGACCGCACTCCGCGTGCCGATGACCACACGCTTGTCGCCGCGAGCGATGGCCCGCCAAGTGAGAGACCGGTTCACGCCGCTCAGTCCACTGTGGATCACGGCCACGTCGTCAAAGCGCGCCGCCAACCGGTTGACCAGTTGGGTCGTGAGGGCGATTTCCGGCACGAGCATGATCGCCTGCCGCCCGCGCTGCAGAACCCTCCGCATGGCTTGGATGTACACCTCGGTCTTGCCGCTACCGCTGACACCATACAGCAGTGTCACGCCGAACCCGCCCGCCTCGATGCCCCGGTCAATGCGCTCCACCGCGACTCGCTGCGCTTCGTTCAGTTGAAAGGACGGCTCGACTCGTTGCACATCCAGGTCCGGCGGCGGCTTCGCCCGACGCTCGGTGATGATCTCGACCCAACCCTTGCCCACAGTTGAACGTAACGTGCCCGCGGTCGTGTTCGCGCGCTGCAGCAGGGTCTCCACGTCCAGCGGCGCCGGGGCCTCTGCCAATGCCTCGAGCAACGCTCGTGACTTGGCCCCGACACGCTTCGACTCGGCGAGAATCGCCGCGCACGGTCGTGCCAGACGGGCACGGCGCACGGTTACGAACCCGCTCTTGCGTCGTACGGCCTCGGGCACCATCGCGGGCAGTGCCTGCCCCAGCGGGCAGCAGTAATAGCGGGCCACCCATCGCCCCAACCCCAACAGACCTTCCGAGAGGTAGCTCTCATCGTCGATCAACGAGTCGATCGGTCGCAACGTGTGCCGCCATTGGTCGACGTCCAACGCGACGCAGAAACCCGGCACCAGGCGTCCGCGCTTGCCGAGCGGCACGCGCACGCGCTGCCCCAACCTCAGATCGCCGGCCATCTCCGGTGGCACTGCGTAGGTGTACGATTTGTCGATCGGTGCCACGGGCGCCACCGTCGCCGTCGAGCCGGTCTGCGCTTCGCCCTCCTCGATCCATAAGCGACCGACGGAATGGGGGTCCGGCTTGGGCATGGTGGATTCACTTCGGCAGCGGCAGGCCCATCCGTTTCATCACCGCTTGCAGATCGGCCCAGGTCTTGCCCTTCTCGCCGGGGCTGCGCAGCAGATAGGCCGGGTGATAGGTCGGCATCAGCGGTATCGCCTCTCCGACGCCTTCGATGCCGGAGAGGTAGAAGTCGTGAAACCGCCCGCGCAGGCGCCCGATGGACTGCTTGGTCTGGAGGAGCGTTTTGGCCGCCGGCGCCCCCAGGGCGATAATCACTTCCGGCTCGATGATGGAAAGCTGCTCGTACAGATACGGGCTGCACCGCGCGATCTCGTCCGCCGACGGGTCGCGGTTGTTCGGCGGGCGGCACTTCAGCACGTTGCAGATGAACACCTCTTCCCGCGAGAGCCCCATCGGCACGATCATCCGGGTCAGCAGTTGACCGGCTTTGCCCACAAACGCCACCCCCTGACGATCTTCTTCAAACCCTGGGGCTTCGCCGACAAACACGAGGCGGGCGGCGGGGCTCCCCTGCCCGAACACGGTGTTGTTCCGCGTTTCGTGCAGGCCGCACCGCGTGCAGGATTTCACCTGACCTTCGTCGAGAGCGCCAAGCCGCTCGCCCTTCTCGGCGGCGTCCGTCGGGTTGGGCGTTCTTGTGCCGGCCTCCGCCGTCGGGGCCGACCTCTCCGGCAGGCGTAGGGGGATTTCCTCGAGACCGAGCAACCGATCGGTCCGCAGGTACTGAATCAAGGCTTGGCGGGCGGAGTCTTCGCGTGAAGCCATATCTCTCACGGCATTCTTGTCACAAAGACACAGAGGCACAAGGGCGAAGGAGTTATATCAGAAGTCATGCGTTGTGTCTTGGTGTCTTCGCGGCGTCGGTGTTAACAGTACAGCGCAAGGTCGCCCCATGGTGTCTGGGAGAACATGTGGGACCGGCTTTCCAGCCGGTCAGGAGGCCCTTTATCCGAAAAGACCGACTGGAAAGTCGGTCCCACAAACGGATCTGGCTGACCTTGCGCTGTAGTGCTAACATGCGGTCCATGCCGGAGTGCGAAGATATCACAATTCGGTTGCCTGACGGATACGAGGCCTACGCCCGGCTGTGGATGCCGCCGGAACCGTGCCGCGGCGGCGTGCTGCACCTCCACGGGATTCAATCGCACTGCGGCTGGTACGAGGCGTCAGCCCAGGCAGTGTGCGCAGCGGGGCTGGCTGTTCTCCAGCCCGACCGCCGCGGCTCGGGCAGAAACCAAGCCCGGCGCGGTCACGCCGAGTCCCACACGCAGTTGATCGATGACGCCTTTGCCTGTCTCGACGCGCTATCGGAACGATGCGGGCACGAGCAGATTCACATCCTGGGCATCAGTTGGGGCGGCAAGCTCGCCGCGGCCATGCACGCCCACGATTCCGGCCGCACGAGCAGCCTGACTTTGATCACACCGGGCATCTTCCCGATCATTGACGTCTCGGCCTCTGAGAAGTTTCGCATTGGATGGTCGATGGTTTCCAACCCCGAGCGCCACTTCGACATCCCGCTCAACGATCCGAGGTTGTTTACCGCCGATCGGAAGTGGATCGAGTACCTCGAGAAGGATGAACTGCAAATCCACCAAGCGACGGCGGGTTTCTTCCTGGCGTCGAGAAGGATGGACAAGCTCGTCCGGCGCCTGCCCGAGGCCACGTCCGTACCGCTGCACCTCATGCTCGCCGGCGACGAGCGCATTGTGGACAACGAAGCCACGCGCAACTTCGTCCGGGAGATGAGTTGGCCCCACCGCGCCATCACAACCTATGATCGCTCCCGCCATACGCTGGAGATGGGCCCCGATCGCGACGGTTACATCGAGGACCTGATCCGCTGGCTGAGCGATCCGGAGGGAGTTGCGACCTTGTGAATCGCCGGTCGCCGCGATGGACTTATTCGCCGGTGTTCGCCGCCAGCTCGGTCGTCTCGACCGGTTTTGCCATCAACTTCGCTGAAGGTGTGGCGCCCGTTTCGGGAAGCCAGAGGCGCAGCTCGGTCACTTCGTATTCGACGGCATCGACTTGGTGGGAGCCGTAGTGCGTCGTGGTCGTCTGGCGGGTCGAACCCGGCAGCAGCGGTCCGCGCCAGTCGTTGTCGATCGCCAGCGGTGTGGCGACGTACTCGGTGGTGGCTGAGCGAGGTCGCCCCTTCTCGTCGAGCGCGACCACGCGCAAGGCGAGCAACGAGACCACCTCATCACCCTCATTGACCACCGAAATCGATGTGGTGGTATACCGCGAATGCTCCGGGTGCGGCTGAACATCAACCTTAATCCGGAGCTGATCGCGGTAATCGGGCCGACGTTCGTCGCGGATGGCGTCGGCCAACGTCGGGGGTAGCGCCGCATGCAAAGCGGGCAACTCCTCAACCAGCGTTTGGACCGCTCCGACTAGCGTATCGGTCTTTTGATCAATGATGTACATGCCATAAACCGCTATGGATGAGGCACTTACGACACACGTGATGACGATGGCGCTGATGCCCAAGACAATCGCGGTGAATACCGACATGCGTCTTTTGGATGCGACGACGTTCATGGCTGATCCTCCGGTCTTCAGTTCGCTGATCCATCGAGCCACGAAGTGGACGCGATGATCACTCCATCAACGTATTCGGGGCGATTTACGGAATATTGCGCCGGTGGAGGATCTTTGCCCCGGCTACCCGTGCGGCATGCTGCCCCAGGTGACTCTAGTGCTCCGTCACGCTTTGATCTTCGGGTTGGGTGGCCCACCTCTTCAGAGGTGGGGAACGCGAATTCCACGCGGATTCGTGTCCCCCACGGCTGAAGCCATGGGCCACCCATCCAATGCGACCCGAAAGCGAAGATGTGACAAAGCACTAGACGGCTTTGGCTACGCGGATGATCTCTTCGATGGTCGTCCGACCGTCGCGAACCTTATGCAGACCGTCCTCCCGCAAGGGGACCATCCCCTGCTGACAGGCCAAGTTGCGAATCTCAGTGGCGCTGGCGCGGCGAATAACCAGTTCGCGAAGCTCATCGGTCATCGTCAGAAGCTCGAAGATGCCGAACCGGCCCTTGTAACCGGTATCGCGGCAGTCGCGGCAACCGACACCGCGGTGGAGTTTCTCGCCCTGCTCCAACTTCAAGTCCGGAGGAAGCTTAGCGTAGTCCGGCTCGTACGCTTCCTCGCACTTGGGGCAGATTATGCGGACGAGCCGCTGGGCCAAAATGCCCGTCACCGAACTGGTCACCAGAAACGGCTCGATGCCCATCTCCAGCAAACGGGTGGTGGCGCTGGGGGCATCGTTGGTGTGCAGCGTGCTGAACACCAAGTGGCCTGTGAGCGAGGCGTTGACCGCCACTTCGGCCGTCTCCAGATCGCGAATCTCGCCCACCAGGATGACGTCGGGATCGTGACGCAGGAAGGACCGCAGCCCGTGGGCGAAGCTGAGCCCGATCTTGGGCTTCACCTGGACCTGATTGATACCGTCAAGGAAGTATTCGATGGGGTCTTCAACGGTCAGAATCTTGATCGCGTCCGAGCGGATCGAATTCAACGCCGAATACAGCGTGGTGGTCTTTCCGCAACCGGTCGGTCCGGTGACCAGGTTGATCCCGTGCGGCAGGGTGATCAGCGACCGGTACCGCTCCAGCACCTCACCTTCCATGCCCAGATCGGTGAGGTCCAGCAGAATGGACTGCTTGTCGAGAATACGCATCACCACCGCTTCGCCGAAGGCCGTGGGGATGATGCTCACGCGCATGTCGATGTCGCGGTGGTGGGCCTTGACGGTGAACGCTCCGTCCTGGGGCAGGCGTTTCTCGGCAATGTTCAGGTCGGAGAGAATCTTGATGCGCGAGATGATCGCGTGCTGGAAGCGGCGGATCTCCGGCGGCACGTTGGCGGTGTGTAGCACGCCATCGACGCGGTAGCGGATGCGCAGGTCGTTCTCGTACGGCTCGATGTGCACGTCGCTGGCACGGTCGCGGATGGCTTCAATGAGGATTTCATTCACCAAGCGGACCACGGTGGCTTCCTGGGCGGCTTCGATCTCATCGTCGTGGGTTTCGTCGCCATCCGTGACCACCTCGATGTCCTCGGCGCGGAGCATGTCCTCGATGGTCTGACCGCCCACGCCGTAGTGTTGCTTGATCAACCGGGCGATATCCGCCTCGGTGGCCAGCACCGGCTCGATTTTCGTCCCCGTCAACATACGCAACTCGTCGAACGCGTAGAGGTCGAACGGGTTGGACGTGGCTACGCGAATCGAGCCGTTCTTGCGGTCGATGGGGAACAGGCAGCAGCGATGAACCAACTTGGAAGGGATTAGTTCCAACAGCGCCTGGTCGATCTCGATTTCGTCCAGGTTGACCACGGGGATGGACAATTGCTCGCCGATGATCTCGAGCACGTCGCGCTCGTCGGCGTATCCCTTGTCGATGAGGATGCGCTCGATGCGGTCGCCCGGGCTCTTGCGGAGGGACTTGGCCTCCTCGTATTGTTCGGGGGTGATCTTTCCGCGTTGCAGTAGTACCTTGGAGAAGCTCACCGTCGGGTGTCCTTGCCGGGTTCGCACGAAGACCTGCCGCTCCGGCGGGCCTCGGCGGGTGTCAATCCCTATCGGTCCTTCCTCCCCGCGGACCGAGATCATCCCACCCTTATACTCATCTCGGATAAAGCGGTTGCTGATTCTGCAAGGAATTCAAGCGGTGCGGGCGGTGCCGCGGCGAATGTGTTTACCGAGCATTGGGGGTTTTCCGAGTATTGGAGTTTACCGAGCCGCGACCGAACCCCAACTTTGGGGCGAGATACTGAAGAAGCCGCGGACCGAGGAAGGCTGGCCATCGCAGGGGAAGAAAAGACGGCCCGAGCGTGATGGGCCAAGGGCAGCAAACTCGGCAGATGAAGCTTGACTTTACTCGACAGGGAGTATACAATAGTAGTACCTTTACAATGGAGGAGATTTGGTACTGGCGAAGGGGCACGGTTACTTCTGTGGACGTGCATGACAACAGAGAAGTCATCATCGGTGATGGCATTCGCAAGTTGCTTCCCGACCTCGGATTGACGGAGAGTGAAGCTAGTGCATTGTCACACCTGAATTGACGGGTACGAGCCGATTGGGTGCCACTGGTGGCTTGCCCACCAGTGCCTTCCTCATTGATGTTGCGTGCGTAACACTGGCGGACAAGCCGCCAGTGGCAC
>Ga0190284_1001009_pt1 | contig 13228 bp, 12 predicted proteins | sample 48691812_MG_FD_161668 | JGI IMG/M metagenome (GOLD analysis project Ga0190284, IMG submission 161668) | Hydrothermal vent microbial mat bacterial communities from Southern Trench, Guaymas Basin, Mexico - 4869-18-1-2_MG | ecosystem: Environmental > Aquatic > Marine > Hydrothermal vents >...
AGGGTTTTGACACGGCCGCGGCCCAAGTTGCCGCCTGGGGACACAACGACTGGAGTTTCGTCTACCCCGAGAGCGCCAGCGACGACCTTGTCCTGTGGCTGGAGAGTGTGGCCCAGGCCGACCTGGGCGACAATGCCTTCGTCATGCGTGACACCAGGCCCATCATCACCCGTCTGGAGACAGCCCGGCTCGTCTGGGCCGCCTCTGGTATGGAGGTGCCTGACGATGACGTGATCAATCTGGTGGACCCTGGTTTTGTCTCTCGATCGGCCGCGCAGGCCAGTTTGCAAGCCAATGGCAACCCGGTCAACGACAGTTTCTCTCTTTCTGCCAAATTCGACTTATCCGGCGTCAGTACCGACGATGCGGCGACACTGGTGGTGCTGCCCTGCCGTCGTTTCACCTTCTTGCCTGAATCAACGGAGTTAACCCTGGAATCGCGCCGGATTTTGGATGATTGCGTGATGCCCACCCTATCGCAGTCCGTGGGTTTGTTCTTGCGGGTCGAGGGTTCCGCGGCCTGGCCCGGCCCTCCCGGCACCTACACGGAGAAAGAGGTTTTGGAATTTGCCGAGGCGCGTGCTCAATCGGTGGTGGATTACCTGGTTTCCCAGGGGATTGACCGGGCGCGATTCATCGTTGAGGGCACCTTACCGCCAGAGGACCATTGGGAAACCGAGGACCCGGAAATACAAGCGGAAGATCGGTACGTGGAGATGACGCTGATCACGGTCGGGCGGTAAGGGGAGAGTTAGCGCACTTGTACGTCACAAGTATCAAAACTTGCTTTAAAAGGCAATTACAGTAAAGATGCGGTACAACACTGATGGTCTGGAATAGAATGAGAGGAGACATGATGTTGACAACAGAATTATTGCCCAAGGTGCAGGCTCTTCCACGAGCTGACAAACTGCGTCTAATGCAGTTCTTGGTGTTTGAACTTGCACGAGAAGAAGGCATCACTTTACTCCAACCTAATGAAGATTACCCCATTTGGGCACCCTACAATGCTTTTGACGCTGCCGCCACCTTGTTAGGCGCCCTTAAAGAGGAGCAAGTCACTTATGCCAGTTGAAGCCCAGCGTTTCTCTTTCACGGAGATCGACAAGTCGCTTGGAGCCGCCAGCAGTCTTCCGTATCTATCGCTTACTCTGAACTATCAGGATACATCTCTATCCGTGTCAGGGTTGTTGGATACAGGCGCAACTGTTAACGTATTGCCCTATGATATTGGCAGACAGCTAGGCACAGTTTGGGATCAGCAAGCAACCCCCGTACATTTGACGGGGAACTTGGCCCGGTTTGAGGCACAAGTATTGATTGTTTCTGCAACTGTGGGGAGATTTGTGCCGGTGCGCCTTGCTTTTGCCTGGACACAAGCAAACAATATTCCACTGATTCTGGGGCAAGTGAACTTTTTTCTGGAGTTTGATGTGTGTTTCTTTCGGTCTCAAAAGATATTCGAGGTTAAGCCCAAAGAGCCTTAGCTGCCGGAGGAGCATTGGGAGACCGAGAACCCGGCAAAGCAGGCGGAAGACCGGTACGTGGAAATGACGCTGATCACCGTCGGACGCTAGAGGTAGAGTTATGTTACGGGAGTCTAGCTTGGAAGCATACCTGCGGGGATTGGCAATATTTCAAGGTAAGCTCAATATGATGGCAAACTCGATAGCGCTCCTTCTCGAAACTATCATTGAGAACCTAGAGCTCCCAAAGAGAAGGCACATATCGCAGATGGTATCCACACTAGAGGACAACATCAAACGCCTCCCACAAGAGTGTGTTGATGACTATCAAGCCTTATTTGGGCAAATCAAAGAATTCAACAGAGTTTGGAACATTGCCAAACACGGGATGCCTGTGGGAGGGCGGAGGGTGTTTACCATTCACAAGGATGGCAAACTTTATGAATTTCCTCCAGATAGAGTCAAGGAAATAGAAAGTGGCTTTACGGACATCATGGCCGCTTTGACAAGAGTTGTGAACGAAACAAACCGGTTAACCTAACGGTCGCCGGAGCCGACCCGCGCTATCGCGCGGGGTAAACAACGGCTCCTTGCAGAGGAGAGCGACTATGCAAAGAAAACAGCGCAACATTTTGCTGCTGATAACGGTTCTGGGCTTGACGACAGTCACTTGTTCCACTTGTAGTTTGACCGGTGGTGATGGCCCGCCCCGTAACGCGGTTATGGTTGAAGTGGCGGCCAACACCAGCCTGACGCCCTGGCTAGAAACGGCAATCGAAAGCTTCAACGAGACCAAAATTGAGACGGCCGCCGGTAAACCCGTCTACGTCACACTTAACCCGGTTGAATCAGGGCAGGCCGTGACCGCCATGGCCACCGGCGGCCCTGTACCGGCACTATGGATACCGGATGACCAGGTTTGGGTCAACCTGTTGGCCGACCAGGGCAACGATAGTTTCCAGGGCAACTGCCTCAGCATAGCCGAAAGCCCGCTGGTCATTGCTATGTGGCGGCCGGTGGCCGAGTCCCTGGGCTGGCCCGGCCGTTCCCTGGGCTGGCTCGACGTGGGCAGCCTGGCCGCCGACCCATCCGCCTGGTCCTACTACAGCGGCGGCCAGTTTGGCGAGACCTTGCGCCTGGGCCACACCCATCCCGGACTGTCCGGCACTGGTGCCAGCACCCTGCTGGCCATCGTCCAGGCGGCCGAATCGAAAGCGGAAGCCGTCGGTGTATATGATATTGAGCGGCCGATTGTGCAGGCTTCGGTGAGCGCTTTCGAGGCGGCTGTTTCCTGGTTCAGCAGCAGCACCGACGACCTGGGGCGGACGATGAGCGAGCGGGGGATTAGTTATCTGGGGGCAGCCGTGATGTACGAAAGCACGGTCGTTTGCTACGGCAGCGGTGACCCGGGTTTGGTCCCCATCTATCCCTTTGAAGGCACCTTCGTGGCCACGCATCTGGCTTGCTTGAACAGCGCAGCCGGTGCCGAGACGCAAGAGGCAGCCAGCCTCTTCCGCAATTACCTGCTGGGAGAGGAGGCGCAGCATAAGGCCCTGGCCAGCGGCTTACGGCCGGTCAACGACAGCGTGCCCTTGGGCGCGCCATTGGACAAGGCCCGCGGCGTTGATTTGGACCAGCCGGAGATTGTCTTTGGCCCGCCCAGCGTGGATACGATTTATGCTGTGCAGGATTTGTGGCAGTCGGCGCGCAAGGACGTGAATCTAGTTATGCTATTGGATACGTCCGGCAGCATGCAAGGCTCTAAGATAGACAGCGCGCGTGAGGCGGCCATCCAGTTTGTGGAGCAGATGGGGGATGATGATCTTATCACCATCATCGCTTTTTCGAACCAACCGGTTACGATCGTTTACCACGAGCAGGTCGGCCTGGCGCGCAGCAAGGCTATCGAGGCGCTCAAGGGGCTGGCGGCTGATGGCAAGACGGCTCTTTACGATGCCATTGGCGACGCCGCCGTCGTTATCGCCAGCACCAATGCCGCGCAAACGAGCAACGCGATGGTCGTGCTGACGGATGGCCTGGACACGAATAGTTCCCGCTATCTCTTTGACCAGAGCTTGATTGAGATGGCCGCTGCCCACGGCACCACTGTCTTTACTATCGCCTACGGGTCCAACGCTGACGAAGATCTCCTGGCCAAACTGGCTCTCCAGGCGAATGGCAATTTCTACCTGGGTGATGAGGCCAGCATCGCCGCCATTTACGAAGAGATGTCGGCCGCTTTTGGCGGTAGCGTGGGGGTTGGGCGATAACCAGCGCTCTCATAAGGTGTATGGGTATATGAGGTATGAGGAGGAAGCTTATGAGTGTACTGCGTGAAATCATCACGTTTCACGCATCACGTTCCACGTATTACGTTTCACGTTTCAAAACTAATTAAGGAGGAATCCGAAAATGGCAACCCTTTTAGAAAAGGTCTCGACGTTGATCTCCGCGAATTTGCACGCTCTGGTGGATCAAGCGCTGAAGAGCAACAGTATGGCTGTGATTGACCAATACATCCGCCAGGTGGAGGACCACCTGGAGAACCTGGAGGACGCCGCGGCCACGGTGGGCGGGGAGACCAAGTCCATCAGGCGCAAACTGGATGACCACGAGCAAAAAGTGACCGAGTTGGACCGGGCGGTTGATGCCTTCCTCCTGGAGGGCAACGAAACAACGGCCACTGCTACCCAGAGCAAGCTCAACAGCACCCGGCGGCTGGTTGAGACCTACCGGGAACAACTCGCTCGCCTGGAAGCCGAGTACCAGAAGCTGTTAGACGCCAAGGTCAAGCTGGAGGCTCGTCTGGCGACGATGAAGCAGCAGCGGGAGGAACTCCAGGCGCTTTTGGAGTTGGCCAAGAGCAAGGAAACCGCTGTCAAAGCTATGAAAGGCCTGGACGATCTGATGGGCTCCGGGGACACCGACATCGGCCGCATGGCTCAAAGCATCTACGCCCGGCTCGACAAAGCTACCACCGCCACCGAAATGCGGGCCTCCAGTCTCGACGAGCAGATAGATCAGGTGTTAGACAGCAGCGCTATTGGTGGTCAACTGGCCGAGCGCAAGAAAAAGCTGGGGCTGAGCGAATAGCCGCGAGGTTATGCCCACCATTCGCTCCGAACTGCAAAAGAAAGCTCAAAGTGCCATCCTGCAACACGCCTTCTTCCGTTGGGAAAGTGCAGTAGTGTTGGCTGGCACGATCCTGCTCACGGTGCTGCTGCCCCGGCCCTTTCCGTGGTGGCCGGTGTGGGGCTGGCCACTCCTGGGCCTGCTGGGGTTAGCCGCCATCGTCTACTCCAGCCTGACCGATGCCAAGACCAACGCCAGCGTGTTGCAGGAGCTTTTCCAAGAGCAATTTGACCCTGTCCGGATCAGGGATCGGGCGTTGCGCGAAGACGTGGAGACCGCGTTGGAGTACCAGCGCCACATTGAGGCCCTGGTGCGCAGGCAGCGGGCCAGCGTGTTGCGGGATCGGCTGGCAGACACCGCCGGACAGCTCAGTGAGTGGATCGGCAACATCTATCGGCTGGCCTTACGACTGGACACCTACCGAGGGGATGCTCTGCTGGCCAAGGAGCGGACGAGGGTGCCGCAGGAGATTGAGGCGCTCGCCGCCCGGCGCAAGCTGGAGGGCGATCCAACGGTCCAGCAAGAGTTGGACGAGGTGCTGGAAAGCAAGGATAGACAATGGCAGACGCTGCGAGCTTTGAGCGCCCGCATGAAGCAGGCCGAGTTGCAACTGGAACAGAGCCTGACCGCCCTGGCTACGGTCTACAGCCAGGTGCAGTTGATAGACGTCCAGGACCTGGATAGCAGCCGGTCTGATCGCCTGCGAGCTGATATCCAGGAACAGGTCAGCCGATTAAACGATCTGGTCAGCAGCATCAATGAGGTCTACGATTACCACACGCAAGGACTGGTCTGAGCGTGGAGCGGGGGGGGGGAGGAAGCGAGCTGTCCGAGTTCAAGGTCCCGATGAACGAGGTGTTTGCCGAGTTGCCGGTGTGATTCAAGCGTGTTACAATCTGCACCAGCGGCGAGCCCGGCGCAGCGGGAGGTGGAGATGGTCGAGCGTCAGGTAATTGAGCGGACGGAGATAGCGACTCAGGAAACAGAAGTGGACGTGCGGCCCGGCCCGACCACGCAGGTTGCTGAACTGTGGCCCCACCAGGGGGAGTGGCGCGAGGCCGATTACTTCGCCCTGCCCGACACCAACCGGCTCATCGAACTATCGGAAGGAGCGTTGATCACGCCTCCTCACCCAACCGAGACCCACCAGCGGATTACTCTTCGTTTAGTGCTAGCCTTCCAATCCTTTGTCGAGGCCCACGACCTGGGCGTCATTCGCTTCGCCCCCCTGCCGGTGCGACTCTGGCCGGGCAAGATCCGCGAGCCAGACATTCTGTTCGTCTCCCGCGCCCACGCCGACCGTATCGGCGAGCAGTTCTACGGCCCGCCCGACCTGGTGGTCGAGGTTCTGTCCCCGGGCACCCGGCGCACCGACCGGGGGGTGAAGATGCTGGAATACGCCCGCGCCGGGATGAGTGAGTATTGGCTGGTTGACCCGGATGCACACACCATCGAGATTTACACGTTGGATGAGGGAGTCTATACCCTGCTGGGCCAATCGGGAGCGGGCCAGGTGGCTCGCTCCCAGGTGTTGTCCGGGTTCGAGGTCTCGGTGGACGAGGTGTTTGCCGAGCCGCCGGTGTGATTTAGTCGGTGGCGTACCGCCAGCCACCCTCATCTCGGATGCCGACGACCAGTACCGGCTGCGGACTGCAGGTGACCGCCATCGCCGTAAACGACGGATAGTCGGGCTCTCCCGGCTTCCCCAATAGACGCCACCTCGCGCCCCCGTCGTAGCTGACCAGCACCCCCACTCGATCGCAAAGCAGGTAGACTGTCTGTGGCGCAGCCGGGTCTAAGACGATCTCGATGATGCTCGTCTGGTCAGGCAGATTAGTGCTGAGATCGCTCCAGGTCGCCCCGCTGTCGGTGCTCTTGAACAGTTCCCCGTCGAACGTGCCGGCGTAGATAATCTGTGGCTTCGTCGGATCCACGGCCAGTGCAGTGATGGAGTAATCTATCATCCCCTGGTTGGTCGCCGCCCACGTTGCTCCACCATCCATTGATTTGTAGACGCCATTCCCATGGAACGGTCCCCAGCCGGTGCCCAGGTAGATCACACTTGCGTCGGTCGGGTCTATCGCCAGCGACTGGACATTAGCGTCGCCGCTCTCGTCTTTGGGCAGCCCTTCGCCGATCGGCAGCCAGGTATACCCGCCATCGTGGCTGCGGGCTACACCTCGGACGTCCTTCACGGTGAAGAGAACGTTTCCATCGCTGGGAGCGACGACCAACCTGGTCTCGAAACCGGTTAACCCTGCGTCGCCCAGGCGTGTCCAGCTTTCCGCGCCATCGGTACTGGCAAATACATCGCCCTCGCCAGTGCCGACGACGGCGTAGAGTACCGGCGGGTCGTCACGGCTGAAAGCCAGCGCCACCACGTCCTCGCTGGGCAGCCCGGCCGACACCAGGTGCCAGCTCAGGCCACCGTCCTCGCTCTTGTAGACGCCGCTCCCCGCGCCCGTGGCCCCGGTGCCGGCGTACAGGACCTGGGGATCATTGGGGTCTGCAACCAGTGTATTGACCTGGCGAGGCAGATCGGGGACCGGCTGCCAGCTCCCGGGAGGCAGGGTGGGGGCGACCGTCGCGCTATCTGCCGGGGGCACGGTCGCCGCGGGCGTCGGCATTGGCTGGTCCGCACTGTACCGCCAGCCACCTGTCTCTCGGATGCCGACGAGCAGTACCGGTTGCCGGTCGAATATGACGGCCAGCGCCGTAAATGGCAGATGGTCGGGCTCGCCCGGCTTCCCTAATAGACGCCAGCTCGCACCCCCATCGTTGCTCACCAATACCCCTACCCAATCATAAAGCAGATAAATCGTCCCCGGCGTGGCCGGGGCGATGGCAATGCCCTGGACAGTTTGGTGGTTACCCACCTGGATAGGCAGCTCGTCTGTGAGGTCGTTCCAGGTCTGTCCACCGTCGGTACTCTTGAACAACTCCCCGTGGAACCCGCCGGCGTAGACGATCTGTGGATTCGCCGGGTCCACGGCCAATGCGGTGATGGAGTAATCTATCATTCCCTGATTGGCTGGCGTCCACGTCGCTCCGCCATCCGTTGATTTGTAGACGCCGTTGCCATGGAACGGCCCCCAGCCGGTGCCCAGGTAGACCACATTCGCACCGGTCGGGTCTACCGCCAGTGATTGTGCGTTGAGCACGTCTCCGTCCCTTGGCAGCCCCTCGCTGGCCGTCACCCAGTTGTGGCCGCCGTCGTCGCTGCGGAATGCGCCTTCCACGACGGCCACGCCGTAGAGAACTCTCCCATCACCAGGGGCGACGCGCAACTGCTCAAAGCCCCGCTCGTTGCCTACGCGCTGAGCCTGCTGAGACCAGCTCGCTCCGCCGTCGGCGCTGGCAAAGATGCTATTACCGATAGCAGCGTAGAGGATGGGGGAATCGTCGTGGCTGAAAGCCAGCGCCACCACGTCCTCGCTGGGCAGCCCGTCCGACGCCAGTTGCCAGGTCAAGCCACCGTCCTCGCTCTTGTAGACGCCGCTCCCCGCGCCTGTAGACCCGGTGCCGGCGTAGAGAACCTGGGGGGCGGCGGGATCCACGACCAGCGTATTGATCTGGCGGGGTAAATCGGGAATCGGTTGCCAATTCGCAGGCGGAAGAGGGGCGACTGTCGCGCTGTCTGCCGGTGGCACAGCCGTTGACGCTGGCGATGGCGATGACTGGGCCAGGGCTGGCGTGGGCGACGGTTTTGCAGGTAGTTTGGAGGTCTCTTCTGCTGCTGCGGCTGTTGTGAGGGAGGGTAGCTGTGTAGGCACTGGCGTCTCGGGTGAGATCGCGCTACAGGCGAGCGACGCCAGTGTCAGGGCGGAAACGGCCAAGATCAGAGCCTGGCGTGAGGATAATTTTGCCGTCTTCATCGAGATTCTTCTCCTGTGACCACGCTACAAGATGATTCGTCCCGTTCGGTAGTCCCTCCTGGGTTGTAGTCAAGGGTATAAAAGAAAAGCCGCGATCCCGAGTTGATTCCTGGGATGTTTCCAGTGAGAGTTATGGTGTCAAGTTGAGAATCTACACTAATTGTGCCATTGACCGAGCAGTGAAAATGCTCATCTGTAGGGTTGTATTGGCAGATGTACACCTTTACCCCAACCTCTATGGCCAGGTCAACGGGCGAATCTGGCGTGACAACTGAGTGGAAGGCAGTCAGCTCATACTCTGCGCCTTTCCTCTCCTCCCGGGGAGAGCCAGTCTGTGGGTTATCGTCTATATCTACGTACACAGCCCATGAGTATTCCCCGTAATTCTGCGGTACCCCAATTCTGTTGAAAGTCAACGTAGGCGGAACATCTCTTATGTCGAAAGTGGCTTGCAGCGTTTCTCCATTTAGTGTACTACTTAACGCAGTAACGTCAATGTGCGCAATTGATACATCCATTTCCGGATCAACAACTGTCTGACCGGGATAACAACCGTAGACACCCAAGTTCTTCATCGTCAGAGGAAGGTGGATGGTAAAGGCTGGAGTGAAAGTTATGGCTGCAGTATGGTCTAACCTGGCTGGACTTTGAACAGTTTGGACAAAGTCTCCCGTGTTACTGGTAGACAAAACGCTAGAGAATGACTGGTTGGCGGCATGCACCTCTGAGCCTTGAGCAACGAAAGTTGCTGCAAGAAGAAGGGCTGAGCCCAGCACAAGAACAAGCAGCGAGATACTTCCTGTTTTCATCAGATTGCTCCTTTCTGTTAATCTATCAGCGAACTGCGTCATATAGGCATTACATGTCTCCCCCTCAGTACAAGCAAGTCGCTCTTTGTTGCCCAGGGGACGTAACCCTCGCTTAATGATCAGGTACCAATAGACGTTGACACAGGTGCTTCCTGGGCAGCAGCGTCCTCACGCGCTTCCTTGTCCGTATCCTGAGAAGCGGCGATGAGCAGTTCCACTGCTCTTGCATCTTTTATCTTTCCAAGGGCAACTGCTGCGGAAGATCGAACGCGACTATCTTCATCCTTTAGAGCGTGAGTAAGAGGTTCGACCGCCCTGGCGTCTTTTATCTCTCCAAGAGCATACACTACTGTCTCTCGAATATCGTTATCTTTATCTTTCAAAGCCCGGATGAGAGGTTCGACCGCCCTGGGATCTTTTATTTCTCTGAGAGCCGTTGATGCTTCTATAGAGGCCATCATGACATCAGTGTTCTTGGACGATCTGCCTCTCTTGATAGTTTTTATCAAACGATTAACACGATGTCCCGAGAAAGCAACGATCGACAAGGTTGGAAATGGAGCAATAAGTGCAAAAAAAACTACCGCAGCTACAGACCACCCCTTCCCGCCCAAGCGATGCCACAAACCAGCCGCTACAATTGGCCCACCTATTAACGATGCCAGCAAACAAATACCCGCCAGCAGATTGTTTGGAAAGCGTACGCTTGTAGTACCACCAGAGTGAACTTCAACTCCGGATATTAATATGAACGGTGTTGCCAGCCATACAAGAGTAAGAAAAACTGCCAGAACACGTAATCGCATCTCACCCTTTCTACCCATCATAATTCTCCTTCGTGGCTCCCTTACCCCAAACCCGCTTACCCCAAACCGGCGGTTCGTGCGTATGCATGTAGGCTCGCGATTCCCGAACCATGCGCACGAGACGAACCACGAGCAGCAAGGGGTATGCGAATACGCCCAACGTCGCCGTTACGGTGCCAATGACCATCAAGACCATTGCGATGGCACTCAGAACGGTGCCAGGCGAATCCCCACCCGGCGGGACTAGCGCCATAGCAACAAAGAAGGGAGCCATCCCTACCAGTCCTGTAACCATAGTGACCAATGGGAGTACGATAAAAAGATTAAAGACGAAACCCATGAAACCCGAGACGCCTATCCAAGATGGGGTCAGTATCTCCCTAATCACCATGCCCAACCTGCCCCCTTGGCCCAGGAAAGGAAAAGGATCGTACCAATCAGGGAGACCAGTTTGCAAGACGGTACCGCAATGACCGCAGTGCACTTGTGCCGGTCCGAACCTGCGAAACCCCCACCCCAGTTTGCGGCCGCAGTTGGGGCAACTGATAGTGGAAATAGTGTATTTTACCATGATCGTACTCCCTTTATTGTTCTTGATCAACCGAAATAGCGACTGACTCTTCCCTGGCGGGTATTGCACAAAAGCGTGCCCCCTCTCCAACTTGACAATGATATTATAACACACGCCTGAACGTATTGCTTGACGCGGAGGGGTTAATTCGTCAACAAGCGTCAACAAGCGTGGTACAATGCTGTTGAAAAGCTCCCCTGGCCTCCAAAACGTTCAGGAATTGTGCTATAATGTGTTCAGCTTTGGGCGATAGAGAGGAGGTGACCATGGCCCTGATCTACAAAGAGGCTCGTTTTCCAGCCGACTACCGGGAGATGGAAATCCGGCAGATTATGGGCGCTGTTTACAAACTGCGCAGCATCGCCATCACCGGACTGGCCGGCATGGGCAAGTCGAACGTCGTGCGCTTCATCGTTTCTCACCCCCAGGTTCGACCGCGATACCTCAAGGAGAGGGCGGACGATACTGCCTTCGTCCACGTGGACTGCGCCGGCCTGGCCGATAGCGACGAAACCGAGATTCTGAGTGAGATCGCGGCACAACTGCGCTACGACGGAATCTCAGCGGACGCTGCTCACCTGCCCGAAGTTTCTCGCAGCATCCGGCACGTACTGAGAGAGCAGATCCTCAGTGTAGCACCCAACCTGAACCTGGTACTGGTGCTGGACTATTTTGACGAGGCCGCCGTTAAGCTGGATAGACCCTTCTTCAACTACCTGTTCCACCTCAGAAACACCCGGCCCCGGGGCAATCTCTCGTACATCTTTGCCACTCGGAGACCGATGGACCACCTCCACGAATTGCAGGAGTTGTTGGACGATGGATGCACCGTCGGGCCTCTCAGCTACAAAGACGCGCTGGCCTCCATCCGGCGCGACGAGGTCAGACTGGGGTGCGCCTTTGACGCGGCACAGCGGGACAAGCTGATCGTCTGCACCGGCGGACATCCGGGCTTTCTGAAAAACGCTGGCGAGTTGCTGTGTAGTGGAGAAGTTGACACAGGTCTATCAGAAGAAAAAATCGCCCGGCAATTACTTCAGTCTGGAAAGATCAAGAATCTGTGCGAGGAGCTCTGGAACGACCTGACACCGGCAGAACAGGCCATTCTTCTCAAAGCAGCCGGAGACATTCCTTTGCCCAAATCCGTGGATACCGCTTGTGTGGCGTACCTGGAACAGAGCGGGGTACTCGCCAGAAAAAAAGGCGGGGCAGGCGGTCTGGACGTGGCCATCTTTTGCCCGCTGTTCGAAACCTTTGTGCGCGAGGTCAAGTCCACTGCCTCTGGCACGGTGCGTATCACGGCCGTGTTCCCCAATCAGGCGCGTATAGAGACGCCAGCAGGGGAGGAGTGGATCACGCTGTCGCCCAAGTTATTTGCTTTGCTACTGGCCCTCACAGAAGCGCGGGGGCAAGTCCTCCCCGCCGACGAGATCATCTCTCGCGTCTACGGTGATGAAGCAGCCGGTGCCACCAATGCCGCACTGTCTCAACTCGTCAAACGGTTAAGAGTAGCATTGGATCCCCGCGTGCGGAAGATGACAGACGCCCTCGCGTACACAAGTGTGGAAACGATCCGGGACGTGGGCTACAGATTCAACGGTTGAGGCGGCGTGAAGGTGCGACGCACTTAAAAAGTGCGTCGCACCTTTCACCTGAGGTCAGAGTTGGCTGCACAACATGCCAGCCGAGATTAAAGCGTAGCGCCTCTGTTGCCGCTCGCACGCCTCGTTCTCAAACTGATCCCGGTGATAATATACCATAGCCAGGGTCGCATGCAGCAGGCTCAAGTAGTAAGGGCGCAGATCGCCCGCGCTAGTCAGATACGCGGCCGCCCGGTGGCGAATCTCCCTGATAACCTGCCACGCCTTCCGGAATCGCTCCTCTCTGAGGGCCTCAATGGACGGCGTGGTCACCGACAAGTCGTGTAGCGCCAGCCCGCAAGCCATTAACTCTCTCTCGAACGACACAGCCAGCCTCAAATCCTCTTCGTCTTGCAGCCTGGTCAGGATGACCTTGACGTCCGCTTCGAGCCGGCAGAAATCCCGCAGCGTGTGCCCTCTGTCTGGGCTGATCGGGAACCCCTCACGGACCGCCTCGCGGGTGCGATGCCCCGATAACCCGTTGCCGGTGTGAGAGAAGTCTATGAACCAAACGTGCTTCTGGCCGTCCCTCCCTATCTCGACCAATACGTTCCGGGCGTGGAGATCGCCGTGGACGATAGACTGGTAGATGGGGACTTTCAGGTTTCGCCTCGGCCACGTCCGGAGAAATGCCACGGGATCGTGCCAGGGGATGTCCACGGCGGGACAAAAGCTGGGCCGCAGATTGGGTTGTAACCGTTCTTCTATGGCCGTGAAGTTAGCACGGTAAGGGTCACCTTCGTCCACGATCTCCCCCACGTGCCCGATAATGAGCTCTCGCTTCTTGCTCAACAGGCCATATTCGTGGTAGAGATTCACAGGCTCTTTTTGCTTGCGCCAATACCATGCCCGGTCAAGGTGCGAATAGATTTTCCCGATCAACTCCGCCACCTCAACAGCCGCGTGTCCCTTGTAGAACTGGTAAAAGC
>Ga0190284_1001010_pt1 | contig 13228 bp, 11 predicted proteins | sample 48691812_MG_FD_161668 | JGI IMG/M metagenome (GOLD analysis project Ga0190284, IMG submission 161668) | Hydrothermal vent microbial mat bacterial communities from Southern Trench, Guaymas Basin, Mexico - 4869-18-1-2_MG | ecosystem: Environmental > Aquatic > Marine > Hydrothermal vents >...
GGACCTGTGTGGGGAACTGGCCGACCGGGGCGTGCGGGTCATCGTCGCTGGGCTGGATATGGACTTTCGGGGAAAGCCCTTTGGGCCGATGCCGCAACTGATGGCCCAGGCAGAGGGGGTGGATAAACTGCAGGCCATTTGTGTGGTCTGCGGCGGCCCCGCCAGCCGCACCCAGCGGCTCATTGATGGCCAGCCGGCGACCTACGAGGATCCGGTCATCCTGGTGGGAGCCAGCGAGGTGTACGAGGCTCGCTGCCGGGGCTGTCACGTGGTTCCAGACCCCAAATCCCAACAGTGATAATGATCTTGAAGGAAGTGGAGGGGATGAAAGCTCCTGATGCGATTGAGCGGGTGCTGTTGGACGAGGGGGCAATCGCGGCGCGGGTGTGCGAACTGGCGGCGCAGATCAGCGCCGATTACGCCCACGCCAAAGATGTGGTGCTGGTGGGAGTGCTGAAGGGGTCCTTCATTTTCCTGGCTGACCTGGCCCGCCGTCTGACGGTGCCCCATCACGTGGACTTCATCGCCCTTTCCAGTTACGACCGGGGCGCGGTCAGTACGGGGGCGGTGCGACTGATTATGGACACGCGAGCCAGCGTCACCGGCCGCCACGTGCTCATCGTCGAGGACATCGTGGACACGGGCTGCACGCTGGACTATCTGCTGCGAACCTTCCGCGCCCGCAAGCCAGCCTCATTGTGCACCTGCGCCCTCCTCAGCAAGCCGGAGCGCCGCCAGGTAGAGGTGCTGGTGGACTACCTCGGTTTTGAGATACCCAACGTGTGGGTGGTGGGGTATGGGCTGGATTATGCCGACCGCTTCCGCACGCTGCCGTACATCGGGGTCTTGAAGCGGGATGTGTACGAGTGACTGGATACTGGATGCTGGATACTGGGTACTGGATACTGGATACTGATGCTGGAGAGGGAAGATGGGGCTGCGGGATGACGTGAAGAAGGTGTTGATCTCAGAGGAGGTGCTGCAGGCGCGGGTGGCGGAACTGGCCCGGGCGATCAATACGACGTACACCGACGCTGACAGGCTGCTCCTGGTTTGTGTGCTCAAGGGGGCGTTTATGTTCCTGGCCGACCTGACGCGCCACCTGGAGGTGCGGCACGAGGTGGATTTTATGGAGATCTCCTCCTACGGCGCGGCGACGGTGAGCAGTGGCGTGGTGCGCATCCTCCTCGATCTGGAGCGGAACATTGACGGGCGGCACGTGTTGGTCGTGGAGGACATCATTGACTCAGGCCGCACGCTGGATTACATCACGCGCAACCTGCGGACGCGCAGACCCGCCAGCCTGCGGGTATGCACGCTTTTGAGTAAACCATCGCGGCGTGAGATTGACGTGCCGCTCGATTTCGTGGGCTTCGAGGTGCCGGACGAGTTTGTGGTGGGGTACGGGCTGGATTTCGCCGAGGAATACCGCAACCTGCCGTTTATCGGGGTGTTGAAGGAGGAAGTGTATCAGGGTAGCGAGTGAATGGGTAGGTGAGTAGTAGATGAAGAGGGAGGAAGAGGAGCCGCGGGCGCCTGAGGGAGGTGCCGGCGGTTTTTTGCTGGATGCTGCTGGAAGCTGGATGGGGATTAGACCTGCCGCCGAAATTGGCTGTTGTAGAGTTCGTAGTACAGGCCCCGCGTGGCCAGCAGTTCCTCGTGGGTGCCCCGCTCGACGATGCGGCCCTGCTTGAGTACGAGCACCTGGTCGGCGTTGCGTATTGTGCTCAGGCGATGGGCGATCACGAAGGACGTGCGTCCCTTGGAAAGTAGCAACTCGTCCAGGGCGCGCTGGATCAGTTGTTCAGTGCGCGTGTCCACGCTGGAGGTGGCCTCGTCGAGGATCAAGATGTGGGGGTCGGCCAGCACCGCGCGGGCGATGGCGATCAGTTGCCGCTGCCCCTGGCTCAGGTTGTGCCCCCGCTCGCCCAGTTGAGTCTGGTAGCCCTCTGGCAAGCGCGTGATGAACTGGTCGGCGTTGGCCAGTTGCGCTGCAGCGATGACCTCTGCGTCATCCGCTTCCAGCCGCCCGTAGCGGATGTTCTCCATCACCGTGCCGGAGAAGAGGAAGGTGTCTTGCAGGACAATCCCCATCTGCCGGCGCAGGCTCTCGCGGGTCATCTGTCGCACGTCGTGGCCGTCTATCCGTATCGTGCCCTGGTCTGGGCCCACGTCGTAGAAACGAGTCAGCAGACTGATGAGCGTCGTCTTGCCCACACCGGTCGGCCCTACCAGGGCCACCGTCTGTCCCGGCTCTGCTGTCAGGCAGATATCCTGCAGTACAGGTTCTTCCTCCTGGTAGGCGAAGGTGACGTGGTCGAACTCGACCCGTCCCTGGATGGGCGGCAAGGGCACGGCGTCGGGCGCGTCGGTGATCTCCGGCTGGGTGTCGAGCAGTTCGAAGATGCGCTCAGCACCGGCCAACGCCGACTGGAGTTGGGCGTAGAGATTGGCGATGCCCCGGATGGGCTCGTAGAAGCGGCGCACGTACAGGAGGAAGGAGACGATGAGACCCACGCTGACCAGTGGCTGGTCGCGCAACGCCAGGTGGCCGCCGTAGCCGATCACGATGGCCAGCGCGATGGTGCTGAACACGTCGAGGGCGGGGGAGAAGGCGGAGAGGATGGATTGGGCCTCGACGTTGGCATCGCGGTTGGCGGCGTTGACTGCCTCAAACTGGGTCACGTTTTCCTCCTCGCGAGCGAAGGCCTGTACCTCGCGCACGGCGGCGATGTTCTCCTGCAGTTCCGCGCTCACCTCGCCGATGGTCTGGCGGGTGCGACGGAAAGCAGCTCTCGCCCGCCGGGAGAAGACGGTCGTGGTCAGGAGCATCACCGGCAGAACGGTAAAACTGGCCAACGCCAGCCGCCAGTTGAGGACGAGCATAGAGGCGACGATGCCGATCAGCGAGAGGCTCTGGCTTGCCAGCCGCACGATCCCAACGCTGAAGACGTGGTTGATGACCTGAGTGTCGTTGACCAGGCGGGACATCAGATCGCCGGCCTCGTGTTGGTCGAAGAACTTGAGCGAGAGGGTCTGGATGCGCTCGAAGATCTGCGTGCGCATGTGGAGCAGCACCTGCTGCCCGGACATCGCCATCAGGTAGAACTGTCCAGCGGTGGCAGCCCAGTTCAGCAGGTAGGTGCCAAGCAGCAGGAACATGGTCACGTTCAGGCCAGTGGGCCGGCTGATGTCCTGCGGCCCTTCGACAGGGCCCAGGACAAGCAGGAGCCGCGCCAGCCAGGCCGGGCGGGGCTGGCCATCCTGCTCGATAAACTGGTCCACGGCGATACCAGTCAGGTAGGGAGCGGCCAGCCGCAGTAGCGTGCTGACGACGACCAACGCGGCTACCATCGCCAGCAGGCCCCAGAACGGCCGGAAATACCCCAGCAGGCGACGTAAAGTCTTGCCTACCTCTACAGGTTTGCTCGTCTCCCGAGCCAGGCCACGCATATGTCTACCGCCGAACATTTAAGAACTCCGTCTCCCAGTACCCTCTTGCGAGCCACCCTCCAATTGCGAGTAATAAATCTCTGCGTAGATGGGGCTCTCGTCCAGCAGCTCTTCGTGTGTGCCCCGCGCCACGATCTCGCCCCGCTCCAGCACCAGGATTTGGTCGGCGTTGAGCACCGTGGCGATACGCTGGGCGATGACAAAACTGGTGCGGCCCTCCATCAGCCGCTCCAGCGCCCGCTGGATGCGGTACTCCGTCTCGTAGTCCACGCTGGAAGTCGCATCGTCGAGGATGAGGATGCGCGGGTCAAGCAGCAGCGCCCGGGCGATGGCGATGCGCTGCTTCTGCCCGCCGGAGAGCGTGACCCCCCGCTCCCCCACCGGCGTGTCGTACCCCTCTGGGAAACTCATAATGAAGTCGTGTGCCTCGGCGGCTTTGGCGGCGGCGATGATCTCCTCCAATGGGGCCTCGGGCCGGCCGAAGGCGATGTTCTCGCGGATCGAGCCGGAGAAAAGCGTCGTCTCCTGGAGCACGATCCCTATCTGCTGGCGCAAGGAGTCTAGCGTCACGTCGCGCACGTCGTGGCCGTCAATGGTTATCCGCCCCTCGGTCACGTCGTAGAAGCGCGGGATGAGGTTGATGATGGTGGACTTGCCGGAACCGGTCGCGCCGAGCAGCGCCACTGTCTGGCCCGGCTTAGCCACGAAACTGATGTCCTTGAGCACCGGTTCGCCCCCGCTGAAATAGCGGAAGCTGACCTGTTCGAAGGATATACGTTTCTGGATAGAAGGGAGTTCGACCGCGTCTGGTTTCTCGGTTACCTCAGATTGGGCATCGAGGATCTCGAAGATGCGCTCGGCCGATGCCCCTGCCTGCGCAATCATCGCCATGATCATACCCAGCATCAGCATAGGGAAAAAGACCATAAGCATGTAGTTGGCGAAGGCGACCAACTGACCTACGCTGAGACGCCCGGCGATGGCCTGATGGCCGCCGATCCAGTAAACGGCTAAGAGCGCCAGATTGGCGATGAGGAAGACGAGGGGCAGGGCGGTCGCCACCAGCCGCCCGACGACCATGTTGAGATCGAACAGGTTCTGGTTGGCATGGGCGTAACGCTGAGCCTCGTGGGTCTCGCGGGCAAAGGCTTTGACCACCCGCACGCCGACCAGGTTCTCCTGCAACACGGTGTTGAGGTCAGCCAGCCGCTGCTGAATCTGCATGAACAGCGGCCGGGCCTTGCGGGCGAAGAAAGCGAAAACCCCGAAGGTAAGCGGAACCAGCACGAGAATGATGAGTGCCAGTTGCCAGTCGGTGGCGAACAGCAGCCCGATGCTGCCGGCCATCATCAGGATGGCACTGAGGAATTGGATAAAGCCCATACCGACGAACATACGCACCATCTCGACGTCGGACGTGGCACGGGTGAGGAGTTGGCCTGTCTGGGCGCGGTCGTGATAACTAAAGGAGAGGGAGTGAATCTTGGCGTAGAGCTGGTTGCGCAAGTCATAGGCTATGCCTTGAGCGATGCGGGCGAAGAGCACCCCCTGTAGATAGGAGAAGACCGATCCAGCGATGGCCATACCCACCGTCCCCCCCGCGCCCCAGATGACGACGTCCATCTGCCCGGCGGCGATGCCGCCGTCAATGATCGTCTGGGTCAGGCGTGGAATGACCAGGCGGGTGGCGGTGGAGATGGTGAGGCTGAGGAAGGCCCCGACAGCCAGGAGCCAGTAACGCCTGAGGTAGCCCAACGCGCGCCAGAGAGCCTTCGCCAGAATCACGATAACTGTCTCCACTGCGGGCCAGCGAGGCCGTCCAGCAGCAGATCCACCATCCCGTCGAGCAGTTCCGGTAGGGGGACGGGACGATAGCCGCAGTGCCACATCATCATTTGCTGAAAGAACATGCCACGGATCACGCTACCGACGTAATGGGGGTCCAAATCGGCGCGGATCTCGCCAGCGGCCTGTGCCTGGCTTACCTGATCGGCCAGCAAGTGGGCCAACGCACGGCCGGGATGGGCGTCTCGTTGTTGTCGCCGTTGCATCACGGCCGTGAAGAGCCGCTGCGCCAGCAGGGGGTCGGTCAGGGGGCCCTCGGCCACCAGGCGCAGCGCCAGTTTAATGCGTGCGACAGGGCTGGCCGGTGCACCATGCTCGGGAGAGAGTTCATTCTCTATCTGCTGCAGCCGCTGTTCGGCCAGGGCGGGTAAGATAGCGTCCTTGGTCTCGAAGTAGTTAAAAAAGGTGCTCTTGGCGACGTCGGCTGCCTCGGCGATTTTTTCGACAGTGGTGGTCTTGTACCCGTGCTCGCGGAACAACCGCAGCGCGGCCTCTACCAGCCGCCGGCGGGTTTCCTGTTTCTTGCGTTCGCGTCGTGAGAGCTTCCCATCCATTGTCGTGTTGATGACCGCAGGACAAAAATGACCCTGGTCATATTGTACACGATGATGGAAGGATTGTCAATCAACACCCACTGTTCTTACTGCGGGACCGACAGCGTGGACCGGACGCTCCCCAGGAGTTTTTCGAACGCAAAGGGTTTGGTGATATAGGCGACAGCCGCCCGTCCGGCGTCGCCGGTTTGCTCCGGTGGTAGCACCGAGACGATAATCACCGGGATGTCTGCAGTCTCAGGACTGGCCTTGATCTGGTGCAGTACCTCCATGCCGTTGATGTCGGGCAGCATCATGTCTAGCGTGATCAGGTCAATGTGCCGGGTGTTTGCCAACGACACGGCTTCCTCACCGTAGGCAGTCGTGAGCACCTTAAATCCTTCGCGGCGCAATTGCAGCGCGATGAGTTGGGCGATGGCCTCATCGTCTTCGACGACCAGTATAGTGTGCACTTGCTCAGCCTGCTCGGCTACTTCATCGGCCGGTATTTGGTCCATAATTCCTCGTTCGATCACTGCTTTTGGCATTTCGAGGTCAAGGTGTCAGACCTGGCTTTCCCCTCGGGCTACCCACTTGACCACGGTGACCTGTAAATCGTTGGGCGGCAGTTCTTCGACGGTCAGATTATCAACCAACCATCTTGTGTCTGTGAATGTCCGTGACGCGAGGTCACTGCCCGCACCGTTGACCGCTGTGCAAACCACCCGCATGCCTGTGCGCCCCTCCTCGCCCAGGCAATCAACGTTCACGTGACCCTGGTGTGTCTCTCCCAACCTCAACGCGCGGGCTAATGACGATGTGGCCAGAGCGATGCGTGCCTGGTCCGTGATATCAAAACCTATCGCTTGGGCCAGTTTGCGCACTTGCATCCGCGCCGTAAAAACGTCGAACTCGGTTCGCACTGCTATCGTCTGGCTCTCGTTCATCGGCCACCACTACCGTTTTCCCTTCGTCCCCGCTCAGGATTCCTTTCTGATCTAAACGACGTTGTCAGACTCTGGCAGGACGTGCAACTGGCGCAACGTCTCCAGCAGCACAGGGCCGGAAAAGGCATCCTTAGGAATAAAGTCAATTGCTCCCAGGTTGATTCCACGTATTGCCGTAGCTGCGTCGTCACGGACGGTGAGCATCACGATCGGGATGTCGGCCGTGTGAGCGTTTTCCTTCAGTCGCTGGCAGGCCTCAAAGCCATCCATTTTGGGCATCTCGACGTCGAGCACAATCACGTCCGGCGCGTGTTGTTGCGCCAGCAGCACCCCGATTTGTCCATCCGGTGCACAGAGTACTTGCAGCCCTTCTTCTTTCAATAAGTGTTCAAGCGCGAGCGCCTGAGCCGGGCTGTCTTCTACGATCAAAACGGTCTTGTGAGTTTTTGCCATAGTGTAACCCCCGGTGTATTACGCAGCACGCAGTACACGATGCGTGTTATATCCTTCATCATTGGGAAAGACGCACTCATCATACTGTACTTCGTCTTTATATTGGGTTACGGTTGCGTTACGAATGGGTTGAGGGTTTTGTGCGGGGGATGTTGCAATGGGAGAAAGTGAAACGGGGATTATAGTGTGTTCATAGCTATCTGTATTTCGTATTGGACGTAGCGGTCTCTCTCACGCTGCAATCCGTCCTCTAACGTTTTTCGTGCCATCTGCCCCCCGATGCGTCCCAGTGCCCACGCTGCGTGCCCCCGCACCAGCGGTGCTGCATCGGTCAGAGCTCTCGCCAGCGCCGATGTTGCCTGGCCGTCCTTCCGGTTTCCCAATGCCACCACTGCGTTGCGCAGCAGCCGGTGTCGCCCGATACGAAAGATGGCCGTACCTTCGTATTGCTGGCGGAACGTTTCCTCACTCATCTCGATCAACTCCGACAACACCGGCGCAGCGCAGCCTGGCCCTGCGGTGTGAAATGATCGCTCCTGCGTGGGCCTGGCGAATCGTTGCCAGGGGCAAACGGCCTGACACACGTCGCACCCGTAGATGCGGTTGCCCATCAATGGTCGTAGTTCACGCGGGATAGGCCCCTTTAGTTCGATGGTCAAGTAGGAGATACAGCGCCGGGCGTCCAGCACATAAGGGGCGACCAGTGCGCCCGTCGGGCAGGCGTCCAGGCAGCGCCTGCAGGTCCCACAACTCACGCTCATCTTTTCTGGCGTAGGGTCTAGCTCGAGGTCGAGCAGGATTTCCCCCAGAAACAGCCATGACCCTATCTGCGGATGGATCAGGCACGTGTTTTTGCCGATAAAGCCCAGGCCCGCCTCGGCCGCGTGGGCACGCTCCAGCACCGGCCCTGTATCCACGTAGGCGCGATAGGTGACTCCTCGGCCTGTCTCGGAGCCGGCCTCGGTGCAGACGAAGGCGGCTAATTCTTCCAGGCGCGGCACCATCAGTCCGTGGTAATCCACGCCCCAGGCGTAGTTGGAGATCAACCCACGGGAGGGGTCACGCCTGAGGTCGGCGGGCAGAGTGCCGGGATAGTAGTTCAGACCCACGCAGATGATGGAGTGCGCACCCGGTATGATCCGGGCCAGGTTCTCCCGCCGCTCGACCCGGTCTGGTCGAGCCATGTAACCCATCTCTCCGTGGTAGCCCTGGGCGAGCCAGGAGTGATAAGCTTTGAGGTACGGGGTAGGGTGGGCGGGCGTGATACCCACCAGGTCAAACCCCAGCTCGTGTGCTCTTTCACAAATTTGCCCTGTCAGGTTCATGCTACTCTGAAAATAACTGTGGGACAAGATGCCATCTTGTCCTACCTGTCGCATCTCATAGCCAGTCCAGTATAGACCGACCCCGACCTTCTGTCAACAGTTGCGTCTATGCCCTCTTTGTTTTATACTTAGGGCAAGGATAAGGAGGTGGCGCTATGAAGCTAAAACGCTCGCAACTCATCGTGCTTGGTGTCCTGGGTGTGCTGACCGTCCTGGTCTATGGATGCCTGGTGAGTCTCGTCGTGCGCAACTCGCGGCAGATTTCGCAGGAACTCGCACCCGAAGCCGCCACGTTGCCGCCGTCGGTGGCCCAGGCCGAGGAGGAGGCAACTGTTTCCCCAACCGCTACCGCTTCCCCTACCCCTACGCCCACTCCCATCCCCGCCGCGCCTCAGACGCGTTACGATCTCCAGGTGGCGCGTGACCAGGGAAATCCCACATTACGCTTGCAGCGGGGGTATGCTTACATTGATCTGGGGGCCTACACCTACGCGATAGAGGACTTCGACACTGCCATTAGCCTGGAAGGGACGCTGGCCGAGGCTTATCTGGGGCGGGGCGAGGCTCGCTTTCACCTCAAGGAGTGGAGCGTGGCCCTGGAGGACTTCGAGCAGGCGCTGGCACTGAATCCAGACCTGGCTGACGCCCATGCCTGGCGCGGCTATTTGCTCTCCGAGCAGGGGAAGCCCGGGCTGGCGCTTGAGGCCCTGCGTCAGGCCGTCGCGTTAGATGAGGCGGATCCGGTCAAACACATCCGGCTGGCCCACGCGCTGCTGCGCAGTGGAAGCCCTGGTGAGGCGAAGATAGAATACACGACGGTGCTGTCGTCCGAAGTTCGCTCTGTCGAGGCGCACGTGGGTCGGGCGATGGCCCTGGCGGAACAAGGTGATTTCGACGCGGCGCTGGCCGACCTGAGCAGCGCGCAGGCCTTCGCGCCGTATGACCCGGTGGCGCTGAACGGGCAGGCCTGGTTTTACGCCTGGTACCGGCGCTCTCACCTGGACGAGGCGCAGCAACTGGCGCAGCGGGCGGTCGCCGGGGCGGAGGACGACCTGGAGCGGGCGCGTTACCTGCATACGTTGGGTTGGGTCTACTACCGGCAGGAGCGGTACGAGGAGGCGGTGGCCACACTGGAGGAGGCGGCCGCGTTGGCGACGGTCGAGGGGCAGGTGGTATACGGGGAGATTCTGGAACACCTGGAGGAGGCGAGGGCGGAGTGATTCCCAGATAGGGGTTCTTCAGCGCAGAATAAACCCATCACCCATCACCCAACACGCGCTTCAAGAACTGCCCTGTATAGCTGGCCTCGACCTGGGCCACGTGTTCCGGCGTGCCCTCGGCCACGATCTCGCCCCCGGCGTCGCCTCCCTCTGGCCCCAGGTCAATGATCCAATCCGCCACCTTGATGATGTCGGGGTGGTGTTCGATGATGACGACCGTGTTGCCCGCGTCCACCAGCCGGTTGAGCACTGCGATCAGTTTGTCCACGTCGGCGGCGTGCAGCCCCACGCTGGGCTCGTCGAGCACGTAGAGCGTCCGCCCGGTCGCCCGCTTGCTCAGTTCCCGCGAGAGTTTCACCCGCTGCGCCTCACCGCCCGAAAGAGTCGGCGCGGGTTGCCCCAGCCGGATGTACCCCAGTCCCACGTCCTGCAAGGTCTGGAGTTTTCTCTGGATGGCGGGGATGTTGGCGAAAAACTCCATCGCCTCGCTCACCGTCATGTCGAGCACCTCGGCGATTGTCCGGCCCTTGTAGCGCATCTGCAGCGTCTCCCGGTTGTAGCGCCGGCCGTGGCAGACGTCGCAGGGAACGTAGATGTCGGGCAGGAACTGCATCTCGATGCGCAGTGTCCCGTGTCCCTGGCAGGCCTCGCAGCGTCCGCCCTTGACATTGAAGGAGAAGCGGCCTGGCTTGTAGCCACGGATCTTCGATTCCGGCAACGCGGCGAACAGTTCGCGGATGGGGGTGAAGATGTTGGTGTACGTGGCCGGGTTGGAGCGTGGCGTGCGCCCGATGGGGGACTGGTCAATGTTGATCACCTTGTCAATCTGCTCGACCCCCTCGATGGTGTCGTGGTCACCGGCGGGCTCGCGAGACCTGTGGAGAATCTGCGCCAGCCGCCGGTACATCACCTCGACCAGCAGCGTGGACTTGCCGGAGCCGGAGACGCCGGTGATGCAGACGAACTTCCCCAGCGGGATGCGCACGTTTACGTCCTTCAAGTTGTGCTCGCGGGCCCCTCGGACCACCAGTTTACCGCCGTTTCCCTCGCGTCGCTGCGCGGGCACCGGGATGGACTCGCGGCCGGAGAGATACGCCCCGGTCAGGCTCTCCGGGCAGGCGACTACGTCCTCGACTGTGCCGGCGACGACCACCTCCCCGCCATGTTCGCCAGCCCCTGGCCCCAGGTCAATGACCCACTCGGCGGCGCGAATGGTCGCCTCGTCGTGCTCGACCACGATGAGCGTGTTGCCCAGGTCGCGCATCTCCTGCAGCGTGCGGATGAGGCGGGCGTTGTCACGTTGGTGCAGGCCGATGCTGGGCTCGTCCAGGACGTAGAGTACCCCCGTCAATTGCGAGCCGATCTGCGTCGCCAGCCGGATGCGCTGCGCCTCGCCGCCGGCCAGCGTGACCGCGGTGCGATCCAACGTCAGGTAGTCTAACCCCACGTTGGTCAAAAAACGCAACCGGTCGCGCACCTCTTTGAGGATGCGCCTCGCGATGTACCACTCCTTCTCAGTGAGGGGAGAGCCAGGAGGAACTGTCTCAGGCAAGAAACCAGGTTTTTCGGAAAAAACCTGGTTTCTCCGGAACCTGTAACCGGAGAGTTCGTCAGTCCACTCCAGTAACCGGCTCACCGGCCAACTGGTGATCTCGCTGATCTGCTTGCCCGCCACCGTGACTGCTAACGCCTCCGGGCGCAGCCGCGTACCCTCGCAGACCGGGCAGGGCCGGCGGGTCATAACCTCCTCGATCTTGCTGCGGATGTAGTCGGAGGTCGTCTCCAGGTAGCGGCGTTGCAGGTGGGGAATGGCGCCCTCGAAGCGGGTGGCGTACTCGCTGCTCCGCCCGTCCCGGCTGACGTAGTGCACGCGAATTTGTTCGTCACCGCTGCCGTAAAGAATGATGTGCTGCTGAGCGTGGTTCAACTTGCGCCAGGGCGTGCCGGTGGGGATGCCGAAGTGGTTGCAGGCGGACTTGAGCAGTTGCCAGTAGTAACCTTCCTGGTCCCGGATGTTCCAGGCCTGGATGGCTCCCTCTTCGATGCTCTGGTCGGGATTGGGCACGATCAACTCGGGGTCGAGCTCCATGCGCATCCCCAGCCCCTGGCATTCGGGACAGGCCCCGTGCGGGCTATTGAAGGAGAAGGTGCGGGGCTCAATCTCCGGCAGGCTGATACCGCAGACGGGGCAGGCCAGATGCTCCGAGTAGAGCAGGTCTTGCGGCGGCTCGGCCGAGACGTCGTTGATGATCATCACCCCGTCGCCCAACTGCAGCGCGGTCTCGATTGAGTCGGTGAGGCGTGAGCGGAAACCGTCCTCTGCTGGGGCCGGTCTCTGATCGTGCCCCTCCGGTACTACCAGCCGATCCACCACTGCCTCAATCGTGTGCATTTTGTAACGGTCGAGTTCGACCTCCTCGTCCACGTCATATACGCGGCCGTCTACCCGCACACGCACGAAGCCCGCCTTACGCACGTCCTCGAAGACCGCCTGGTGGTGACCCTTGCGGTCCTTGACCAGCGGCGCCAGCACCTGGAAGCGGGTGCCAGGCGGCATCTTCATCACCGCGTCCACGATCTGCTGGGCGGATTGTTTCGTGACCTGGCGGCCGCACTGCGGGCAGTGGGGCACGCCGATGCGGGCGTACAGCAGCCGCAGGTAGTCGTAGATCTCGGTGACGGTGCCGACGGGCGAGCGGGGGTTGTGGGAGGCGCCACGCTGGTCAATCGAGATGGCCGGGGAGAGCCCCTCGATCTGGTCCACGTCCGGCTTCTCCATCTGGCCCAGGAACTGGCGCGCGTAGGCCGAGAGGCTCTCGACGTACCGTCGCTGCCCCTCGGCGTAGATGGTGTCGAAGGCCAGGGACGACTTGCCCGACCCTGAGATGCCGGTGATGACCACCATCTTGTTGCGTGGGATCTCGACGGTGATGTTTTTCAGATTGTGCTCGCGTGCACCCCGAACGATGATCTTATCCTCGACCAACGTTTACCCCTACCTCGTCATAGAACGTATGTTCTTAAGTGTAACACCGTTGCCGCGTTTCGTCAAGGCGAAAGAATATTGTAACAGGTTTTGTGGATTGGGCAAAGCCAGCGCCCTTTGATATAACCCTCGCTTCCCAATCCGTTGATGTCCTGAACCCCGTGTTCTATTGGACAAAGCCAATGCTCTTTGATATAATCCATTTGCCGTATCTTTTCAATATTTCGGGGACGCGGGGAACGCGAGCATCCCTGCTCGCACCTGGGGCAACCAAGATGGTTGCGATCCGTTAGCCCTACATAACGTCCCCCGAGTTTATTGAGAAAGATACCATTTGCCCTTGGGCAACCGGCGTACTACAAGGGGAGGCATTAAGATGAAGCGTCATGAAAGGGGAGAGTGACCCATGACCCAACCTACGATCCAGGAAAAAGCGATCGCTATCTGGACAGAAATCTGGAAACTG
>Ga0190284_1001011_pt1 | contig 13227 bp, 13 predicted proteins | sample 48691812_MG_FD_161668 | JGI IMG/M metagenome (GOLD analysis project Ga0190284, IMG submission 161668) | Hydrothermal vent microbial mat bacterial communities from Southern Trench, Guaymas Basin, Mexico - 4869-18-1-2_MG | ecosystem: Environmental > Aquatic > Marine > Hydrothermal vents >...
GGTGGGCGGAGGTGTGGGGGTTGGTGTCTCGGTGGGTGTGGGCGTGGCGCTGGGGGGTGGGGTGGGGGTGTCTATCGAAGGGGTGGTGGTAGGAGCCTCCGTGGGTGCAGGCTCGATGGTCTCCGCCGGGGGCTCTGTTGGCGCGGGCGTTGTGTTTTCCACCGGAGGCGTGGCGGTCTCCACTGGTGGGGGCGCTCCGCTGGTTTCCTCGACGAGCAGGTAGGTGGTGCCACCGACGATGCAGCCAGCGTGCTCGTCGGCACAACGGGCTCCGGGCAGCGTGAGCGTGTACTGCCCGTCCACCGGCTCGATAGATTGCTCCGCGCCGGTCTGGTCAATCAGTCGCGCTTGGGAAGCCAAAGCAGGCAGCGAGACGGTCGCGTCAGCGGCCGTGCGGGCCCAGAGGACACGGGTGGTGAGGTTGCCCCGATCGAGGGCGACTACTTCGTGCAGCGAATAACGCTCTTCGCGGGCGGATACGGTCCCGGCATAGTGAGTCGTGATCAGCCGGTAGGCGTCAAAGGCCGGGCGGCGGGAGCCATCGGGCCGCAGCACGCCAAAGGGCTCGCCTCCAGCGGGCAGCCCGGCGTCCATCCACTTGTAGACGGCGATGCGCTCTGCCCCCGCGCTGAGCGCCAGTGCGAAGCTTTGCAGCAGAAATCCGGCTTGTTCCTCCAGGTTGACCCGCCAGCGGGGCCGCACCAGTGGCCACAGCGGGTCACTGTCGGGTGAGGCGTTGGTCTCGTTGAGCCATATAGGCTTGCGCAATCCGTAGGCAGCCAGTGCAGCGCGGGTCTCGTTGATAATGAAGGGCACCGTCTCGGTCTGAAAGTAAATGTGGACTGTGGCGACGTCAAAGTAATAGTCGTGGGCAGGCGCGGTGGGATCCTGGGTGACGACCGCCAGGAATCGCCGCAGGTAGGTCCGGTCGTGCCAGTAGGTCAGCGCGCCCAGGTGGATGGTGACGTCGGGGTTGGCCTGGTGGGCGGCCACGTAGGTGACCTTGAGCAGTTGGTAGTACTCTTCTATCGAGCCGCACCACTCGTGGCCGTAGGTCTGGGGGGCGATGTCCGGCTCATTCCAGATGATCCAGTGGTTAATCCGTCCGGCGTACATCCCGACGGTGCGACGCACGAATGTTGCCCACAGGTTGCCGGGGTCGTCTACTGGCAGGTCCAGGCCACGGGGGACGCCGCAGCCGGGTAGGCCATCGGTAGCCCAGGCGGGGGTGTGCTTCAGCAGGCCGATCACTTCCCGTCCTTGAGTGGAGGCCCACTCCAGCCAGACGTCTTGGACGTGATAGCCGTTCCACTCCTCGGGGCCGTTGGGCTGCAGCTCCGACCAGTAGAACAGGATGCGCTCCCAGGCGACGCCAGCCTCGGTCGCAGAAGCGGGGTCCCAGAACGCCTCGACTGCGCCGAAGCGTATATCAGGTGGCGGGTCTTGGGCGGCCACAGGCTGGATGAACAATGAGACAATGAGCAATGAAACAATGAATAATGAAACAATGAACAACAAACAACGGCCAGATCGTTTTGGGATTTTGGGTTTGGGGCTTGGGATTTTGGACTTGATCATTGGGATTTTAAGTCAGCTTACCACGCAACGGTATCGTCCAATCCTGCCGGCCGAACATCCTGCACGTTCAATTGGAGCCGCCGCTGGTCGTTCCACTCGTTGACCTCGAGGTTGTACACGATGTCCACCTGATTGGGCACTTTGCCGGCCCGTTCCCCCTGCCGGAAAGCGATACCGTCCCACGCGACCTGGCCATCGTAGAGCGTGAGTTTGAGGTGTTTGCCGTTCCCCACGGCCCGTTGCTTCTGGACGCGGACGTTCCGGCTGAGGAAGAGGGGGTGGGGATTGGCGTAGCCGCACGGCTCCAGTTGGGCCAACTCCCGCTGTAGTTCCCACGACATGCGGGATAATTCGACCTCCGCGTCCACAGACAAGACTGGGGTCAGTTCGACGCCGGCCAATTGTTCCGCAGCCAGGCTCCGCAACCGATTGGCCAGTTCGTCCAGATGTTCGTTGGCGACGGTGAAGCCAGCAGCGGCTTTGTGCCCGCCATGGCGGATTAGCAGGTCGGCGCACTTGTCGAGCGCGTGGGTGATGTGGAACTCTGGGATGGAGCGACAGGAGCCCCGACTGGTCTCCTCGCCCTCTTCGACGACGATGGCAGGGCGATAAAACTCGTCAACCAGGCGACTGGCGACCAGGCCCACGATACCGGCCGGGAAGTTGGGGGCAGCGGCAAAAAGGAGGTGCGCCTCTTCCGCTGTTGTCAGGGCCAGTTGGCGGGCCTGCTCCTGAGTTTGGAGCGTGAGTTGCTGGCGCTCGCGGTTCAGTTGGTCCAGTTCTTCGGCCAATCGTTCCGCCTCGGCGGGGTATTCAGTTTCCAGGAGTTGATAGGCGGTTTTGGCGTGGGCCATTCGCCCGGCGGCATTGAGCCGTGGTCCCAGTACGTAGCCGATGGCGGTCGTGTCCACCTGACTGCGCTTGAGGCCAGCCTGCCGGCAGAGTGCCTCGATGCCCGGTCGTTCCATGCGGTTGATGCGTGCGAGTCCCTTGTGTACCAGTGTCCGGTTCTCGCCCATCAGGGACACCAGGTCGGCTACGGTCCCCAGGGCGACCAGGTCCACCAGGTCCTTCTCCTCCAGGTGCACTTCCTGCGTGGTCACCGGGGTCTGGCGGTGGCTGCGCAGCAGGGCCTGGGCCAGTTTGTAGGCGACGCCCACCCCAGCTAAGTCATTGAATGGGTAGAGACTGTCGTCCCGTTTGGGGTCAACCACGGCCACGGCCTCGGGCAGGTGGCGGCCGACGAAGTGGTGGTCGGTGACGATGACGTCGAGGCCCAGCCGGTTGGCGTGGGCGACCTCCTTTAGCGAGCGGATGCCGCAGTCCACGGTGACGACGACGCGGATGCCATCGTGTGCCAGTTGAGTCAACGCTTTCTTATGCAGGTCATACCCCTCGTCCACGCGGTGGGGGATGTAGGGGCGCACGTGGCCACCTAGCGCTCGCAGGGTCTGGACCAGGAGTGCCGTGGCGGTGACCCCGTCGGCGTCGAAGTCGCCGTATACGGCGATGGGCTCGCCAGCCCGCAGTGCCTGTCGCAGGCGGGTGACGGCGGCGTTCATCCCCTTGAGGGCAAAGGGGTTGGCCTCGTCACCCTCGCCACGGAGGAAGGCAGCCACGTCAGCCGGGTCGGTAACGCCACGGTTGTAGAGCACCTGCACAGTGATGGGATGCAGATGGGAGAAACGGGCGATGTGGCTGGGTGGGGCGGGTGACGCGACTTGCCAGCGTTTGAGGCTTAGGGCCATGGGAAACTCCGTTCCAATAAACAACGCCTCACACAGAATTGTAGTCTGTGCTCTCATTGTTCATTGGACTGTTATCTTACCACAACGCGGGCAATAGGAAAAGCCCTTCTCCTTGGTGGGGAAGGGCCTCCCTATGCCTTGTTCCAGGATGGGTTATATCCAGCCCTGGTTCTTGCAAAAGTCGGTGATGAAGGGGATGGTGACCCACTCGCCCTGGTAGGACTTGATCGCCATATAGATCACGTAGACGACCCAGGCGACGCCGACGACGCAGCCAATGACGACGAAACTGAGTACTGCGCTGAGGACCCCGGCTATCACACCAAGCACGAGAGACTGAACAGCGTGGTATTTGATGAATGGCCGCTGTTTCTTGTCCTCTAGCAAAAGGACAATGATGGCGATAGGCCAGAAAATCCAACTCAACAGGGCCCATAGTTTGTCATCATCGGTGACCTCTTCGCTGCCCATTGGTGCACCAACCATTTCTTCTGCCATTTCTCTTACCTCCTTTTTCTGTTTGGAGAACATTAGATTTGGTGAAGCACCCACATGTCGCGCTCCACCGCCGAAGACATGTTGCTATTGTAACGATTTTCGCCCGGATGTCAACTGTGCGTATTCGCTTATTTGACTTGATTTGACGCCACCTTGGCCGCGTGCTACAATACAATCCTATCGCCGTGTCAGAGGATTACGTATGGGCACACCTGAGCGTCACATCTATCTGGACCACTCCGCTACCACTCCTGTAGACCCGCGGGTGGTCGAGGCGATGGCTCCCTATTGGGGCGAAGTCTTCGGTAACAGCGAGTCGTCCCATGCCTTTGGCCAGGCGGCCGCGAGCGGGCTAGAGCAGGCCCGCCAGACCGTCGCCGGTGTGCTGGGCTGTCGTCCCGCCGAGATACTCTTCACCGGTTCCGGCACCGAGGCCGACAACCTGGCGCTGCGAGGCGTAGCCTGGGCCGCTCGGCGGAGCGGGCGTGGCAACCACATCGTCACCACCCCCATTGAGCACCGCGCCGTGGGCCACACGGTTGACCAACTGCGTGACCTGTTTGGGTTCGAGGTCACGCGGGTGCCGGTGGACGAGTACGGGCGCGTGGACCCGGACGATGTGGCTGTCGCTATCCGGCCCGACACCATCCTGGTGAGCGTGATGACTGCCAACAACGAAGTTGGCACGGTGCAGCGTATGTTCAGGATCGGGCGAGTCTGTCGCGAGCGGGGTGTGCTTTTTCACACCGATGCTATACAGGCCGCTGGCCGGCTTCCGCTGGAACTGGACGACATCAACGTGGACCTGTTGGCCCTTTCGGCCCACAAGTTCTACGGCCCCAAGGGGTGCGGCCTGCTCTACGTGCGGCGTGACACTCCCCTCGTTCCCGCCGTCACCGGCGGTGCCCACGAGCGCGGGCGGCGTCCGGGCACGGTTAACGTCGCAGGTGCAGTGGGGCTGGCGACCGCGCTGCGCCTGGCGGAAGAGGAGCGGGTGGCCGAATGTGCTCGCCTGCGCCGCCTGCGCGACCGGCTGATCGAGGGTGTCCTGGCATACGTTCCCGACAGCCGTCTGACTGGCCACCCCACACATCGCCTGGCCCACCACGCCAGTTTTGCCTTCCGCGGTGTCGAGGGGGAGTCGCTGGTGCTGAGTCTCGACCTGGAGGGCATCGCTGCCAGTTCCGGTGCGGCCTGTGCTGGGGGGGAACCGGAGCCCTCCTTCGTGCTTAGGGCGATGGGGCTTCCCCCGGAGTGGAGTCTCGGCAGTCTACGCCTTACTCTGGGCCGTGCCAACGATGAAACCGACGTAGAGCGTGTGCTGGAGGTGCTGCCGGGCGTCGTCGAGCGGTTGCGAGCGGGAGGATGAGACCCTTGCGAAGGTTGCTGTTGGATCCACCAGGAGAGTCGGACCGAGTGGCACGGTCGGAGACCGACCACAGCGGCTTTTTAGGGGGGGCTGCGAAAATGTGTGAAGTACGGGTCGTCGTTGCCCTCAGCGGTGGAGTGGACAGCGCTGTCGCTGCTGCGCTCCTGGTCGAGCGAGGATACGAGGTTATCGGTGCGATGCTGCGGCTGTGGGCCGAGTGTGGGCCGGGCGATGCTCACGCCAACCGTTGCTGCACGCCTGATGCAGTCTCCCGTGCCCGGCGTGTCGCTGATCAGTTTGGCTTTCCTTTCTACCTCATCAACGCCGCGACCGCTTTTAAGGACCAGGTGGTGGATTACTTCATCGCCGAGTACGGTGCTGGTCGCACGCCCAATCCGTGTGTTTCTTGTAACCGCACTATCCGCTTTGGCCTGCTCCTGAACCGGGCTCTGGCACTGGGGGCAATGTATATGGCCACGGGTCATTACACTCGCGTGCGTCGCGCTGGAGGCCGTTACCAACTCCTTCGCGGGCGGGACCCCCATAAGGATCAGTCCTATTTCCTGCACGTGCTGACCCAGGAGCAATTGGCCCACGTCCTTTTCCCTCTGGGTGATTTGACTAAGAAGGAAGTGCGTGCCATTGCTCGCCAACGCGGTCTGCCTATGGCGGAACAGCCCGAAAGTCAGGACGTCTGCTTTTTGGCCGATGGCGACTACCGTCGTTTCCTGACCCATCAGGCCCCGCATCTGTTCCGGCCCGGCCCCATCCGCGACACGTCTGGGCGTGTGCTGGGTCAGCATCAGGGCTTGCCTGCCTATACCATTGGGCAGCGCAAGGGCCTGGGAATCGCGGCGACAGAGCCGCTGTACGTGCTCGCGATTGAGCCTGCTGAGAATGCGCTCATTGTAGGGACGGCGAGGGAACTGGGCCAGGGTGAATGTCTGGTCGAGGGGATGCATTACATTAGCGGAGCAGCGCCCGCGGCCACCTTCCGCGCCACGGCGCAGATCCGCTATCGGGCGCGGGCAGTTGCCGTCACGGTGATCCCGCTGCAGCACAAGAGGGTCCACGTCCGTTTCGCCTCACCTCAGCGGGACATCACGCCGGGTCAGTTTCTGGTGCTGTATGACGGTGAGGTTGTGTTGGGAGGTGGGGTCATTTGTAAGGCTCAACAATCTATGCTATAATAGATTTTACGATGGAAGATTATCCTATGCCTGCAGCAGAATCTCCCGTGCCGCCGAAGCCGGGAACTCCCGTGCCTGTTGAACTATCGCCTGCGGAATTGCGAACGCGGCGGCTGCTCATCACGGGCCTGGTCGTGGCTGGCTTGTTGCTGCTGGGCCTGGTCGTACTGTTGGTGTTTCTGTCAGTGGACGCATATCAGGCCGCATACGCCGGTACAGGTCCGAGCCCTGGGTCAGTTGTGGTGGGATTGCTCCGGGATGCCGCCATCATATTTGTCGCGTTCGAAACATTGCTCATCGGCCTGCTCCTGATTGTCCTGATGCTGCAAGTACAGTCGTTGATCGTGTTGCTGCGAGATGAAATTAAGCCGATGCTGGAGGCGGTCAACGAGACGCTGGCGACTGTACGTGGCACAACTCAGTTCGTCAGCCATAACGTCGTCTCGCCGGTGGTGAAGTGGTCGGGCTATCTGGCCGGGTTACGGCGCATCGTGCAGGAAATCGGCGGGCTGCGTGAGAGCGCGGAACAAGAGAGATAGGGATAGCGCTGGCTATTCTGTTAGTGTGAGTAAGTTATCTTGAGGAGGTGGATCAATGGGCAACAATGACAGTGGTGAGGTCGGGACTTTCTTTGCTGGCTTCCTGGTAGGCGGGCTTGTAGGTGCAGCGGTTGCTCTCATCTTAGCCCCACAGTCTGGAGTGGAGACCCGCGAGCAGATTCGGCAGAAGAGCGTCGAACTACAGGGGAAGGCAGAGGATGCCCTGACCGAAGCTCGTGCCAAGGCCGAGGCCGTGGCCGCTGACATCAAGCGCCGTGCCGAGGAACTTCAGATCCAGAGCAAGGTTGTCCTGGAGGAAGGGCAGAAACAATTGGCGGAGGCGGTTGAGGGAACAAAAAAGGCCGCTGCTGCTGCGGTGAGCAAGGAAGAATCAGCGCCTGAGGCTGCCGAGGCCGCATAACATAACATATCAGCCGCATTAGGATCTGCAGAAACGGGCAGGGTGTGCCACGCCAGTGGGCACCCCTGTGAGGACGTGAAGCGCGAAAGCGGGTCCAGCGCCGACGACTCATCACGTTTCACGTATGACGTTCTACGCCGGGTCAGGCGATTAGCCTGACTGTGTGGCAGCAAACTTCTCTTATACCCCAGGCAGGATTTGAACCTGCAACCCTCGGATTAGAAGTCCGACGCTCTATCCAATTGAGCTACTGGGGCGTGGCGATGATATTTTAACCGCATTACATATCCCTGTCAAGCCCTGGGGTTACTCTTGCTCAGCCCGCCATTGGCGACAAATGCTGCAAACGCCGCTATATCGGGAAAGATGCGCTCAGAGAAAGAGCTCACGACCCAGTTGTCTGCCAGCGGGGAGATGGTATACACACGCACTCCGCTCTGGTAGGCACTCCACATCTCGATGGCTGTTCCCATACTGGCCGATGGGACGTATGCCACCAGCACATCCACTTGACCGGCCAGTGTGGCCAGTTCCAGCAGTGTCTGCTTGGCCTGCTCTGTGCTGTAAGTCACGCTATCGGGGTGCAGTGCGAGAGGGTCCAAAACCTCGACCCCAGGGGCGTAACGCTGCAGGATCTGAGCGATCTCGCGGCGATAGTCCTGGGCATCAATACCTCTATCACGGCGGGAGCCCTGCATGATGCCAGCGATGAACACGCGCATAACGACCTCCTTGCCAGTGTCTTTTTCTGCTGATGTGCTGGTGTTTCAGGATAGGTAAATGACAACGCCGCGACGACCGTCGCGGCGCGAGCATTACAGCCCAAAACCCGATTAGCCTTTTTGTACTGGTCGGATTCCCTTGTAAATCTGCCGTCCTGTCAGCGTGCGCAGGATCTTCTCCGCAGGATGGCCGGTGATGTTGCTTAATTCTCTACACGTCAGGGGCGTATTGCCATTCGCCAGGAACACACGGAAAACCGCATCTACCAGCGATAAGTGCTCGTTTATATAGCCGGGCTGCTTGCTACAATGGATCTGCAATACGTGCTGCAGCCCATCTACCTGCGTCACCTCGCCCGTCTTCTCATTTACCCAGTCGATTTTTTCCGTGTCGAAGTGTTCGCTGAAAACCACCCGATGTTCCTGGCAGAGGTGGGATCGCAGTTCTATATTGATACGCAACCCTTTCCGTTCCCACCAGCCATAGTCAATATGAAACGGCGTATCAAGCGTAGGCTTGACCAGCGTTGGCAGTGAGGGAGGAACGGTAATCTTACTCATCGGCAGACCTGGAATCCGTATGTAAGACCCAGTAGTTGTCACCTACTGGTGCGTATGCACCACTGGCGATCAGTTCCGCCAGCAGTGGTCCGGGCGGTGTGCGTTTCCTGACGTTGACCGCGCTGTAGAGCGTAGCCGCGTGGACGGTGCCCTGGGGACTCAGTTTGGCCAGTTCGGGGAAGAGTTCGGCAATCAACTGGCTCAGCGAAAGCTCTTGCTGGTATGCGCGAGTCCATACCATGTCTGTCGCTTTGGAACTTTCCTCTACCACAATCATCAACTCGTCGTAACTGCAAGCGATGAGTTTCTTGCGCATCTCAAAGGTGAGCCGCCCTTCTACTGACAATGCGACCCGTACCCATTCCCGTCTGGGGCGGCGACCACGTCGCTGAATCACGACCGTTCCTGGCTTCTCGCCTCGTGCCAGTTTCAGGTATGCTCCCACCGGTATATCGTATTTCCTGTACCACTCTTCCAGGCCGTAGACGTAGTGTCCTTTGCGCACAACCCAGCCTGGCATCTCCGTGCCCGTCTCGCTATCTATGAAGGTGAAGCGAATGCACCGCGTGCGGCCAGTCGGAAACACACGCGCCAGCCGGCTCGAAAGTGGCAGGGTACCGGACTTCCAGTGGGGATAGGTCAGCACGACCGTCACCGGCTCAGGTACCTCGATAGGGCTGTCCAGGTTCGACCATTCGTCGTCCAATTCCTGCTCCAGTGCCAGCATCTCGCTGGTCAGCAGGGCGGGCTCGTACTCTATGGGTTGATATTGCAGGTAAATAGGAACGGATTGCACCCATTTCGGTTCCAACTGGCGGAGGAACCAGAGTATCTCCCCCGCCGGCCCGACCTCGGCGAACCGCTCGTCCTCTTGAAGCGCATAGTTCAGAGAGAAGGTGCGTAATTGGGGAGTGATTTCCTCCGGCAGTTCCAGATCGCCTAACAGCGCCTCCGTTGGCAACGGCCCGCCCTCTGCCATGTCGAGCACAGCCTCCGCCAGATTCAGATGTCCTATGTGTATCTCCACCAGCAGGTCATGGCGGAACCACTTGTTGGCCAGACGGACAAAATTGGGCTCAGATTCGAGGCGCTTCTCCAGCGTCTCCTTAACCTGCGGTCCATACAGCGCGGCCAGTTCCTCTGGGGTACGCAGCGCCGCATCTTCCACTGTGCCAGCCTGCGCCTCGCGGTTGAGCGGATGGTCGGTCATCAATTCGGATGCAAACTCACGCCTCTCGCCTTGCTCGAACTCCACCTGGATGACTTGGAATGAACCGTATTCGGGGTTGTGACCAGGCCGCATGCCGGTGACTTCCCCCACACGATAGCCCAATGCCGGGAAGACCACCCGCTTGCCAATTTCGTAACTGAGCTTGGGCTGGTACGGGGTGCCCTTGGACAGCGCGCTCTCTATGAGTGCTTCTTCCTGACGGCACCGGTGCAGGATCAGCGCTTGGCCCAGTTTCTCTGCCGAGCACGGCAACTCATCCTCGACCATCAACGTGCTGAGGTATTGAAGATCGTTGGGGGAAATTGTGAACTCATCATCCCAGTAAGCAGGGTTCTGAGTCTTCCGCTGGATCAAGGTCACGTCTCCTAAATACATGTCACCGTAGTGATACCGGCGCGATTATACCAGGGTTGTGCCAGTTTGACAAATACGTACAGTTGAGGCACAATAAAAGCGATGTCGAGGGAGGCTGAAGGGGCAAGAAGCAAGATGCAAGATAAGCGATCGCGTCATTCTGATCTGACCGTAGTTCATGTTGTGCAAGGGCTGTTGAGGGCTCAGGTTATCAAAACCAAGTTGGAATACGCAGACATCCCTGTGCTGTTGGATTACGAGAGTGTAGGTCCGGTCATCGGCATCACAGCGGACGGCATTGGGGAGGTGCGTATACTGGTGCCGAGCGGATATGCCGACGAGGCACGGGCGCTTATCGAAGAGTAGCGAGTGCCGCGATTGTTGTGGCATTGACGGTTTGCTAACCTCAACCACCAATTGCTAACAGCTCAGGCTCTGGCCAGGTATAGAACTCCTCCAGCCACTGCAGACCGTTCACACTGGTTCCTCCAACCCACATCTCCCAGTGCAGATGTGCGCCGGTGGATAACCCTGTGTTGCCCACTTTCCCAATCAGTTCACCCTGAAGAACCTGCTGGCCGACCTGTACCCCGATCATCGAAAGATGCCCGTAGCCCGTCAAAACGCCCCAACCATGGTCTATCACAACCGCGTTGCCCCACAATGCCATTGGCTCGGCCAGCACTACGGTGCCCGCAACGGGTGCGTACACCGACGTTCCGGTTGGTGCCCGGAAATCCACACCGCTGTGGTAGCTGGTGTAGGGCCCGCCGTTGTAAGAGCGATGAGAGCCAAAGTAGGCTGAGATAGATCCCCTGCACGGGCGTTGGAAGGGCACCGCCCAGAGCCGCTCCGGGGTAAAGATGTGGCGCACTGCATCAAAACGATCGCGATCCCTGGCAAAGACAGCCGGATCTAGCAGGCTGGTTCGGCTAGCCGGGAGATCAATCCGCTCGTAGCCGAAGCGTCCGGCCTCTACTAACACCCCTGCGGTCATCGCCGTGTTCTGCCCGCGAGCGTCCGTAGCTTCCAGTTCTAGTTCATACAGGCCAGGCTCGGTGAACACGTGCACTCCCACTAACCCGTAGTACACGTCCTTTTCCTCCGCAAAGTGCACTTCTCGTCCAAACAGCCTGCCCGTCAGTGTGACATGTTCTGTTGTGCGCACTGCGACGATCATTGTCGTCCCCTGAGTCGCTGGTAGCGGTTGCACCTCGGCAGAGACAAAGGGCGCAGGCAACAGGCCTGGTCCTTCACCAGGAACTACCAGTTCCTGCCCAGGGTAGATCAGCGCCGGGTTCGCAACGCGACTAACGGTCGCCAGCGTCCAGGGGGAGACGTCATAGTGTAGGGCGATGCGGAGCAGTGTATCGTCGGGATGCACGATGTAGACCATGCCCCCGTCTACCGGGGGACGGACAACTACCTCCTCGCTGGCGGGTCTGTTGGGTGCTGGCACCTGGATGACCTGCCCCACGTAGATGGCGTTTGGAGAGAGCAGGCCATTGACCTGGGCAAGTGTCTGCCAGGTGGTATGGTAGTGCCTGGCAATAGAGGCCAGCGTGTTGCCTGCCTGAACCAGGTAAGGTACCGTACTCTCTATGCTGACGTCCCCCTTGCCGCCAGGAATGACGAGCCGCTGACCGGTGTAAATATGCCGTGGGTTGGGGATGCCGTTGGCGTGGGTGATGGCGTCTACCGTCGAACCGTACCGCCGAGCAACGGAGAACAACGTCTCGCCCCGCTGCACAATGTGTACCGTCGTCTGCGGCGGTGGCTCGCCCGATTGGGCCTGCGCCGGTACTGCTGGCCCTCCGACTAGCAGTAAGATGGCCAGAGTAATGATGGTTTTTCGATTCACCTGGTTACCCCCCAAAGCGCAGTTGATCTCCTATTCGCACCTGCTCCAGCAACGTTGGTGGCCCCTCCAGCACGTCCCGTGCTGGCGCACGGGGGACGTAGAGCGGGCGGAAAGGGCGTGCTAGTTGTGCATCCACCACTCGCCCGTTCCTGTCCAGCCATATCGTGGCGATGGGGAAGAAGACAAAGAACATGTGGATGGCGGTGTCGGCGCGGCTCTCCCGGTGTCCCATCAGCAATAACCCCTCGTTGTCGCTCAGGGTACGCCGGAAAGTCAGTCCCCGCAGACGACAGAGGAAACTGGCGCAGAGGCGCACACGCCCCAGAAGCTGCTCGCTCCGCGTCTCGTTCCACACCGCTACGTCTCTGGATGTCAATTGGTTGGGCACGACGGATCACCACGCGCTACGTAGGCCGCTGGCGCAGCGATCTTAACTCCTCGTACAGCGCCTGTGCGGTAGCAAATTCAAAGGGCAAGGTGTCCGACCGGGGCCAGAACTCCTCCAGCCAGCGATTGCCCGTCGTCTGTTCGTAGACGTGAGCCTGAATGAGCATGTCGAGCCGGTCGGCGTCGCGGACGAGCCGGCCTTCGATGCTTGTCCCATCCTCGAATTCCTGCCACCAGGTACGCCACTGCCCGGCGCAGGGCGACCTGCGTAGTAATTCATTCAGAGCCTCTGTCTCCGCCTCCCGCTTAGCTCCGGAAGGAAAATGGACCGCTGCGGGCGTGGGGAGGTCACTGACCACGCTCTCCGGCAGATCGTGGAGCAGCGCGATGGTCAACAACTTGGCCTTGTCCAGGGGCTGCCCCACCATCTCGGCCAGGATCAGGGAGATGAAGGCCACGCCGAAACTGTGGTCGGCTACGCTCTCAGCGTCGGCCACACCCCGCATTACCCAGCCGGTGCGCGGTGTGCGCTTCAGGCGATGAGCATTGAGAAGCAACTGCATCGCGGTGCTGGTGTCCATCTCATCTCGTCAATAAGGGATGAAACCTTGCGAAGGTAAGGCTATAGGTAAACGTTCAGACCTCCGAGGTTTTGGATGTGTATTTGGCCCGAAAGCGAGCAACATACCGCTAAAAGCTTCCAAGAGAGCACTATTTCGTAAACCTCGGAGGTCTTTTGTGGGTGTTTTGTCCCTCCCCTGAGCGCTT
>Ga0190284_1001012_pt1 | contig 13212 bp, 16 predicted proteins | sample 48691812_MG_FD_161668 | JGI IMG/M metagenome (GOLD analysis project Ga0190284, IMG submission 161668) | Hydrothermal vent microbial mat bacterial communities from Southern Trench, Guaymas Basin, Mexico - 4869-18-1-2_MG | ecosystem: Environmental > Aquatic > Marine > Hydrothermal vents >...
AGAGGCTGAACTTCTGTTAAAGGGAAATGTCTTCGAACAGTCCATTACTGCGAACAGCACATCGGATAGCGACGGCATACTTACACACGTTAACAACGCCTTCATTAGAACCTGGGGATACGAGAACAAGGAAGAGGCGGTAGGCAAACCCTACAGTGAATTCTTTAAGTTTGAAGATGAGGCAAAGAAAATCATCACCGCGCTTAATGAAGCCGGGAAATGGGAAGGAGAATATACTGCCCTGAAGAAGGACGGAACCACATTTGTCGCATATGGGCTGGCCACAACCATCAAGGATAAGTCTGGAAACGTAATCGGTTACCACTCAGCGGTCCTTGATATCTCGGAGCAGAAACAGGCGGAGAAGGCGCTACGGGAAAGCGAGGAAAAATATCGGAGCATTTTTGAAAATGCCGTCGAAGGTTTTTATCAGAGCACACCGGAAGGTCGTTTTATCAGTGTCAATCCTGCCTTTGCCGGGATGATCGGTTATGCATCTTCTGAAGAGCTCATTTCCAGCATTTCCGACATTGCCAAGCAGTACTACATGGATACTGAAGATCGGCGTCGGTTTCAGCAGCTTCTCCAAAAGGACGGATCTGTGGAGCATTTCGAGTTCAGAGTCCGGTGTAAAGACGGTTCGCAGATCTGGGTATCCAACAGCACCCGGGCTATTTATGACCGGGACGGTAAGATTGCACGCTACGAAGGCAATGTGAATAACATCACCCTGCGCAAGCAGGCCGAAGAGGCGCTACGGGAAAGCGAGGAAAAATATCGCTCAATGATGAACGCGATGAAAGACCCGGTCTATATTTGTTCACCCGATTATCGAATTGAATATATGAACCTCGCAATGATCAGGAGCCTGGGCCGTGATGCTACAGGAGAGAAGTGTTTTAAAGCCATACATAATTTTGACGAAATATGCCCATGGTGCATGCACAGTAAAATATTTGGAAATGAGTGTTTTGAGTATGATATTGTCAGTCCAAGGAACAGCCACCATTACCATATTACTAACTCGCCTATTGTTCACAAAAACGGCTCTATTTCAAAAATGACAGTTTTTAGAGATACTACCGATTTTATTAAAATGAAAGAACAACTCCAACAGGCCCAAAAGATGGAAGCCATCGGTACTTTAGCTGGTGGTATTGCCCACGACTTTAACAATCTGCTTACCACCATAATAGGAAATGCCGAGATTGCATTGATGGATGTCATAAAGGATGAATCCTTGCGCAAGCAAATAGAAGAGATCAAGAAAGCCGGGCAGAGGTCAGCCTCTTTGACTCGTCAGCTTCTCGCCTTCAGCCGTAAGCAGGTGATAAAGCCTGAGGTCCTGAATATCAACGCAGTGATAAACGATACGGAAAAGATGCTTAAGCGCATGATCGGAGAAGATATTGAGTTTCAAACTAGTTTAGAACCTGAGCTGTGGAAAGTTCATATGGACTCAGGGCAGATCGACCAGATGATCATGAACATGGTGGTCAATTCCAGAGACGCCATGCCACAGGGAGGAAAGCTCATCGTTGAGACGACCAACGTGGATTTGGACAAGAACTATTTAAGCGAGCACGGTATTGAAGGGACACCAGGCCATTATGTGATGCTGGCTATAAGCGATACCGGCAGCGGGATAAACAAAGAAACCCAGGAACATATATTCGAGCCTTTCTTTACCACCAAGGAGGTAGGCAAGGGCACCGGACTGGGTCTTTCCACTGTTTACGGCATTGCCAAACAAAACAATGGTTTTATCTGGGTTTACAGTGAGCCTGGACATGGAACGACATTCAAAATCTATCTGCCAAAGGTGAAGGAGGGTACGGAGTCGGAGGAAAAAGAACGAACCCCTGTAAGCGATCTTAACGGTTCTGAGACCGTTTTGGTTGTGGAAGATGATGACAGGCTTCGAAACCTTACGCGAAAGATTCTTGAGCGTTATGGGTACAGTGTCCTGGAAGCTGAAAACGGTGAAGATGCCTTAAGGGTCAGTGAAGCGCACGATGGCCCTATTGACCTGATGCTGACCGATGTGGTGATGCCGAAAATGGGCGGTAAACAAGTTGCAGAACGGCTGCAACCTCTTTATTCACAAATAAAAGTGATTTACATGTCCGGGTACACTGACAACGCTATTGTTCATCACGGGGTTCTGGCACCAGGGCTGAACTTTCTCGAAAAGCCTTTTACGCCGGAAGGTCTGGCGCGAAAAGTTCGGGAAGTGCTGGACGCTAAAAATAAAAAAATGAATAGTGAAAATTGAATATTGTACATGGCATCATGTATAGCGCAATCCAAGGCGAGTTTTATTTCGAAGCTCAGTATCGTTCTGGAAGAATCGGATAAATCTTCATTCTGGTGGAATTCATTTATATTGTTCAAAAGCTACGGCATGGGATTTTTTTGTGACTTTATCATTGCTCAAAATAAAATGTGGTTCAAAGCTATGGGATAGCAGAAAAGTTTTCTGTGCGAGAATAGGCACCTATTAAGCTCGTCGGAGCACAGGGAACTTTTCTGCGGTTATAGCTTTTAAAAGCTCGTATCACATAGCAGTTATGCTTTCTGTTTGTTTGGATTACGGATTATTGCACTTATAAGGGTATATGATCAAGCCGGTCGATTACCAGAAATTTGTTGAGGTGGTAAAAACAATTGACCTGTACTGGACGTTGAGTGAGCTGCCGGATTAATCATGCACGCCAAAGGCATCATGGCGCGGAAAAAGTTACAAATAAGACCATTATTATTTAGACATAAGTTTACCGTCCATTCACTACGCTCATTCAAGTTCACAGAGAGGAGGTGATGACTATGAAAAGGTTTGTGATTCCGAGAATAGCTCATTGCGGCGAAGGCTGCTAATGTGGGTCCCGGGTAAGACCTTAAACTGCCTTATCATATTCAAAATAAGGAACCAATTCAACTCCGTGCTTTCACACGTGGTCCTTATCGTTGTTTTTCATAAATAAGATGAGCCGGTTTCAAAACGTTTCAGCTCGAAGTCTGCACTTATCTGCCTGCCCTGTTAAATCTTTTTTATATTTAACCGGGGTTCAAGGTCAAGTCGAAGATCTCGGACTTTGAGAGGGGAAAGGCGATCCGGCATTCAGACGCCTGAGTGCCGGATGAGACTGCTGTCCCGCTGGTAGCCGGAGACAAACCATGACGTTTTGAAATTAGCTCTATTGTGATAATTAATTATGGAAGCCAAAATATAAGAGAAAGGAGCACAATATGGCAAATCAAAAAATCTTATTACCCTATAATTTCACCATGAATGATCGGAAAGTCCTGGAATTTGTAATCCGCACTTTTGCCAATCAAAAAGATGTTGAGATCACACTATTTAATGCTTACACACCTGTACCCAAAATTGAAGTGCGCGGCAGCCCTATTATGAGAAAAATGGCAAGCAGTATGCAGCATCTTATAAAAAAGGTTTATGAGCAGGAGGCTGCTCTTAAGGCAGTCAAGCAAGAACTATTGCAAAACGGTTTTTCTGAAAACCAGGTCTACCATATCTTCGAACCCAGAAAAAAAGATGTTGCACTGGAAATTATTGATCTTTGCCTGAATGGTCAATTTAATGTAGTTGTCATTAACTATAAACAAAGTAAGGTTACTCGATTTTTTACCGCGAATGTTTTCACCAAAGTTGTGACTGCGTTAAAAGACACAACTGTATGCATTGTTACCTGACTTTTGTTTGAAAGGCTACAAGTAATTGTTCACGTGTTCAGAGGCAACCCTGAACGGTGAACTCGGTGAAACCTGTGAACGCTTACCTGAATCTTAATTTTTTAAGCAGATGAGGAGGGATTCCATGGCTATCAAAGATAAAATAGATTTAAATATATTTAAAATAATTACAAGGGCCGTCATTGGATCTTATAACCTGGATGTTATAGCCAACCAGTTGGCTCAACTACTGGTTGGAACGATGGAAATTAAAGGATGCACGATATTTGTCTTAAATCCTGAGACGGATGAGCTTGAAGTTCTTACCAGTTTTGGGTTGAGCACTAATTATATGAATAAGGGTCCAGTTTCAATAGGGCAAAGCATCGGGTGGACATCAAAAATAGAACCCATCGTAATCGGTGATATTACAAAATCAGACCGCCTCCAGTATCCGGAAAATGCCAAAGAAGAGGGAATAGGTGCAATTGTTTCTCTTCCCATTACTTATCATAGCAAGATAATAGGTGCTTTACGACTGTATCATTATGAAACATGGGATGTTTCCGAAGTTGATCTTGACTCATTAAGTGTACTTGCCGAAAACATCGGTAGGGCTATGATATCTGCCCGAATCTTTAATGCTTTTCAGTCCGTAAAGGATACTGTAAATGAGGTGCATACTATTTGGCTGGAACCAAAAGAGGATAAATAATACCCGGTTTCGGATTTCTTCCCTTTTTTAAAAACCGCATTCGGGCTAACAGGCTTGGCAGAGCGGCTGGGATGGGTCCATTTCCGAGGTGCGGTTTATGGAAGATCTGGCCAATGAACCCGAACAGATAACCCATTAGAAAATAAAGGAGAATACCGATGCCGAGCATAGAAAAACATGTCGAAATCAGTATGCAGCGAACCGGCAAACCTTATCGAGAGGTTCATGAATGGATTGATGAGCCCCATCACAAAAACGAACGCCACGACATCACTCGCGTTCTCGAATTCAGCAGGATGTTCGAGGAGAAGCACGGCGAGGAGGCGGCCCGGGAGTATGTCCAGCACCTGGCCGACGATTTGAACGGAAAGTTCAACCACCTGGTTGAGGATGTCCAAGCAATAGTGGACAAAACGCTGGTCTATTTCGGAGCCAGGAAACAGTAGGCTTAGCCTCATAAAAAAGGAGAATCCCAATGAAATGGATAACCCGATCCCATGTTCACGTCGACCGCGTGGCCTGCCCCTGGCTGATCACCCGGTTCATCGACTCGGATGCCGAGTTCTTCTTTGTGCCCAAGAGCAAGGTAATGGAAATCGCCGAAAAGGAGGGTGCGATTGCCTTTGACACACCGGGAGCCGAACTGCACCACCGCGAGGATCTATGCACCTTTGACGTGATCATCAAGGATTACGAACTGACCGACAAGGCGCTGCTACGCATGGCTAAAATCATCAATGCCGCGGATACGAACCGTCTGGATGCCGATCCCCTGGCTGCCGGCTTCGAGGCCATCGCGGTAGGCTACAGCCTGCGCTATCCAGACGATCTGGAAAACATAGAGGGACAGTTTGAGGTCTATGACGCCTTGTATGCCTGGTGCCGGTTGGATGTTGCCGGAAGTGAAGCGTAGATGAAAAACATGGCACCTCATGAAGACATAACATACCGCGAGCCCGGATCTCCGGCTTTCTCGGCCTGCAGCGAAGCACCGTCGGCGTGCTGCCTGTGCTGTTTTTTTGTGGGGTCGAACCACGATAACAAACTGTAATATAATAAAATATTAGCTCTCACCCCAATGTATACTATATTGAGGTTTTTGGGGCAGAAAACGAGCATATAGGCTCGTATTGAAAAAACTACCATGGCCAGAGTCTCGGGGCAAGAAATACGGCCATTGGACTATGGGATGGAACTTCGCAAATAAGTGCGGCCCTATAATGCACTTTTTGCCCATAAAAATAGTGATACAGATGTGAAAAACATATCGCCTCATCAATAGGTTGGCTTGGTCCGACCCCAAGAGAAATTCGTGGAGGAGGGATTAAGGCTATTGGAACAAAACAAATAATAATCCAATGGATGTCCCTCAAAAACTCCTTGATGAAGGTGATTATCTGCAGGTTTTAGAGGTAACACAATCCATTGGTTAGATTTTAAAATTAAAAAAGAGAAGGGGCTATTGGATTAATTTGTCCGTTACTTTTAGGCTGCATTAAAGGCGATAACAAAATCCTTAAAATATTTTCTAATGAGCAGGAGAGACAAATTATGCCAGCTATTCCAAAAGGTGCAATTTTACAACGCGATAAAGAGACATACGCCATCGTTCCGAGAACCCCCGTGGGTCTGGTTAGTCCAGAGGACTTGGAAAGAATTGTCAAGGTCGCAAGGAAATACCAGATACCGGTAATTAAAATCACTTCCGGTCAGCGTTTTGCATTGGTGGGGATGAAGAAAAATGATGTAGATAAAATCTGGGAAGACCTTGGTATGGATGTTGGAAAGGCAACTGAACTTTGCCTGCATTATGTCCAAGCATGTCCCGGGACGGCTGTATGTAAATTCGGAGTTAAGGATTCTTTGGGACTCGGAATGGAGATAGAGAAGTTTTTTTTTGGCATGGACCTGCCCGCTAAAGTTAAAATAGGGGTTTCAGGCTGTCCCTTTTGTTGCGGGGAAAGCTTTGTCCGTGATATCGGTATATTAGGCAAAAAAAAGGGATGGACATTTATAGTCGGAGGAAGTTCCGCACGCCGTCCACGCATCGGAGATGTATTAATTGAAGACTTATCTGGAGAGGAGGTCATTAACTTGACCAAACAAACTCTTGGGTATTATCAAGACAAAGCCAAAAAACGGGAACGGATGGCCAGGTTTGTTGATAGAATTGGAATTGAGAATATGAAAGAAGCTATCCTTTGATTAACTATGAACCGAGGGGGAAAAGTGAATATAAGAACGAAGCCTAAACTCTTTACCTGATTTCATTATCGCCTTGTATTTGTCACCTGTTTTTTGATGAAGTTTTCTTTGCGCCTGTCAATGTACAAATGACTATTTATTGCAAAAACGGAGGAAGGAAATGGATAAGATAATTCTGAGATGTACAGATCCAAATGCAGCCGAAAACAGCAATACAGAATGTCAAGGCTGCCTTCAGTTTTTCAAGAAGATCCTTTTTACATTTAATTCCCCCATTGACACCCAACAGCTTTTACAAACCGTTTGTGAAGCGGTGATTGACCATTTTTCCATCAGGGCCTGCCAGTTTTTAATATTTAACCGCCAGAAAATGAATTTTAAAAACATTGTATCTATGGGGTTAAGCAGTGAATATCTGGAAAACAGCCTGTACCAGGTGGATGATGCTTTCCTGAAAAATCTGAAAACTTCCGAAATCAAGGCCGAAGAAATATTTGACAATGTCAGTATCGGGGATAAGACAGCGTATGACAAAGAAGGCCTTCAATTTCTGGTTACAGTCCCTTTGAAACGCGGTATCCAGATGGTTGGAATCGTGCATCTGCTGGGTGCTGAATACCGGACCCTTAATTATTGTGAAATAAAAATTCTCGAAATCATATCAGAATTTGCAACAGGTGTACTTATTAACTCTGTATTCACCACAACATTGAGAAAAGTAACTGACGCTGTTCACACATCACTGGATACGGAAGATGTGCTCAATTCCATCGTCAATGTGGTGACTGACAAGCTCAGGGTCAAAGGATGCGTCATAAGGCTTTTTGATAAAAACACCAACAAATTGAACCTCAAGGCTGCCAGCGGGTTAAGCGATTCCTATTTAAACAAGGGACCGGTCTTTGCAGACAAGAGTATCTCCCAGGTCCTCAAGGGAGAATGTGTGGCCATTTATGACGCTGTGAATGATGAACGGCTGCAATACCCTGAAGAAGCCGGAAAAGAAGGAATCGGCTCAATCCTGTGTATCCCCCTGGTGATCTATAAAAAGATTATCGGTGATTTAAGGGTGTATACACATAAGCCCTATGAATTTTCCGATAACGAAATCAACCTGATGATGGCTGTGGGAGAGCAGTGTGCCCTGGCCATCAGGGATGCCCAGATGTACACCGGTATAAAAGAGAAGTATGAAGATTTAATTTCAGATTTTCATCAATGGTTTGACAAGTAAAGCCAACCGATGTCTGGAGAGTCTTGTATGCTGTTTCGCTATGCCATGGTCATTGGATTTATTCTGCTGGGACTTGTCTTTGTCTTTGCCTGTCTTACTGTGGGAAGACTCTTCAGGCCTACCCTTGAAAACAACGAAAAAGCAACCATTTATGAATGCGGTGAACGGCCCATTGGCGAAGCCTGGTTTAATTTCAATCCCAGGTTTTATATTCTGGCCCTGATTTTCATCGTGTTTGATGTGGAAATATCCATCACCATCCCGGTCGTTGTCGTGCTGAGGCAATGGATCCAGCAGGGACTGGGGGTTATCGCCTTTATAGAAATTCTGATCTTTTTATTGTTTATCGCTCTTGCCCTTGTCTATGTTTGGCGAAACAATGATATTCGCTGGCTAAAACATTTGGATCATGCCTCCCCGTTAAAGGAAGATGAAAGAAAATTCTATCACTTTTGACAAAGGTCTTGTGATATCGACCATGGATGATGTGATCAACTGGATGAGAAAATCATCCATCTGGTACCTGCTGTTCGGCACTGCCTGTTGCGCCATTGAACTGATGCAGACAGGAGGCCCCAGAACCGATCTTGACCGTATCGGCTCTGTGTTCCGTTCCACCCCCAGGCAGGCAGACCTGATTATTGTGGCAGGGACAGTTACCTATAAAATGGCGGAGCGGATCTCACTTTTATATCACCAGATGGCAGAACCCAAATATGTGCTGTCCATGGGTAGCTGCGCCAATTGCGGCGGATTGTTCCAGAGATCCTATTCAGTGCTTAAGGGTATTGACAAAGTGATTCCCGTGGATGTTTATGTTCCCGGGTGCCCGCCCAGGCCCGAAGCGCTCATGGAAGGGTTTCTGGAAATCCAGAAAATCATGATGGAGGAAAATTTTCTCAAAACCAAGGGGATTCAAAGATAAATGACCCAAAACATCTTCAACGTACTGACCCAAAGGTTTGGCGCCGACACCATTCTTTATTATGAACAGACAAGCTTTGATCCATACATCATCATAAATCCGGAGGACATACAATCCATCTGTATGTATCTGCGGTATAATCCCGAGCTGAAATTATCCTTTTTTTTAAACCTGTCAGGGGTTGATTATCCTGACAGAGAACAGATCACACTGGTGTACCATATTTATTCTATGGCACTGAAAACAACCTGTGTATTAAAAACGTCCGTTTCCAGGGAGTTTCCTGAACTGGAATCCATTGAAAGTGTCTGGAAAGCCGCAGGCTGGTTTGAACGTGAAATCTATGACCTTTTAGGCGTCAGTTTTATCAACCACTCAAACCTGAAAAGAATCCTGCTGCCTGAGGACTGGAAAGGACACCCCTTACGAAAGGATTACAGGGAAGAACCCGTATATCATGACATGGAAACCACAAGGAATAACCTTCTTGAAACGAATAGGTGAACATGGAAAGATCCGGTAATGCAGATCTAAAACATCTAAAACCCCAGATCGCTCCCTTTAGGGAAGAGATGATCCTCAATATGGGGCCCCAGCACCCGTCCACCCATGGTGTGCTCAATTTCCTCATTGTCACGGACGGAGAGGTCATACACCAGGCCCTCCCCAACGTGGGCTATCTTCACAGGGGGTTTGAAAAACTGGCGGAACAGACTCCCTATACCACCTTTATTCCTTATACTGACCGAATTGACTATCTGGCCGCCATGTTTGGCAACCATGCCTATGTGTTGGCCGTGGAAAAACTGGCAGAAATAGAGGTTCCTGGAAGGGCGGAATTCTTAAGAGTTATTGTCTGTGAACTCAATCGGATTGCAAGCCATCTCATATCCACCGGAGCCCTGGCCCTGGATATCGGTGCCACAACCCCTTTTGTTCACTGGATCAGGGAAAGGGAATGCATCAATGACATCATGGAAGCCATTTGCGGTGCCAGGCTCACTTACAACTACATGCGGATCGGCGGCGTGTCCCGGGACATCAATGAGTCCATAGCAGATCAAATTTTAAAATTTCTTGACCATTTTGAGCCTATGATTGATGAATACAACCGTCTGATCTCCTTTAACGAGATCTTTATTAAACGGCTTGCCAACGTTGCTGTCATATCCCAGATTGATGCAGTCAATTTTGGGCTTGTGGGCCCCAACCTCAGGGGCTCGGGTATTGAGATGGATATCCGAAAAATCATGCCCTATTCGGTCTATGATCGGTTTGACTTCGATGTCCCCTTTGGCGAAGGATTTAAAGGAACCCTTGGAGACAGCTATGACCGCTATTTTGTCCGTATCCTTGAGATAAAGGAATCCTGTTCCATCGTCAGGCAGGCATTGTCCAAACTTCCAAAAGGGAACATAAAAGCCAAGGTAAAACGAAAGCTTAAAATAAAGGAAAATGAATGTTACTCTTCGGTTGAGAGCGCCAGGGGAGAAATGGGAATGTACCTGGTGTCGGACGGCACAGACAAACCTTACCGGCTCAAGATCAAGACCGGCTCTTTTACAGCCATGTCCATTGTGGAAAAGGTCAGCCAGAGACTTATGGTAGCTGATCTTATTGCGTTTATCGGCAGTCTGGATGTGGTGGCCCCGGAAATCGACAGGTGACAGGAGATGATTCATGAAAGACTATGCAGATATTCTTTTTGAATACCTGTTCAAAACCTCGATAGAAAGTTCGCCCTTTTCCTTGGCCTGGTATATTCTCTTTATTTTCCTGGTCGCCGGCGTCCTGCTCTTTTTTGCTGCAAACTTTGCCGGCATCACAAGCTTTATAGAAAGAAGAATCGCAGCCAGGATCCAGTCCAGGGTCGGTCCCAACGTGGTGGGCCCCCAGGGTGTCCTCCAGTGGGTTGCCGACGGCATCAAGCTGCTTTTAAAAGAAGACCTCATCCCGGGCCGGGCAGACCGGTTTCTCTTCCGTGCCGCCCCCTATTTTGTATTTTCAGGTCTTTTTGCAGCCTTTGTGGCCCTGCCCTTTGGATACGGCATTGTGGCGGCCGATCTTAATATCGGTATTTACTATATCTTTGCCATCACCTCCCTTGTCGTGGTAGGCATTATCATGGGGGGATGGTCCTCAAACTCCAAGTGGGCTATGTTCGGGGCGTTTCGATCTGCAGCTCAGATTATTTCCTATGAAATCCCCACAGCCCTGTCTCTCATACCTGTCATCATGCTTACAGGCAGTCTTTCCACCCAGGACATCATTATAGCACAAGGCGGCATGCCATGGGACTGGTATATTTTTCACAGCCCCTTTACCCTGGCTTGTTTTATCATATTTTTCATTTCCGCCCTGGCAGAAGGCAACCGGATCCCCTTTGACCTGCCTGAGGCGGAAAGCGAGCTGGTATCCGGGTACAACACCGAATATTCAGGCTTCAGATTCCTGGTATTTCCCATGGCAGAATGGGCCAACCTCTGGGTCATCTCCGCCATGGTCACCTTAACCTACTTAGGTGGCTGGCAGATCCCCTTTGTCAGCCTTGAAACCATTTCAGGATCACCATTCCTGATTCTCATCAGTGTCGGGATCTTTTTTGTCAAAACATCCATTGTCGTGTTCATCGTGATCCAGCTTCGATGGACCCTGCCCCGTGTCAGGGTGGATCAGATGACGCTGCTTTGCTGGACATACCTGGTTCCCATTTCCCTTGTGGCCATTGTCGGCACCATGGTCTGGATGCTGGTCTTTCCCTGGGACGGAACACCCGGGCTCTTGATCCGCCTTCTCATGAGCGGAATCGGTGCTGCCGCCTGCCTTTTCTATATCAAAAGAATTCGGTTCAATTACCTGAATGATAAACTCCTGTTTGAACGCTTAAAAGGGAAACCATCATGGTACCCGTTCTGGAGGCTGCCATAAAACAGTATTTTAAAAATATTTATCATTCCCTGTACTCCATTACAGAAGGCATGGCGGTCACAATGAGTTATATGTTCAGGCGGCCGGCCACCATCCAGTATCCCAATAAACTTGAAAAGCCACTGGAAAACCAGCTTTCAGACCGGTTCAGGGGCATCCTCCAGGTGGACATAAACTATTGCATCGGGTGCAGGATCTGCGAAAATACCTGTCCCATTGACTGCATTGCCATCACCATTGAAAAAAACAAGGAAACCAAAGAGCGGTTTCTTACCCGGTTTGACATTGACATATCAAAATGCATGTACTGTGGCCTTTGCTCGGAAAACTGCTCCACATCCGCCATTTACCACACAAAAGTATTCAACGGTATCAACCGGGATATTGAAAATCTCATTATCCGCTTTGTGGATAAACCCACGGCCCTTTACAAGCTGCCCAAGGGAAGTGATCCAATGGAAACACCAAAAGATCATTACGGCGCTATACTTGTTCGAAAGATGAAAGGATAAGCCTGTGAACACTATCGTCTATAATATCCTGTTCTATATTTTGGCCGTCATGGTCATGGGGTCCGCAGGCTATGTAGCCATATCAAAAAATATTGTAAGATGCGCGTTTGCCCTGGTCTTTACCTTTGTCGGTGTGGCAGGGCTCTTTGTCCTTCTCTCTGCAGACTTTATCGCCGCCACCCAACTTTTGATCTATGTGGGCGGCACCCTGGTACTGATCCTGTTTGCGGTCATGCTCTCTTCAAGGATTTCAGACATCAGGATTTCCAACCTGTCCGTAGGGGTTATACCCGGCTTTTTAATAACCGGATGTTTTACAGCTATCCTGGTATATATTGCTTTGTTCGGCCAATGGAACACAACAGACACCATAGAATTCAATCCCACGACAGCATCCATTGGCAATTCTCTTTTAACAAAATGGTTGCTTCCATTTGAAGTGGTCTCAATACTGATCCTGGCCAGCCTCATTGGCGCTGTGGTCATTGCCAGACAGAATGAGGGAAAAAAATGAATCCCGGCCTCCAGCATTTCCTTGTTATTGCAGCAATACTTTTTGCCTGCGGAATCCTTTGTGTGATTACCAGACGAAATGCCGTCGGTGTGTTACTTGGTGTTGAACTGATCTTGAACTCCGCCAATATTAATCTGCTATCCTTTTCCCATTTTTCAAGCCGCACCCCAGTCAGTCAGATTGACGGCCACGTGTTTGCCCTGTTCTGTATCGTACTGGCCGCCCTGGAATGCGCAGTGGCCCTGGCCATTGTCATGGCCATTTACAGGAACTTTAACAAAACGATAGACATGGAAGACTTAACCACATTGAAAGAATAATATGATGGCCCAAGATACTTTTTACCTGCTCTTAATACCGCTCCTGCCTTTACTGGGGGCCATGTACAATGGATTTTTCGGTGGCCTCATCCAAAGGAAGCTGGACAAGTCCTATGTCCACTTTCCTGCCATCGCAACGGTTGTTCTCTCTTTTGTTCTCTCTTTT
>Ga0190284_1001013_pt1 | contig 13209 bp, 6 predicted proteins | sample 48691812_MG_FD_161668 | JGI IMG/M metagenome (GOLD analysis project Ga0190284, IMG submission 161668) | Hydrothermal vent microbial mat bacterial communities from Southern Trench, Guaymas Basin, Mexico - 4869-18-1-2_MG | ecosystem: Environmental > Aquatic > Marine > Hydrothermal vents > Microbial...
GTCCTTCGGACCGGCGAAACGGGATTGGGCACCCGGCACTCATCGCAGGGTCCATGACAGTTCAGGCGAGGTAGTACCAAGCCCCAAGCGCTAGCAGCCCGTGGCAAAACTGTGGCACCGGCGTCTCGCCGGTGGTTTTCACGGTCAAGAACGGTGTTTTCAAACCGCTGTTTTCCCTTTCACCACGGGCTGCTAGCGCGGGGTCCTCGTGGACGGATCGTTGGCCTTCAGACCCACTCGCTTGCGCTCGGGGCTCGGATCGAGTGGGCGACGCGGGCGATATTGGTGCCGTGTCGCTCATTCGTGAGCCGCCTACACTGTCATGGACCCCTCATCGCATCGCCTTGGGTGGTTTGGCATCACATACCTGGTTAGAATGGAACTATGGACGCACACACGCTGGAAAAGCTGGAGTTCGACCGCATTCGCCGACTGGTCGCGGATCAGGCACTGTGCGCCCTCGGACGCGACCTGGCCCTCCGTATCCAGCCGTCACGGCGTCCTGCCCAGGTGACGTTGTGGCTTCAACAGGCCTCGCAGTTCTCGCGGTGGGCCGCATCGCACGGCATCCCGCCGTTCGGTGGAATTCGGGATGTTCGTCCGCAGGTCCGTCGCGCCATCCCGCCGGCGAAGCTCGAGCCCGAAGAATTCGCAGAACTGGCATCGACACTGTCAGGCGTCGGCTTGGTGCGTGCATACCTCCTAGAGCCGGGTGAAGGATTCGAACTGATCACCAAGCTCGGCGATCGCCTCGGCGATTTTCAGGTCATCGCCGATCGCATCCACCTGGTCATCGATCCACGAGGCAAGGTCAGGGACGATGCGAGCGACCGACTCCTGCGTCTGCGTCAGGAGATCGAGGACGTCCGCCGCAAGACCCGTCAAGTCTTCGATCACCTGCTCAAGCAACAGTCCACCGTTCGCCTGTTGCAGTATCCGAGTGCGACATTTCACGCGGACCGGATGGTGTTGCCACTGAGGGCCGACCAACGCGGCCGCCTTCCCGGGATCGTCCACAGGAGCAGTGACAGCGGACAGACACTGTTCGTCGAACCCGCCGAGGCAGTCGAACTGAACAACACGCGTGTCAACCTGCTGCAAATGGAGCAGGAGGAAATCAGCCGAATCCTGTGGGAGTTGACACACCTGGTTCATCTCAACCAGAAAGAGATCCTCAGGACGCTCGAGACCGTCGCCCTGGTGGACTTGCTCGTAGCGAAATACAAGCTCGCCGAGCGATACCACATGTGTATTCCCGAGATCAGCGCGGACCACCGCCTGAAGCTGACCCGCGCCCGGAATCCCATCCTGATGGCCATGTATGAGGAGGAGTCCGAAGACGACCGGCCCGCTCACAAGGTCGTCCCTATCGATGTGCGGTTGGGCGACGACTTCGACATCATGATGATCACCGGGCCGAACACAGGCGGCAAGACGGCGACGCTCAAAACGATTGGCCTGATGGCGCTGATGGCCCAGTCCGGCCTGCCGATCCCGGCGGATGCGGGCTCGTCGCTGCCCGTCTTCGAGGGTGTATGGATTGACGTGGGGGACGAGCAGAGCCTGGCACAATCATTGAGCACCTTCAGCGCGCACCTCGCTCGTATTCTCCACATCGTGAACTGTGCCCGGAAATCGACACTCGTCTTGTTCGACGAGTTGGGCGCCGGAACGGACCCGGACGAGGGCGCCGCGATCGGCCGCACCATCGTGGAATGCTTGCTGGAAGGCGGCTGTCTGGCCATGGTCACGACGCACCTCGGTGCGCTCAAGGCCATCGGCTTCGAACATAAACGGGTGGACAACGCCGCCGTCCAATTCGACATTGAAACCTTGAAGCCTACCTACGAACTGCGAATCGGAGAGCCGGGCAACAGCAACGCCATCGCCATTGCATCCCGCCTCGGCATGCCGCGCAAGATGGCCCAGACGGCCCGGCGGCACTTGTCCAGCGATCATCGGGCCTTGGATCGGGCCATCAACGGCACACTCCGTGTTCGCAGAAAGGCCGAGCGCGCCCGCCGTGACGCGGAAAAGGCCCGCCAGGATGCCGCCCGTGAAACGCTTGCCGCCCTCGACCGTGCAAACGTGCTCGAGCAGCAGCGGCATGCCTACACGCGATGGGTGGAGCGTATCTGCAGGCTTCGGCCCGGCGACACGGTACACGTTCGCGCGTTCGACAAACCCGGCCGCGTCGTCCGCGTTCACTTGGACAAGCAGCAGGCACTCGTGGATGTCGGCAATATGGAGGTCGACGTCGCGCTGACGGAACTGTCGTTCCGCGAATAATCACACGCACGCGCCGGGGTCCGTGACAGCTCAGGCGGGGTAGTACCAAGCCCCAAGCGCCAGCGCGGGGTGTTTGTGGATGGACCGTTGGCTTTCAGGCTCGTTGACCGGCGGGACGCCGATGCTCCCCAGCGCTCGGGGCTCTGATCGAGTGCCCCTCGTGGGCAAACCGGGTGCCGCGTCGCTCATTCGCGGGCTGCTTGAACTGTGACGGACCCACTGTGTCGCGACGAGCATCATTCAATTGATTGAAGAGCCACGGGCTTCCCGCCCGTGGCCCCACCGGCGAGACGCCGGTGCCACAGCGATGCTACGAGATGCTATGGCACCGGCAACAATGCCGGTTGCGGCGCCGGCAGGCCCAGCAGGCCGTGCATTGCCTGTTGAGGCCCGGCGGGATTTACCAGCACGTTCACATCCGGCATCGCCATCCAGCACAAAGGCTTGGGGCTCTGCGCGAAGTACTGGAGTTGGTTGTCGAAGGAGATCATCGGTGCCGGCGTTTGGGCCTGCATCAGCATCTCCATCGACATGGACATGCCCGCGAAGCCTTCGATCAACTCGCCGATCGAGACCGGCCGCGGATAGTGCACCAGCTTGATCTCGGCGCTGGGCGGGATGTCGGCCATGTCCTTGGCGGCGTCGATCGCATCCTTCAGGCTACCGAGGCGGTCGATCAAGCCGATCTTAAACGCTTGGCGACCGGAGTATATTCGTCCTCCGGCGATCTTGCGGACTTCGTCCTTGGGCATCTTCCGCGTCATAGCCACGCGGTCGAGGAAGATCTCGTAGAAATCGAGGATGTATTTTTGTAGGAAAGCGCGGTCTTCGGGCAACATGTCACGATGTCCGGCGCCAAGGAGTGATCTGGCCCCGCGCTTCATTTCAGTGAGGTTAATGTCCCGGCGGTTGTAGGCCGAGGCGTAATTCGCGAAGATTCCGAGGACGCCGATCGAGCCGGTGATCGTCGTCGGGTGCGCGAAGATGAGCCGGCCGGGACACGCAATATAGTAACCGCCTGAGCCGGCGACCGTGCCCATGCTCACGACGAGTGGTTTCTCCTCATCGAGTTCACGGAGCTTTTGCCAGATCACGTCAGAGGCATAGCCCGAACCACCGGGGCTGTCGATGTGCAGTACCACCGCACGGATCGTCTTGTTCTTGCGGATTCGCTCGATGGACTTGATGAACTCGTCGCGCATGATCAGCCGTGAGGAAAAGCCGGGGCCGAGGTCCACGTCAATGATGGGACCGCGGGCGTGGAGCACGGCGATCTTGGGTCCGACGGCTTCATAGCTCTTCTGTGCCTCTCGCACCTGCTTCTGCCAGGCATTGAGCAGATCATTCAGGGAGGTAATCTTGGCAAAATCGGAGTCGAAGTCACGGGCTTTCTTGAACTTGTTGCGCCGAATGATGCGGTCGCGGTAATCATCGTAATACGCGATAACGTCGACGAGGCCGCGGTTCTTCGCCTGCTGGGCGTCGAAGAGGGCGACGTCGATGACCTTCTTAACCTTTTTGCGTGGCAGTTCTCGGCCTTCGGCAATGGTTTTCACATAGTCTTCATACAGGCCGTCCAGGATAGCGCTGAACTCCTCGATGAAGTACTTGTCCGGTTCGCGTCGATTCAGGAAGCCAGGGTATTTGAAGCGGCCGGCGGTGATGACGTCATACTCGATGCCGCGCATCTGGTACATGCCGCGCATGAACGGGAACAACCCGCCGAGGCCGCGGATGAACAGATCGCCCGTCGGGGCAATCGCAATCTCTTCGGCCTGACAGGCCAGAAGATAGCTCATGGGGTCGCCCGAGTTGAGGTAGGCCAGGACCTTCTTGTCTGCTTTGCGGAGATTGACGAGGCCGGCCCTCAACTCCTCAACATCGGCTCCCCACAGGTAAACGCCGTCGAGGTTCAGGAGGATGCCCCCGACCTCCTCATCCTCGGCATACTTCTCAAAACGTTCCAGCAGCTCGCGGATCGTCTTTGTGCGCCCAGGCAGGGGGATATTGATCGCCCGTGCGGGAATGAGGAATGGATCGATCTTGACTTCGACCAGCTTCTTGATCGGGCACGACTTCTTATCTTCCTTCTTGTCCTTGGTTTTGACTTCTACAGATTTCTTCTTCTCTTTTTTCTCGTCGTCCTTGCCGGCATCTGCGAAGGCCGGAAGCGCGAAACAAGAAGTGAGAAACACAGCGGCAATCAAAGTCAGGAATGTCCGTCGCATAATAGGGCTCCTTTCGGCTATGGGCTTTCTACAAGCCTTCAGTTCCAGGGCAGTTTTCGTTTGCACAATCTCGTGTCCCGGATGGACCGGTACGCTGCATCAGCACAAACCGCCATCAAGCGGCCTTCTTGTCTTCCTCGTCATCGAGTTCGTCCATTGGGCCGTCCGTGGCAGCCGCCTCATCAGGCTTCGGGACTCGATGGATTTCGCCCTCTTTATCGATGTAGATCGTCCTGTAATTCTTGAATTCGTCGTCGCGGAACATCAGCCGCCAGTCATCCGGCGACCATTCAATCACGTACAGCGAGTCGTCGATGTCTTCGTCGTCGTCTTCTGTTTCTTCCTTGCCGGTGAGGAGCGAGACAAGATCCGCCGTAAAGCCGCGGTCCTGCGGCCGAAGCCACAGAAGATACTTGTGGGTGGCGAAATCGACGTACCCGTCGAGTTCGGCAACCGTTGCCGGCCAGCGGCCGTAGTCCTCCTGAAAGAGTTCCGCGTGATGGTAAAGGACCCGAAGATGGCGGCACGCGATGCGCTCCCGCGATGCCTCGGAAGACGGATCGGCGGTGTCGCCCAGCGACGTGTACGTTACGAGCGGCACATACGCCGCCCCGAAGGGAATCGGCCCCGTGTGACGCGCTTGCACGCCGGCGAATTCGATGCGGATGTTGATCACGGCATCGGCCAACGCGTCGCCCAGTTCCTCCGCCGTGGGAGGCAGCGTGGCATCTTGAGACAGGCTGGCCAGCATGGACAGATAAGGGTGCCCCAGATTATAGAGACGATCCCAACTGATCCTCGCCTGCCAATGGGCCTTCTTCGTTCCCGGAATAGCAACGCGTGACTTTCGGGTCTTCGTCAGTCTTTGCCAGTTGTTGACCGCGTCGTCGGCCCACATCGTCGTCTGTGCGATGATCAGACGCAGGGAGTCCGACGCGTCATCTGAACAAGGCTCCTCGAAGAAGATGACCGGCCGGTAGGTCACAGGCATGATGCCGTGTGAGACACCCGCGGACGGATCCCGCCAGAACACCACGCCCCCGTCGATCTCCTCCTCGTGCCAGGCCATCTCCCGATCTTCCTCTTCGCGCTCCTTGGCATCCTCCTCGATGGCCTCGCGGATGGCGTCGATGATCCTCTCCTTGCTGTTGATGTTGAACTGATAGAAGAGATCAGGGAACGGCAGGAACCCCGTGCCCGGCACCGCGGAGAAGGCCATTTCAGCGCTCGCCCGTGTGCCGATCGTCCCGGGTTCGAGGCCCGCCAGGACATCCGCCATTCCTCCCCCGAGGCTGGCGTTAAAGGCCGCCGTCACGTAGGATTCGCGCGGACACTCGAACGGCTTCTTCAATTTCTTCAGGGCTGTCTTCAAGAACATGCCCAACGCCGGGTTCCAGCGGACGATGAACTTCTCGCTCCACAGGCCGTTCTTGCGGAGTGAGGCGCCGTACCGGATGTCCTTCACGCCGGAAATCGTGGAGAAGAAGGAATCACCGTCGTCTTCATCTCCCCCCGCCAGATTAAGGCGACAATAGATAAGCGACGACTTCTTCTTTTTCTTCTTAACTGCTTTTTTGGATGCCGAAGTCTTTTCGGAGGTGGTTCCGCCGTCGGGCGCTTCCAGGCCGAAGACTGTCTCCGGCGGCTGGAGTTCGGGCGTGGAGGCTATCAAGGTGCCGTCGCCGGATGCAACAAGCACCGCCAAAACGTGATCCGGCAGCCTAATCCGCCAGCCTTCATCATCCTCCTGGTGCAACTCGACGTCTTTGAGCACCTTGCCGGCGGCCTCCAGTTTCAGCAAGCTTGCGAGACGCTCGCGGAACTCCTCGATCGGCCAATCGATGCGGATCGCCCAGCGTGCCCGACCCTCGCGGTCTTGTGTGTACGTCGTGACGATGACGGACGTATCCGGCCATCCACTGACCTCCTCGAGAAGTGTCGCAACAGCGCCGATGTCCAGACCTTCCTCGGTCTCGTCCTCAATGGGCGGAATCAATCCGACCACGACTTTGTAGAAAGCGGCGGTCTTTGATCGCTTCGCGGCATCTACCAGCGCCGTCACGGATGGGATATAAACCTCCACCTGAGGTGTGTTCGATTCGTCTTCTTCTTCCTCCTCCTCTTCCTCCTGCGTGGTGGGGGCTGTTGCGGGAGTTTCCTCTTTTGCCTCGGCGGTAGTCGCTGAAACGTCCGAGTCGCTCTTCTCGTCGGCCTTCTCAGACTCGTCTGATTTTGCCTTGTTGGGATCGGGCTGCGATTCGTTCTGTTCGTTGTCCTGCTCGGTCTCCGACTTCGGTTCGTCGGACTCCGGCTTATCTGGATCGGGTGGGTCTAAAGATAAAAAAGCCGCACGCGTCAATACGCCGGCCGGCGCGGGAGGATCCAAGGGCTCGCCTCGGACGCCGGCAACAGACATGAGTACGACGAGCGACAATCCGATGCAAACACCGCAATGCCGGTGGAAAAACGTCACTTTTCGACCCTCCACAACGAGATCAAACGGCCGCGTGAGGAATGACTCCGCCCCATGCCCATGACCAGGTTATAGGAACCTTATTATCGTTTTTCGTGCCATTTGTCAATGAGGTATTCACCCCATACCCCACGGGCGTGCGCACCACGAGGCCGCTCTGCACCAGCCCAAGACTTGATCGGCCCACGGACGCAGCAAATGCACATTTATTAGGAACGAAAGGCCGGCGATGTGCTCACGCACCAATGGTTCCGGCCAAATACGGCCGTTTTACCGATGCGATGAACCCCTAACGGGGTAGCTCATTCATGGTGGGACAAAAACCCGACGCTGGATTGGAACATCCGCTCGGTCAGTTCGCCGTCCGGTAATTGCTCGCTCTCGGCGGACAGGTCCTCGAGATTGGCACGGCACATGAGGCAGCCGACCGTCTCCAGGTGGAAGGTCGTGTATGAGTGCCACGGTTCTTCCAACACGCCCAACAGGTATGAGCCGATCGTGCTGCGTTTCAAGCAACTCAGCCGCCGCTGGCGCCAGACTCTCGCGATGGTGGCTTCACTGGAAAGCTGTCGATCATCCAGCAGGCCGCGGTCGTCGGACTCCAATTGGCCGACAAACTCACGCAGCCTGGCGAGTGCCCGGAACTTGACGCCCGCGATGGCCTTCTCATCTCGCTGCAGTCGTTGGGCCGCCTCCTTGTTGCGCAGCCCGACGTAGAACAGCAGCTCGATGACCTGGAGGTCTTCGAGCTTTCCGCGGTCGCGCAGCTCCTCGATCAATCGGCGGAGGATCGTGGAGAGTACGTCGGATTGACGGTGTGTCCGCTCATGCTGAGCGGCGATCTGGCTGGGAGTCTCAGACACGGATGCCTCCGGCAGACCGGGCGAGTCGTCATCGATGTCAAAGCCTTCGGTGTGGCGCTGCTTCCGGGTGAGAATCTCGCCGATCTTGTATCGCAGGATGGCAAAAAGGTAGGTTTCGAGTGACCGGCTCACGTCATAGTGCCGCAAGCTTGTTACGAAACCGAGAAAAGTCTCCTGCATGGCGTCGTCCGCGTCGCCCACCGCGCGCAACCGACTCCTGGCAAAGGCGAGAAGCCGCCCTTGATACCGCTCGATCAACTGATGCCATGCGCGTTGATCACCGTTGCGAATGGCGTCGATCAAGTATCTGTCTGCGTCATTGGTCTGTGCCAAGACTCGGTGCCCTGAAGTAGCTGTCTCTCACAAAGATGAGCCGCGAGCTTCGACTAGTGTTCCTACACACCTGAATCTGTGGGCTAGTGTGCCACTGCTCTTGAGCAGTGATTTGTCGATGGGGCATCCTGGAGGACACTGCTCAAGAGCAGTGGCACACATTCCGGATTCCCTGCAACCCGCAGAACCACGTGTGGCCTCATGCACTAGGACGAGCCGTTAGCTTCAGCCCGCGCGGCCACTCGATCTCCCGATACGCCTACAGCAGTAAGTCCGACTGAGACAGCAACAGGCAGACGGCGGTGAAGGCGACGGCCCAGGCAATCCTACGCGGCCAAGTATAGCGGTCGTGTTTGCCGGCGTCGACGAACAGGTAGGCCAGAACGATCAGGACTGCCAAGAGCGCCGCTACGGTGATCTGTCCGAGAATCGGCAGACAGGAGACAGAGCTACCGAGGGCTGATTTACGATGTTGAGTGGAGGTATCGCACTTGGATTGCGACCGCATGGCGACATGGTGGTTGCCCGTGTCGCGTTCCGACGCAGGCAACTCAACTGTGGTAACAGAGTAGGCCTCATCACCTTGGGCAACCTGCATGGCACGCTCGGCTTCGGTGCCGGCGATCTGCATGGCACGCTCGGCCTCGGTGCCGGCAATCTGCAAGGCACGCGCAGCTTCGGTGCGAGCAACCTGTATGGCAAGTTCGGCTTCGGTGCGAGCGTGAGTGGCTCGATTCATTCCCAAGTAAGCGCCAGTGACTCCCAAGAACACAAAGAGGAACAGCAGGCCAACGATCACGCCAACAATGATCCCGGCGGCCCCTTTCTTTCGGAAGGCGAGGATGAGCATCGCCGCGACCACCGCCAGGAGGCAGGCGCCCCAGATCAAACCAACAACGCTAATGCCCAAGCCGCCCCCGCTCATGTCAGCCCCTCCCCAAACCGGGGCCGAGGACGGCGGCCCGGCTCGCCAGTCTGCTGAGAAACGTCGCGGCCGTCGAGGAGGTCCTTCAGTTCACGCAGTTCGTCCTGAAGCACTTCCATCATCTTCGAGTCAGGACGGTTGAATGCCCGATCCATGTCCAGGTAGCACGTCAGACGATATCCGCCGTTGTCGAGTTCGTAAGCGGCGATATTCAGCTTCATACCCCAGCGTCGGACGTCCTCTTGCCAAAATTGGCAGGCCCAGTTGCCGCGCCTGAATGACCAGAGAAGATCAGACTTACTGGCCAAAGAGAAGCCGATCATGGCCAGGTGGCGCTCGATGATCTGGGCGAGGTTCGGATGCGCGTCGATCTCGAAGATGTTGCGGAGCGGCAGGTTGAGCTTCTCTGTTTTGACCTTCTCCGGCCGGTTGAAGAAAAACCCTATGCCCAACAACATCAGGGCCGCCATACTCGCCGGGACGACGGCCGGCGGTATTACATCGTCATAGTCACGTTCGGGGAGCGATGCCAGGAGAATTACCAGGAGTAACATGGATGCGCCGAGCAGGATGCCGCCGATCTTCATCAGCAGCCTGCCCTTACGCATTCGCGGCGTGAGGTTGTCCTTGTCGGGCTTCGTGGTCTTGGCCGGCTCGTAGGCCGGGACGGGCACGAACCACACGAACAAGCTCATGATGCCGCCGGCGATGACACAGGCGAGCATGGCGAGATAATCGTCTTTAATCCAGTCGAACAGGCCGAGGGAGGCGCCGCCGGCGCCGGACAATGCGGTACCCGAGAAGAAGACGGCCTGGCGAAACACACCGCGCCAGAGGCCCTTCTTGTAGCGCGGAGCGGCGCACCACAGGGCAAACAGAAGGTAGTTCGCCGCGACGATCCCGCCGACAATGTAGCCCCCAAAATCGTCCTTGCTGAGGCCGGGAAGGCCGGACGCAATGAACAACATTATCATCGTGAGCATCAAGATTGCCGCAATGAATAACCATATCGCGCGGACCGCGCCGCTTCGTCGGGGCCGCTGTATCACGGCCTGGGCCAAGGGCGGCGATGCATCCGCCGGTTCCACGGCCGCGCCGGGTGAAGCCTGATACCGGTGATCGGCGACCGCCGGTGCGTGAGCCTTCGCCCTTGGGCTGCCCCCCGGCCAAGGCCGGGGGCTCTTTCCAGCCGCATCGCCCATCTGTCCATCGTGTCTCGGACGCGCTACCCTGCCGGTCGCGCCCGGCGCCCACGGCCAGAGACCGGCCACTGCCTGGACCGTCAGCGAGGCGGCGGCGGCAATTGCGGCGGGCGTAAAGCCGTGGCCATCCCCGAAGATCAGCCCCGCGACAAAACAGAATAGACCTACCGAGAACGCGCTGCCAAGGCGGACGTACCCTTGTCGTCCCTCTCGAACACGCCCCGGCCAGTCACACAACAACATGGACAGGAGCAACGGCGTCATCCATGTCCCGTACGGCCAACCGAGGGTTTCTTCCGCAAACAGCGCGGCAGGCACGAGGCCGACGCCACCACAGACGGTGATGATGAACCGCGGCAGCCACTTGCCCGGGCTCTTCAAACGGTCTAAGCCCAGCCAACAACCGAAGATAACTCCCATAACGATCGCGAGAATGTGGAAGAAAAAGGCTGTCGCATAAAGTGGGCTGCCGTCCGCCACGAGCAAGCTGGTGCCGAACGACATCCCGGCGGCGACCAACAGGCCGATCAGGATTCGCTCCATCCAGTGACCTGGCCTTCGGGCGGCCTCGGCAACCTGCTGACCTATCTGACTTTCGTCAATCCGATCTGCGATCCGATCGACGCCTGTGCTGATGCGGGCGTGAAATCTACCGAAACGCCCGGCGGCGGGCGAGGGATCGATCACCGGCGGCGGCACGTTTTGACCCACGTTGCTGCTACCCGTGCCCAGTACCGTAGCGATGCCACCTTGCGCCACAGGGATGGCGGCCTGCGCGGGGTTGGCCCGCTCGGCAGCCTGTGCGGCCATGGTCGAGAGACTGGCCGGCTCGAAGGCGGCGACGGACTTGTCCATGTCCTCAACGGCAAATACCGCCCCGATCATCTCGTTGACGGTCTGATACCGATCCTTCGGGTCCTTGGCCAGTGCCTTGCGGATGACGCCCGGAAAAGGCTCGGGCAACTCATCTACCTCCGGCTGGGCCGTCAGGTGCTTCATCAATACCTCGCCCATCGTCGAACCCGAAAACGGAACACGACCCAACAGCATCTCATACAAAATCACGCCCAGCGCGTAGATGTCGATTGTCCGATCGTAATTCCCGCTGCCTACCTCCGGCGCCATGTAGTGCACCGTCCCGACAGACACCGTCTGGCCCGAGTGCTGGCTCGCCGCCATCATCTTCGCCAGACCATAATCGCCGATCTTGACGTAGCCATCCTCGTAGAAGATGTTCCCCGGCTTTAAGTCTCGATGAACAATCCCACGGTCGTGCAGGTACGCCAGCCCCTTGCCGAGCTCACGAAGGAAATACGCCGCCTTCTGCGCACCGAGGCCGCTAGGCTCGCCGTTCATGAGATCTCGCATGGACGGGCCGCTGACGTATTCCATGATAACGAAATGGTCGCCATCGGCGTTCTGCCTGATGTCGTGCAACGCCACAAGGTACGGGCTCTTGAGGTTCAGGCAGTGGCTCACGCCGCGCAGTTCGATCTGCGGATTCTCACGGAGATACTTCAGCGCGATCTCTTTGCCGCCGTCGCTCGTGGCGTAGTAGACCTCGCCGAACCCGCCGCGACCGACGCCGCGCTGTATCGTGTAGCCCGGCAACGGTCGATCACCCTGGTTGAATTGATAGGCCATGACTTCACTCAGCTATTCGCTATCTATCCGATCACCTTCCCGGCGCCCGATTGCTCCGGCCAGGACCGAATACTCAGCCGCAGTCCGCCCAGTTCCGTCTGCGCGCCCAAGGTAACGGGCACGGCGTGCCCGCCCGGCCTCGTCGGCTTGATGAACAGCCGTCCGCCGCGTTCCATGAGGATCGCCCCGCCGAGGCTCGGACTGAGCTTGACGTGGCACTCACGGGTGCTCCCCATGATCAACGGGCCACGCCACAGAATCACACGCCGGCAGTCCGTCATCGTGCGGACGCCGTCGCCCAGGTCCAATGCGGCGGCAGTGCTCTTGAGGCTGGGACGCAGGAACTTCATGCGGATCCGCTTGCCGAGCCGAATCCGATCTCCGTCCTGCAACAAGGCATGGTCCACGTGACGGCCGGCCAACTCGACCCCGGATTCTGCCACGATGAAGTAGTCCTCGCCGGCGCGGATGATCTCCGCCTGACGTTCTGCCAAATCGCTGATCAGTTGTATGTCCGCGGTGGCGCCGGGCCCGCTGCGTCCGATGCCGATACGGTCGCCCCGCAGCAACAGGAAAGTGCCGACGCCGTCGATCCGAAGAAGCAGGCGTTTCGGAATGTGTCCATGCTGCGGCGATTCTTGAGCTTCCGGCCCAAGAGCCCCCGGCCTTGGCCGGGGGGCAGCGACAATATCAGCAGGCTTCATGCCCTGAACAGCCACCGCCGGCGACGTCTCATCTCCTTGGGGCAATCTTGCTTCGGAGGGGTGTGCCCCCCGGCCAAGGCCGGGGGCTCTTGTCGCCGCGACCGACTTTGCCCCCAACGCGCTCGGTACCTCGTGCCCGGAGATCAAGCCGAGCGGGCCTTCCAACAACGCGCGACGATGCTCCTCCAGCACATTCAGATGTTTCCGTACATCGGTGATCCAACCGGCCTTAGGGCCGATCTGCGTCAGACGACCAAGCAACACGCCTGCTTTCGCGTATCGGTCCTCACTCAGTGCCGTCGCGGCTTTGCGAGCCAGGCGGAGGGCCTCTTCCATCTCAACCCGCGTGGCTCGCCCGCCTCCCACGCCGCCAAGCACGGCAAGGTCTTGTTCGGCACGCCGGAGCCGGCCGTTCTTGAAATCGTCCGTCGCCGCCTTCACCGCGTGCTCGACAATCTTGGTTTCCATCTCGGCGATTCCTTCCAGTTTCGAGTACATCGCCTTGGCGGCCTGAAATCGCTCCACCGCCCGGCCCACGAGGTTCTTCT
>Ga0190284_1001014_pt1 | contig 13206 bp, 12 predicted proteins | sample 48691812_MG_FD_161668 | JGI IMG/M metagenome (GOLD analysis project Ga0190284, IMG submission 161668) | Hydrothermal vent microbial mat bacterial communities from Southern Trench, Guaymas Basin, Mexico - 4869-18-1-2_MG | ecosystem: Environmental > Aquatic > Marine > Hydrothermal vents >...
AGCGTAACGGTTATAATTTTCTGCATCTCGTACATGGGGGAGACTATCGCTGTTGCAGCCTGAATTTGCAAGGCAAATAGGCGAAAAACGGCAGAACACGAATGACACGAATGAAAAACGAATAGCACGAATGTACTTTAAGTTTAAAAATAAGGATAATCGTCCACGGCTACAAAAAAAGGTATACTCTATAACTACCCAGATTCGCCGAAATATACTATGCTGGCGCGTCTAGAGTAATGTAACTGTGCGGTTGTGGACGTGCAGTTTGTTTATTGTTCCTGGCCAGACCAGGTAGGCACGAGGCCTAATGACAAAATCGAATAAAAGTAAACCCGAAGAGCTATCGGACGAAATGTCCCGGTTTATGTTCTTTTTGTACTGGTTCAGCGTGAATTGGACAAATCCGTTTCACAGTTAAGAGACTTTTTCTGCCTTCGGCAGATATCGAATCTTTCCCTATGACCCTTAAAGATTCCATGCCTCTTGAAGCATCGACCGAGTAGCTACATTATAGCGGTTGTTTCAACTTCGCATTAAGTGTTTCACAAGCTTCATTATCGCGCATTATTACCAGGGGTACGACAGGATTGGTCGCACCTTGAAGAAAATATATGGCTGGCAACGATGGTAGAGTTGAGATGTTATTGGAGCTTTCCCGCTGGATCATGTATACACAAACCCGCCAGCTACATCCCATTCATATAGCCAGGTCTGATTGCGCCAGTCGAAGCCTTGCGATGCGCGATGACTTGCTCCGTCATTGCATGGGAATGTTACGGCGGGCCAGTGCTGCGATGCGTATTGCGAAACACCCGGCAGCACAGAGCTGATTTCGGTAACGCCGCTGCCTGGCACTACGATTGACTCGTGTGACATCATCACGCCCTCTGCCAATCCAAAATCATCAAAGGTGAACTCATGGCCCGGGTATATCGAGTCGTACCCCATGTATGCCTCTGCAAACAATGATGCCTTTTTATAATTCTCGGTGAACGCGGTCGACAAGTTGGCCCATCTTGCGGGCGTCGATGTAGAGCGTCTGGCCAGTGCGGTCGCGGTGGCCTCGCTTCTTGTCAGCCTTCTTGCTGCGGGTAACGAACCAGAGGCAGACGGGAATTTGCGTGGTGTAAAAAAGCTGTCCGGGTAGTGCGATAATGCAGTCAACCATATCGGCAAGAAAACCTATCCTGCTTTATTCAAGGGACAGAGTACTATGATATGTGGAACTGTTCTGCATATCCACATGCGACGATTGTACGATTATGATAGTTACGTAACCATTCATATTTTTCATAATGTTCGTTGTCATTATTCTCGTGTAGGTTATTTGAAATAAACTCCTTGTGCTGGCATAGAAAGTTTTCACAGAAAGCGCCAGGATCGCACAAAAGAACAGACATATAATCTATGAAGTACGCTCCGTCATCAGGATCTACTTTGACTAACTCATCAAACTCTTGCTTAGCATTGCCTATTGCAATGTCGCCTTCCCCCTCAGGGTAACCCTTGAAGTCCTTGATGATTGATTCAGAAACTACTATTCTGGGGTATCTTGCTTTTTTTTCAAGTTTCACTGCGTCTTGATATGCCGGTCCAAACACAAAATTATTATCATCGTGATAGCATTTGCCATGTGTTATTCCACCACGAATAGGTTTCTTAACTACTTCGAAAAATTCCAACTGAACATATGCCAAAGCAAGTAGTTCCGCGAGAATTTCAGGAGCAAGAACTTGATCAAGAGGTTCATCGATTTCGGCGGTTCGAATCATACAATCGCTAATTGCGATATTCCTTACCCCACATGCTTTGGTCAATTGCCCGTCAACATTACTTTTCTTTCTGGCTTGCATTAATATTTTGTATATATCATTGGCAGTAGTAGATTTGTTTTCAACAAACAAGCCAAAGCCAAGAATATCAAGAAAACTCACTATGCTATGCTTATAGATTATTTCATCATTCATTCAGTACGCACCTTTTTTAATAATTACCTGTTCTAATCTTTTTTTTCTCTTTTCCCAATCAGGCATAACCTTGACAAGCAGATTATAAAATAACTTGCCATGATTGAAAAATTTAATGTGGCACAGCTCATGTGTTATGACGTAATCGATGCAATGAGAAGGAGCTTTAATCAGTTGCGTATTCAGAATAATAGACTTCTGTTTTGAGCAACTGCCCCACCGCTTTTTCATCTTTCGTATTTGAATATTTGGTAGCGATATTCCATACTTTTTTGTTTTTGCATGGCAGAGTTTAAGTCGTTCGGCATATTTAATTGCTGCTCTTTGTCTATACCACCTGTCGAGCAGTATTTTTATCTGGGCAGAATCATTTCGATTTTTTGTATAAACATTGATAACTCCCCTTGCCAGAACAACCTTATCTTCCATGGAACGAATGACCTTGAGCCGATACTGCTTTCCAAGATAAAAATGAGATTCACCACTTATGTATTTTTTAGCTGGCTGTATGGGAAGGAACAACGAGAAAAAATATCGTTGCTCAATAATCCATGCTGCTCTTTTTCTGACCTTCCCTTCAATTTCACAATAAGTTCTTTTCAGAGGGGCCTTGAGCCTGACAGACATATCTGGATAAACGCTGATTTCAAGCGTTTTTCTTTTTCGATATTCCAAATAAAAAGGAATAACCTGAGAACCATATTTTATCCTATGATATTCCATTGTATCGTTATTCGTGCCTGGCGTACCTTGTCTTAGCTACATTCAAAGATTGCTCCATTATTGTGTCGATGTCGTCATAGCTCAAAGCAATCCCATATTTGTCCTTCACTTCATAGAGATATTCCTCAATTTTGTTGAGCATCATATTCTGAATATCAGTATTGTTAATCCAATCAACTACAAGGCTACTTTGAATAATGCCATCTATCTCCAAGCCAATGTCAGCAGCAAAGTCCCTTGGCTCATACTCATTGGACTCAAACTTGCCAATCACTTCATAGACTAAACCATAAAAAGCCTTGGCTACTTCATGATGCTCCAGCTTTTCGGGTATATCATCCCCCGTCCTGTTACGAACAGAATTCATAACCGCTGTTACTTTTTCCAAGTATTCTGCATCGGATAGGCGTTTTGCCATAAATTCCTCGATAGTTTCTTCGAGGAGTTTCGAAAACCTTTTGTAGAAAGCAGGGTCTTCCTCCCACTTTTCAATAATTGTCTTTTTTGTCCTATTAGCAATAGTATCAGCCCTTGCCCGCGGGCTGTCTATTTTATCAACTTCAGCCTCGAATTTATCCTTATCAAAAATATCCACCAATGGCGTTATCTGGAGAATCTCATCAGACTTAATATATGTATCAATGAGTTTTTGGATTTTAGATTCATACTCTTTGTAATCGATCCCATCAGCATATCTCTTCTTGATCGATACTCTGAGCTTCTGAAAAAAACGAAGGTCTTTTTTATATTTTTCAATCGTGGTGTCGTGAGTCTCCTCAATAAATCGAACAGTAGATAGTGCCATATCAAAAGTTCGAGTGAATTCCGACAGTCGTTTATAAAAACGTTCCCTTAATTGTTCATCGGAGAGGAGTTGTTCATAAGCTTCCTCATCCATCTTATTTTTTACGGTTTTAAATATATCCCAGAGAGCAGAGTGCTTTTGTTTTAGGGTCTCAACTTCCTCCCAGATATTTATGATGGTTCCCTCGATATCCTCAGCGTTAAATTGTGCCAGTGCCTTATATTCATTCAATGCCTGATTAAGGTCTCCAAGTATGCCGTAATAGTCAAGAATATAGCCGTAATCCTTACCCTCGCACAGACGATTCACCCTTGCAATTGCCTGCAACAAACCGTGTTCTTTTAAGTTTTTCGTTAGATACAATACAGTATTTTTTGGAGCGTCAAAACCAGTCAATAGCTTGGATACAACAATAATAATCTCAGGCTCATCTTCGTTTTTGAATTTATCGATCAGAGTTTCATTGTATTTATCTTCTGTGCCATATTTTTTCATCATGGCTTCCCAGAACACTCTGACCTCCTCGGTGGGTTTTTCAAACACATCCGCATTATCTTCCCTGGTATCGGGGCCGGAAATTATAACTTCCGAACTAACCATGCCGAATTCATTTAGATACTTCCTGTATTTCAATGCAGCAGCTTTACTTGGAGCTACTAACTGGGCTTTGAACCCCGTTCCCTGCCAATGCCTCCTGTAATGGTCGCTAATATCGTACGCGATTCGATGTATCTTTTGGTCAGCCTCATTTATTTGGTCAGCTCTGCTGAATTTCTTTTTCAGATCAGCTTTTTGCTCATTGGTCAGCCCCTCAGAAACCCTTTCAAACCACGCATCTATCGATTTTTGATCTACATCCTGAACTACATGCCGACCTTCATACAGCAATCGCACAACCATCTTGTCTTCAACCGCCTGCTCAATTGTGTACATTGGATCAATGAACCCGCCGAATTTGGCTGCCGTGCTTTTATCTTTCTTCAGCAATGGCGTTCCGGTAAACCCAATATAACAGGCGTTAGGAAAAATTTTTCTCATTTTAGTATGGGTTGCTCCATACTGACCTCTGTGGCTTTCATCCACCAGCACAAAAATGTTTCTATTCTCGTCCCTGACTTTTTTGCCGTTCAAGGCAGAGTCAAATTTGTCAATCACCGTTGTAATGATCGTTTCTTTCTGCTGCTCGATAAGCTCTATCAGATGCCTGCCAGTCTTTGCCCTAACGGGCTCCTTGCCGCAATGATGGAATGTCTCGTGTATTTGCTTATCGAGATTCTTCCTGTCCGTTACAACAGCAATTCGGGCGTTTTCAATAGTAGGCTCCAGAGCGATAGCCTTGGCAAGCATTACCATTGTTATGGATTTACCGCTCCCCTGCGTATGCCAGACAACTCCTCCGTTCCTCTTTCCTGAAGTTTTGTCAATAGTTGTAATCCTCTTGATCGTATTTTTAACGGTAAAATACTGCTGGTAACGGGCAATCTTTTTTTCGCCGGCATCATAGACAATATACCTATAAATAAGCTCCATCAGTCTTTCAGGCCGACACAGACAATACAAAATTCGCTCCTGCTGTCGTATCTCTCTTGGGCCTTGCCGTTCCAGTTGCTCAAAGTGTTCCCTACAATTAGCAAATACGCCAGAGAACAGTTTCGCCTTCTTCTCGGACGGCAAAGCCGTATTGGCGACCTCTTTAACTTCCTGCTCAATATTCCCTCGCTCTTTCCATACAGCCCAGAACTTGGCTTCCGTCGCCGTCGTGCCGTACTTGCAATCGTTTGGACTAAGCGCCAACAACAATTGTGAATAAACAAAAAGCCGCGGTATCTCATCTTCCCATTGATTTCGAATATTCTGGCTAATAGCCTCAGCCACAGGGTTTTTTATGCCAAGACCTTTGCATTCAATAACCACAAGCGGTATGCCATTTACAAACAGAACTATATCAGGCCTTCTCGTGTCAGTAGTCCCGGTGCTTTCAACAGAAAACTCCGCCGTCACATGAAAAACATTATTCTCTATGTTATCCCAGTCGATATATTTCAGCGTAAAACTCTTGGTGTCTCCAGCTATGGTTTCCTCAAAACTTTTTCCAAGGCAGATAAGATCGTAGATTTTCTCATTCGTCTTGATCGGGCCCTCGTACAGATAATCTTTCAATGCCGCAATCGCACCGCTGATGTTGCTATTGCTGAACGGATACTCTTTGCCCCTGAAGTCAATAGTGTTAATCTTACGCAGCCGCTTCTCAAGTATCTCATCCAAAATCACATTGCCAAGCTTACCCCCCCGAAGCCGCAAAGCCTCATCAGGACTAATATATTCATACCCCAAATTCTGCAAAAACAGCAAAGCAGGAACCTGCGATATCCGATCTTCTAAAAATGATGGTGTGTTATTCATTCTAACCTACTATATATAAGTATTCTTCTTCATTGAAATCAAAACCAGGTATGGCATTTTGAACTTCAAGATCTTGCCACTCTTTTTGGTCATGGTTTGCCATAAATAGCTTCATATAGCTTCTGGGTTTTACGCCTTCAAACTGTTTCAATTCAACTTCATCCATGAAAATATCAGATAAACTTTTTGGATACGCATCGGTGTACACAACTTTTTTAATTCCAGATTGTTTGATTTTTTTCGAGCATAATGTGCAGGGTTGAGCGGTTGTATAAATCGTCCCGTTATTAATACCAGAACCCCCAATTTTTGCATTTTGTATAATGGCATTTTCTTCTGCATGTAACGCTCGGCAGAACTCTAATTGATGCAGCCCCGCATTTTTTATAAGACGATCGAGTTGTTTGTGGTGAGTAGCTAAATCCTTATATTCACCGTTATTTAATTCTTTGTTCAGTCTTTTAGCCGCATCTTTGGTTACCATTTCATCTTTAAAACAAAAACAAGATTGTTCGATTGGATATTTGTTATTTTTAGTACACACTTTATATTGTTCTCGCAAATTAATTTTTTGTATAACATCATCAATAGGCTTATGAATCTGACTGTTACCAATGTCTCTTAATGCTCTCAGTCCACAAGAAACGTCTCCTTTTGCAACATCATTCCAGCCCGCACCAACTACATACCCATCTGCTCCGACAATAACAGCACCGACCTGCCGACAAATGCAATTCGACTTAACAGCCATTGTGTAAGCCATGTTCATATGCACCTCATCCAATGTTGGCTTAGAGCATCCTGGGCTTAGAATAAGCAATAGCATTCTCAGCATTTTTATATGCAAAACAGTTTCTTTGTCTAAACAATCCTCAAGATTATTTATCGCATAATCGGAGATTTGGACACATTTTGTAACATTTTGTTTGTAGGACTTTTCGATGCTTTCCTGAATATTTTTGCCGCTATCTAAGGCGTCTGCACAGCTAAATTTCTCCCGATAATCCTCTTCGGAAAGACTTTTGCCCAAAACTCTCAAATGGTCCTTGTATGTTCTGTCAAGACGAACCTTCTGGTCAGCATAAATACTTACCAGATAAAAATCGGGAATCATCTTTCTAAAATACAAAACTTCGTAAGGATTTCTTAGGCAATCTACCACAAAAAAAGAAGCTTCGCCACTTTCATAGACAAGATTGATAACCTTGGCCATATCCTGCGCTAGCTTCGTCGCATTCTTCGTCGCATCTTGGTCTGTCGGACACACAAAAGGACTTCCGCATTTCCGCAAATTATTGCCAAATGCTTGAAGTATTTCTGTGTATCGCCCACATGTTTTCTTTTGAAGCTCGCTTTTAAGCTCCCTGGAATAACGGTGAATAGTCTTAAATACACGAATCAACAATTTTATGTTTGTTGGATTATTCTTCTCAGAGATTTTATTATAAAACTTAGTAACAGTATCAATATCATCCGGCAATTCAAGTTCTTTCATTTCCTCTTCGATTTTCGGCATTATCTTTTTTGCTATCGCATCAAATTCTTTATAACCAGAAGATATATTAGGTTTGCGTTCCATCGAAAGAAGCGAATGGAATATAATCAAATCAGACATTGATAAAGTCCTGAAACAATGAGTTTTTCCCTGAGGATAGTAGGGCTTGAGGAAACTGAAAGCCTTTAGTGATTCTCTTTGTTCAAGAAGTCTTCCGAGCTCCTTGAATATTTTATTGCGTTTCAGAAAGAGTTTTTCCGGAATTGAAGACTCGTCCAATTTGCCAATTCTATCTTTTAAAAGGTGGTATTGTTTTAACTTTTCATCTACCTGCTTATTAATGTCGTCCCAATTTACAATATAGTTGTCCTTGACCGGTGAGACACAATTATCTGAAACAAGCTTTTGTAACAAAAGATTGCCGTTCATTCTCTCAAAATCATCAGGGTCGTCAAAAAATTTGGATAGCGTTGAACAACCACTTCCAACAGGCCCTGTTAAGCCAATAACAATTCTTGGGGGCATTATATTGTCAGTCATTAAATTCTCCTGTTCTGAGCTGGTTCCTACACCTTCACCCTTATTTGTCCCGTTAGTAATTTTTGCATTAAGCCTTTTTTCTGGTTCTTTAAGGCTTGGAGTTTATTGTTCAGAAGCTCGATTTCTTTATCCGCGGCATTTAAGACCGATGCGATTTTCTGCTGCTCTTTTTGTGGAGGAAGATTTATTTTAAAATGGGTCAATAACCCAAGCTTCATATATGGCATCGCACCCTGTTGTTTTTCTCTCTGAACTTTTCTCTCCAGAAACAATCTGAGATACTGGAATAAAAAAGCGATATCACATCTACAAAATTTATGCAGAACATATGTTCGTTGATATACTTCGAATTTTCCCTCATAATACCGGCAATGTCCTACTTCGCCATTGCCTGCGATTAAAATAGCTTTTGTATCAAATGAAAAGGTGTCGCTGTAGGTAATTTCTTTTGCACAAGTAAAGAAAGGGTATTCCCCGGTAGAGTTCCCTTCATTTACATCTTTTTTTCCTGTCTTAATTTTGCACAGGTTTTCAAGATTAACATGTTCCCACTCTTGCCCCTCAAATTCTTTGAATCGTTTTTTGCCTGTCAGCAGTTGTTGCATGAGAGCTTTTTTGAGTTTCTTTTTGGCGGCAATGAGCTTCTCAACCGTCTCAATCCCATCATCCCACTTGCCCAAAATTTCAGCTATTTTTTTCTGCTCAGGAAGAGGGGGAAAAGGGATTATAAATTCATTCAAGTTTTTCGTGGTTATTTGATTTATTGTTGCTCCAAGATTTCTATATATCTGTTTTCGAAAAGGTTCACTCTGAAAAAATTGGAACACAAAGGGTGAAGAGCTAGTTCTATAAACGGACATGAATGCACCAAATGAGTTGCCAGCAGAAATTTTATCAATATAGGCATTTTTCCCAATCAGTCCTCTGCTTCCATTTCTAGCACACACAAGAATATCGCCTTCTTTGACGATTAACTTCTCGGGAATAGCTTTGTTTACATAAACCCCATCCGAATAATCGATATGATTACCAACTATATTAGAGGAGCGTAGCACAAGTGTACCTGAATGATCAACAATATCATTTGGCGAATATGTCAGCCCAATGATTGACTGACCAATCTTGCCCAACTCAGCAACACCCCAATCTTTGGGAATTGTAGCCAATTTTTTCTTTAGGATGTTTTTTATATTACTCATAGCTCTAACTCCTTCAAATAACCGCCCATCTCTTTCCGCACGCTGGTCAGTTCAGTTTCCTGTTTTTCATTGTATATAATTATTTCCATATTGGGCAGTCCTTCCAGTTTTTTGGGAAGCCCATAGGTTTAACCGGAATGTCGTTGTAACTATCCATCAGAGATTGCAGCCGTTCTTTCCATCTACTCTGTGGGGCTACTATTTTTAGCATATATCTCAGCAGAGTAAGAATGCAAAACATGCGGTCGTTTGATACAACAACCGGGTCATGCCATTGTTTTTCCTTAGCAGGAATGAGCGGCTTGATTCCGAGAACCCTGTTCCACAATCTGCCGTGATGGGCACAGATGTTGCGAATAGCGTTCAGGGAAAATAACCAACTTTCAAAAACCCCAAATCTGATGCCATATTCGTTTGCTATATCTTTTTTAATCTGCTTACCCACTCCCCGGAAAAAAGTAAACATCATTCCAAACGACATCAGTTCAGCAAGCATCCATATAGGAAGGTCTGTATGTTTGTCGCCGTACTTGTTCAGGAAATAACTAACAAAGGGTTCTTTGCTTTTTTTCACGGCATCCGCCAGTTTGCCTTTTAGAAGAATAAACTCGTTTTTGTTCAAATTTGGAAGATTCGAGCCGTTCAAATATCCGAATCCCCCATATTCATGAGAATGAAGGTAGACCAGGCTGGTTCTTGCCGAAATTTCAATACGCTCAATCGCATCAAGCACGAGCAGTCGAAGCTGTCTATCAAAGACATACCTTCTCCAAACCTCTTGCAAATTAGCCCCTGGTTTGAATGTGTCGTCAAGATTTTGAAATGGATACAAGTACCCGCTGAGGCGATAATAATTTACAGCCTTGAGTTTTTCTACGAGTTCCTGTTTATCGGCAGCCAAACCGCGAGACAGAATCAGGTCGGCCTGCTGTTCATAGGAGAGAGGGGGCTTGGTGTATTTCATTTGGCCACCCCCAATAAAAAGAAAAACCCGCCACATTTGAGCATACCCGAATAAACAGGCAGAGGCTTGGCGGGTCTACTATGGGTATTATCGGACGCCCACAAGGAAAAGTCAACTCTTTTTTCGAGAAAACCCACTATTTCTTTAGAGTTACTGATTATACGCCCCAAAAACACCATTTTATTACTCATAATCCTAGCTCCTTCAAATAACCGTCCATCTCTTTCCGCACGCCGGTCAGTTCGGTTTCCAATTCTTCGATTTCCTTTTGAACGGCTGGGATGTCGATTTCTTCCTCTTCCTCGAATGTATCCACATAGCGGGGAATATTTAGGTTGTAGTCGTTTTCCTTTATCTCGTCGAGGCTGGCGACATAGGAATACTTGTCGATAGCTTTTCGTTTGGCGTATGTGTCATAAATTTTGTCAATATCCTGCTGACGCAGCCTGTTCTGGTTCTTACCATCCTCATATTCTCGGCTGGCATCGATAAACAGAATGTCTTTTTTCTTTCTGCCTTTTTTGAAAATAAGTATCGCAGCCGGTATGCCTGTCCCAAAGAACAGATTGCTCGGCAAGCCAACAACGGCGTCGAGGATATTTTCATCGATGAACTGCGTTCTGATTTTCCCCTCCGCACCGCCTCTAAACAAAACCCCGTGCGGAACTATAACACCAACCCTGCCCCCGTGCTCATTGGCTGTCTCTACCATGTGCGTAATAAAGGCATAGTCGCCCTTGCTCTTTGGAGGGGTTCCCCTATGAAACCGTCTGTAGCGGTCTTCCGCAGCTGTGTCCGCTCCCCATTTGTCGAGAGAAAAAGGCGGATTGGCAACAACTACGTCAAATTTCATCAGCTGGTCTTTTTCGATCAACTTTGGATTGCCGATAGTATCGCCCCACTCAATACGGGCGTTATCCTTTTCGTTAAGAAAAACATTCATCTTCGCCAACGCCCAGGTGCTACCGTTAGATTCCTGGCCACACAGAGAATAGTCGTGGCTTCCGATTTGATTGGCACAGCGTATCAACAAAGAGGCTGAGCCGCATGTAGGGTCGCAAATCCTATCTCCGTCCTTCGGCTGGACCAATTTGGCAAGCAACATCGCCACTTCCGTAGGGGTATAAAACTCGCCCCCTTTTTTACCTGCATCGGAAGCGAATCGAGAAATCAGATACATATAAGTATTACCGATGACATCGTGCTCACCAATAGCTGAGGGGCGCAAATCTAGCCTAGGGTCGGAGAAATCGTTAATCAAATGTTTGAGTCGAGCATTACGCTCTTTAGTCTGCCCAAGATTGGATTCAGAATTAAAATCAATATTACGGAATACACCTTCGAGCTTGGTCTTGTTAGCTTCCTCAATCTCGTCAAGAACGGTATTAATGATTTCTCCAATATTGGGTTCATCCCGTTTACTATGGATATAATCAAAGGTGCAGTTGTCAGGTAGGATAAAACGCTCCCTGTCAAGCCTTCGCTGAACGCGTTCTGCGTCCCCTTTAAACTGCTTGGTGAACCCTTCCTTTTTATCCTTCCATGCATCACTGATATATTTAACAAATAGAAAGACAAGGATATAGTTCTTATATTCTGACGGGTCAACTACGCCACGAAATGTATCACAGGCTTTCCAAGCGATGGCGTTTATTTCATCCTGATTAATTTTACGATCTGCTGACATGATATATTTCTCCATTCATAATAGCTTACCGGTTTCATATTTTTCTTAACAGAACCGCGTCAATTAGCTGGTCTCGTTTTTTTTGTATTTTGGCCACAAGCCGTTTTTCCTTCAGGCTCAGCTGGTGCACACTGATAATTTTTTGCTGCACATCCAGAGGCTGGGCCGACACTTTAAGTAACCCCAGAACCTGCTTGTTGATCAGCCGGATATATGACCCTCTGGCGTTTTGGTTAAAGTAATGCTGTGCAGGCTTTTGATTGATATACCACGCAAGGTAGTCCGGCAAGAACGCCTGCTCCTTAAGCCTAATGATAAACAATTGAGATGCCGCTACGCAATTCCCAGGACAATCCTTTGTAACAACCGCAGTATTTTTGTCGCCGCGAGACCGAAACAAAATATCACCCTCTTGCAGAAGCAAATTTTCTCTAACCCCGTCAATATTCACTCTTGGTAGTTTTGCCCAGTCTATGACATTGTCGGATGTGTCTTTAATCTGGACAACACGGTATTTGCCATCGCCGACTGGCTCAATTGCCAAACGAAACAAATGCCCAGAAGTGATTTCAGCTATGTCTTTCAATAAGGCCATAAGAATTTCCATAATTTCGCTAGTAACAACGCTACTATGGCAATTATACACATCGCCCATACGAAAGGCAACATAAATTCCGAATTTTTTTAGTACATACTCTACTTCCACATAGTAGGTGGCTGCATTAAAAATTTGCTAGTATAGCGGTCTATATCTGGAAATCCTTCAAGCTCCCAGTAATTCTGGCGTGGTGATGCAGTTGTTTTTCTTTCAAAGAAAATGCCAAATTACACATCTTGAATCTTGAAGGCGTTTGAGATTTTTTTCTGGCGAGATTTAAGGCTAGTGTTTATAGTGGCTTATAAACCTTTGTTTAGGAGTAAGTCATGGAAGACAAAAAGATCTCCGCAGAAGAGCTACTGGATGCAATGGATTTTGACCTTAAGGACATGGCGCAGAAGGTGGCTGGCGTTATCAACAATACCACGCCGTTCGAATTGGAGCGTGAGATCGGTGCGTTTATTCGTTGGTATAACTCCGAGCGTTATCACGAAACCATCGGCAATGTAACACCCGATGATGTATACTTCGGGTGACGTGATAAAATCTTAAAAGAACGGAAAATATTGCAACAGAGAACTCTTGCCTGGCGTAGGGCAAGAAATGTAAAATCCCGAGAGAAATTTACAGTCGAAACTGTCTCTTAGCGAAACAACCATTTACCGCCATTTAGTAAAAATTTTCTCGCGGTTCCGATATGTCCTGAGTGCGACTACTCACATCGTACTCTTTACCCTGGCTTTGCTGTTGGCGTATCTTGTGTGGTTCGACGCGGGCCCAAACGCCGCGGGCCAGGCGTGGTTCTTCGAGTCTTTCATCAAG
>Ga0190284_1001015_pt1 | contig 13195 bp, 10 predicted proteins | sample 48691812_MG_FD_161668 | JGI IMG/M metagenome (GOLD analysis project Ga0190284, IMG submission 161668) | Hydrothermal vent microbial mat bacterial communities from Southern Trench, Guaymas Basin, Mexico - 4869-18-1-2_MG | ecosystem: Environmental > Aquatic > Marine > Hydrothermal vents >...
AAATATCAAACATCAAATATCAAACATCAAATATCAAACATCAAATATCAAACATCAAATATCAAACATCAAATATCAAACATCAAATATTAAATATCAAATATCAAACATCAAACATTAATATAAGGAGAAATTTGTGTCAAATATTGTAATTATCGGAACACAATGGGGAGATGAAGGCAAGGGCAAGATTGTGGATATGCTCGCGGAAGTTGCCGATGTGGTTGTACGATTTCAGGGCGGAAACAATGCCGGTCATACGATGGTTGTGAACGGCGAACAGTTTATCAGCCATCTGGTGCCTTCAGGTATCTTGCAGAAGAAAACCTGCCTTATCGGAAACGGGTTGGTAGTTGATCCGGCAGTGCTGGCAGAAGAGATGGATTACCTGATATCCAAGGGCATACCCGTAGGCCCGGATAATCTCAAGATCAGTGAGCGGGCGCAGATGATTATGCCCTATCACCGGGAAATTGATCATGCCCGGGAAAAAATGAAGGGCGACAAGAAAATCGGAACCACAGGCCGCGGCATCGGGCCTGCTTATGAGGACAAATCCACACGAAGGGGCATAAGGTTCGTTGATCTGATGGATTCGGAAACCTTCGGTGAAAAAGTAAGAGCGATCTTGGATGAGAAAAATTTTTACCTCAGAAACTACCTGTCAGCCGAGACCCTGGACCCGGATCAGATCATCGCTGAATACGGCAAATATGCGGAACGCCTCGCTCCGCACATCACAAATGTTTCTGTGGCGATCCATCAGGCCATCAGAGAGGGAAAACAGGTCCTTTTTGAAGGAGCGCAGGGAACTCATCTTGACATTGATCACGGGACTTATCCTTATGTCACTTCTTCAAACACCGTCTCAGGAAACGCCTGTTGCGGATCAGGTATCGGCCCGAAAGAGATCACAGGAATCATCGGGATTGTGAAGGCTTATACAACCCGGGTGGGGGCAGGCCCTTTTCCGTCGGAACTTTTTGATGCAATCGGAGACCAGATTCAGGAAAAAGGAGCGGAATTCGGTGCGACAACCGGGAGACGGCGGCGATGTGGATGGCTCGATATGGTGCTGCTGCGGAATGCGGTGCGTCTGAACAGTCTGACAGGACTTGTGATCACCAAACTGGATGTGCTGGACGGACTGAAAGAACTCAGGATTTGCACCGGCTATGAATATGAGGGGAAAATCCTGAATGATTTTCCGGCAAGCCTCAAAATTCTCGGTGCATGCAAGCCGGTTTACGAAACTCTGCCGGGATGGTCCGAAGATATCTCAGGGATGCGGAAATTGGAAGATTTTCCCAAAAATACAAGAGATTATCTCCAGCGAATTGAAACGCTTCTTGAAGTTCCCATACAAATCGTTTCTGTGGGACCGGGGAGAGACGAGACGATCATTGTCAGTCATCCTTTAAAATCATGAAAGTTTCAGGTTTTAAGTTTTAAGTGTTAAGAAAAAACTGTAAAATTTTTATTGCCGGACGGACTTCATTGCCGGACGGGGTTTTTATTGCCGGACGGGGTTTGCAACCCCGTCTGGAACATTTCTTTATTGTCGGACGGGGTTTTTATTGCCGGACGGGGTTTTTATTGCCGGACGGGGTTTGCAACCCCGTCCGGAACATTTCTTTATTGCTACGTCGCACCCTGCATTCAAGGTGATTTATTTTTTTGGAAAAATTCCTAACCAATTGTTTTTTTTTATTTAAAAATAGATAAAACATGCCCCATCATGCCATTGTACCGGGTTTTCAGCACAGTTCACTTGACATCCATACAAACAAATATTAATATACCCCCAACTTTAATGCTCTTACAGTCTGAGCTTTCCGTCTTTTTATTAAAGATGCTTTTAAACAGGGTTTTTTGCAACCATTTAATCTATAATTTTTTTAAGCAAGGAGTCAGAAACAATGAAAAAGAAAATGGCTATCGCTGTCTGTATGATGATTTCGGCCTGCTGGTTCGGGGTTGCTACTGCGGGGGATACGGAACCCTCAGGGCCGCCTGAAACTGGAAGCGGGATGTATCCGCTTTCGGATATTTACAACTATCTGGATTCAGGTACAGCACCATCAATTTCCGACAGCTTTCAGGAACCGACAGAGCCGCCCGATTCCACAATGGATAGTACAAAGGATATTTATGACAATATCAGTGATAAATTCAATGAATGCAACGCCACACCCGATCAGGTGCTGAACACTGCAACATTTTTCAGTACAGACCCGGACAACTGGGGGCCCATAATGGGAAATATAGAATCCGGAGAGGATGTGACAGGTGAAAACGGTCAGTTGGAAATTTCTGTTCCGGACGGATTATACTCCGGCGAGAAAAAAATCACCGCAGCAGACACTGCTCTGATTCCGGAAAATATCAGGGCTGGTGAGACAGTCTTCGGTCAGACCGGGACGTTCACGCAGACAGACAGCCCGGCTGCGGCCTCAGATATTATGAGCGGCAAGACAGCCTTTGTGAACGGTGTCCAGGTGGACGGAGCTTCGGAGGCCGGAGAAGATGTAAGTGGTGAGGACGGCCAGTTGGAAATTTTCATTCCGGACGGATTCTATTCCGGAAGGAAAAAGACCATTGCCGGCGATGTTGCCCTGACTCCGGAAAACATCAAATCCGGTGTTGCAATCTTCGGTGTAACCGGCGATGCTCCGATTCCGAGCGGAGATGCCGTTGAAACAGATGTCCGGACCGGTAAAATATTTTCCAGCGCATCCGGCGTGGGAATCACAGGCACCATGCCCGAAGGAAACAATGTTGCCGGCAATGACGGCGAGCTTACGATTTCCATTCCCAACGGATATTATGAAGATAAAACAGCAGATGCTTCCGACACAAACCTGACTGCGGAAAATATCAAAGGTGGCGTGACCATTTTCGGCGTGACCGGAACCTATACAGGCCCGGTTTGTTCAGGCGAACTTTCCGCCAAAGGTCGCTGGTGTGACAATGAGGACGGAACTGTCACAGATATGACCACGGGGCTGACATGGCTGAAAAAGGCAGACTGGGGAACCGAATATGCGTTCTGGGCAAATGCGTCTGACCAAGTGAACGCCCTTGACAGAGCCTCATCATTGAAAGCCGGCACTGATGATGCAGATCTCGGAGACGGCTCCAAGGAAGGTGATTGGCGGTTGCCTATGTTAAAAGAATTCAACACCTTGCTGAACGGAGAGGAAGCCGTGACATCTTCTGAAATGCATGCCTTCAGCGGAGTGCAGACAGGTTGGTACTGGACAGGTACGACGTTTTCAAGCGACACATCCTTTGCCTGGTGCGGATCTCTGGATATCGGCTACATGAACAGTGATGATAAGACCACCGTCCATTGGATTTGGCCCGTCCGATAAAGCAGACTGGGAAATTTTGACATGGATTAAGGAGGCCGTGTTATGAAATCAATAATTACCCGTACCATAAAATTTGTTCTGCTCTGCCAGTTGGTGTTCGGCCTGTCTGCTTTGCAGCCGCCAGCGACAGCGAGTGAGAGCAATATCAGCAACACCAGCAAATACGCCTGGTCGGAAAATGCCGGCTGGATGAATTTTCATCCTCTCTACGGAGGGGTAAATGTTTATGATGACCATCTTGAAGGGTATGCCTGGGCCGAAAATATCGGATGGATAAAACTGGGCAGCCATACAGAAGGCGGAACACACGTCTATGACAACACAACAATGGACTGGGGTGTGAACAGCGACGGCTCTGGCAATCTGTCCGGATATGCCTGGAGCGAAATGGCAGGATGGATCAGATTTGACCATCGGGACGGTCAGGTGACCATTGACCCGGATACCGGCAGCTTTGACGGTTATGCATGGTCAGAGAATGTGGGATGGATTCATTTTAAGAATTCTGATCCCGCATACAATGTCGCGAGAAAGGACATATTATTAAGCCTTATCGCCGATCCTGATGAGTTTTCCGAGGCAGCCGGGTCCGAAGCTTCCACAGTCACTGTCACCCGCATCGGCTCCACGGACACTGATTTGGCAGTGACTTTGGACAGCGACAATGCGAAAGTCAGCGTTCCGGACATCGTCGTCATTCCCGCGGGCCGGGCTTCTGCGGATTTTACCATTGACGCCGCGGATGACGATATCTTTGAAGGTACGCATATAGTCACGCTCACTGCGAGCGCGTCGGGCTTCGCGGACGGGACCGTCACGGTCAGCGTCACCGATGATGACGACCAGGGTACGGTTGTCATTCCGATGCAATATGCCTTTGAGGGGAGTACGGTCACGCTTGACGGTTCTGAATTTCCAGTTCCTGGCCCGGATGATGTGATAATATGGAGACAGACGGACGGAACTGAGGTGACGCTTTCTGATTCCGCAGTGATTAATCCCACATTCACTGCCCCTGATCTCGGCTCGGACGGCGATCCTACGCTTATATTTGAGTTGACGATAAAGGATATCGGCGGACCGGAGGACAAATACCGGGTTGCAGTTATTATTGAAAGAACAGAAAAATATCACAGTGCAGACTATAATCCGCATGACTACAGAATCAGCCTTTCAGAACTTCTCCGTGTTATCCAGCTTTACACCAGAAATGGTTATCACTGTGACCCCAGAGGAGAAGACGGATATGGTGTCGGATATGGTGATCAGAGTTGCCAGCCTCACGATTCAGACTATAATCCGCAAGATTGGAAGATCACTCTGAGTGAACTGCTGCGGACAGTTCAGCTTTACAATTCTTCCGGATACCGCTTGGATTCAAATGGTGAGGACGGTTTTGCACCAGAAGAATAAATTCCCCTGCCTGTTCCCATTCCTCGCTCCTGCCGGATTGGCAAATCCGGCAGGCGGTTCGGATCTGCCAATCTTAACCGGGCATACCTCCGAACTGGGATCCCGCAAGCAAATACGACAGCGGATTTCAGAGAATCCGTTTAATCCTCCGATCCGCTGTCATATCTCCCGCAGGCAAACATGACATCGGATTTCAGGATTGAACGGATATCCGTTTAATCCCCCGATCCGCTGTCATATCTTTGTTGCCAAATGATGCGACTGTGGGTTGCACTTCGCTCCCACCCTGCAATGGATCGTCATCTCATCCCGGAAATTTCCAAAAGAATATAGACCGCCTCTGTCTGTCCGATTTTGTCGTCGTCGTTCACATCGGCCACGGAGAGCGCAGTTTTCGGCGACACCTTCTCACCCGCGCATATCCTCAGCACTATAATGAGATCGGCCAGGGTGAGGGAGCTGTCCCCGTCCATGTCGCCTTTCACATCCGGGGCAATGTCACCCGGAAGCCCCGTATATCCTGGCGCATAGCGATACAGTGATGCCAGGTCCTGAAATTGGTGATGGCAGCCAAACGGCCGCCCCGGGTGATGCCCATCCAGCTTCCCCTCATGTCCCGTCCCCAAGAATATGGGGTGATTCTTCCCAAAAATCAAGTTGTTTGGTCGGACGTTCATAAAATTCATCTCTGTTTGCAGTAAGCACCAGCCGATACCTTATCATGCAGATTGTATGAAAAAAAGATCAGACACATGATTCTCTCCCATTGACCGATTTTTTTTTATATGTTATTGTCTTCTTTTTTTTATTTCCCAACAGGAAATTTTATAGTCAGAAACTGAAAGTAGCCATGCAACATCCTGAAATTACTGACTGGGAGCTGCTGATCTGGAAAATACAGTCAGTGATTTCAGCAGGTTGACAAAACAGGTTTTACCATCAGTCCAAACCCTGATTTTTACGATCAAAGGATTTACATGATTAAATTTCTGTTTTTTTTAAAATCATATTTTAAATTCTGCCTTCTGTGTACAAAAAATGAGCGGTAAAGAAACTCGGCTTTTTCCGGCAGCAGAAACCGGCCTCTTCTTCTCACAAACAGGATTATCATTAAAATGTATTCTTAAAAAGTTATTTTTTCATGGCTGGGGGTAAAAAAATTTTGTAAGGATTTTTTATCAATTTTAAGGAGGATTTTTTTTATATGAAACAAGCTGTAATTGTAAGCGGTTCCAGAACTGCGATTGGCGGATTCGGAGGCGGACTGAAAACTGTGTCTGCAATTGATCTGGGCGCGATTGTAATGAAAGATGTGCTGAAACGGGTGAGATTAAAGCCGGCTCCGAGCCAGGCAATGAATGACGCAACACCGTACAAGCTGAAAGATCAGGGCATTATCGAACTTGAAAAAAAAGGATATGACTGGAGCGATTCCGCAATCCCTGTCGCCATTGATGAAGTGATTATGGGGAACGTGCTTCAGGCCGGTCTGGGGCAGAATCCCGCCAGACAGGCCATGATACGCGCGGGGTTTTCAAAGGAAACCCCCGCAATGACCATCAACAAGGTCTGTGGTTCCGGCCTGAAAGCCATTGCTCTGGGAGCCACATCCATCATGACAGGACAGGCTGATGTGGTACTTGCCGGGGGGCAGGAAAACATGAGCATGGTTCCGATGGCCCTGATGAAAGCCCGGTGGGGACACAGAATGGAACTTACCGGCATTGGCCAAATCCATGATCTGATGGTGTTTGACGGCCTGTACGAAATTTTCTACGGGTATCACATGGGAATGACCGCAGAGAACATTGCTGCCATGTATGACATTGGCAGGCAGGAGCAGGACGAACTCGGTGTCCTGAGCCATTCCCGCGCCATGAAAGCCATCAATGGCGGACTGTTCAAAGAGGAGATCGCACCGGTCACAATTAAGACACGCAAAGGGGAAACCGTGTTTGACACCGATGAGCGTCCCATGGAAACCACTTTGGAAAAAATGGGAAAATTAAGACCCGCATTCAAAAAAGACGGAACTGTAACTGCGGGAAATGCTTCGGGAATCAATGATGCGGCAGCAGCTGTTCTGCTCATGAGTGCTGACAAAGCCAAAGAACTGGGGCTTGAGCCGATTGTAAAAATCAAAGCCTTTGCTTCGGGTGGGCTTGATCCGGCCTATATGGGACTGGGGCCAGTGCCTGCGATAAATAAAATTCTGAAGACCACAGGGATGAAGACCAGTGATATTGAAATGATCGAACTGAACGAGGCATTTGCATCTCAGGCCATTGGGTGTATGCGTGAGCTGGGCATTGAAAATGACCGCCCCAACGAACTGGGAAGCGGCATTTCCCTTGGCCATCCCATCGGATGCACCGGAGCCCGCCAGATGGTGACCGGAATGAACCAGATGAAGCGTAAAGGCTACAGCACCGGGCTGTTCACCATGTGCATTGGCGGCGGAATGGGAATGGCGATGGTCGTTGAGAGATAGGGCAGGGGCAGAAGTGGTCATCCTCTAACCCGTTTCCAGGAGCCGGGCAAATAAGTCAGAGGTCAGAGGTGGTCATCCTCTGACCTCTTGCCCCTGGCATTTTTTCCTTTACTTGATCCCCGATGACTGATATAATTTAATTTATTTTGTCTGAAATGGGGAATATACAAAAAATTATGGGAGATTTGAAGAAATGGATATCAGCAGAAAGTTGGGTATATTGGTTACTTTCGGGGTGCCGGTGATCATCGGCGGCGGTATTGTCTATGCGCTCTCCGGGGGAAATTATAACGCGGTCGCTGTTTATGAAGTACTTCTGGCATTGACCGCGGGAGCATTTGTCAGCGGTTAAAAACTGGAAACCAGGTTTTTTCAAAAAACCTGGTTTCTTAAATCCTGAAAATTTCAGGTTTCAGGTTTTAAGTTTCAGGTATGTCCCGTGAAAGATATGTTGAAATTCCAATGACGGAGATTGTCGTATGAAATTCAAGTTTGATGAAAATTTCGGCACTCGGGCATACAATATTTTCCAAAAGACCGGACATGATGTGCAGACAGTTCGTCAGGAATCACTTCAGGGGCTACCATGCGGATGAGAAATCAGAAGATGATTTTGCTCCGGGAAGCAAACCGTAAACCGCAACTTTGAACGCTTTAATTTGAACGCTTTAATGAGTAGAGGAATATACATGCCTACAGAAAGAATGCCCGAAATCAGCATTGAGAGTGAGATGAAAAAATCATATCTTGATTATGCCATGAGTGTCATTATCGGGAGGGCCTTGCCAGATGTGCGGGACGGTCTCAAGCCGGTTCATCGCCGCATATTATATGCAATGAACGAAATCCGAAACGACTGGAACAAGCCGTATAAGAAATCGGCCCGTGTGGTGGGTAATGTCCTGGGGCAGTACCATCCCCACGGCGACTCGGCCGTATATGACACAATGGTCCGCATGGCCCAGCCGTTTTCCCTGCGCTATATGCTTGTTGACGGGCAGGGAAATTTCGGGTCCGTGGACGGAGATTCGCCGGCCAGCATGAGATACACAGAAGTTCGCATGGCAAAAATCGCCCATGAGATGCTTGCAGATATGGACAAGGAAACAGTTGATTTTGTTCCGAATTACGATGAATCTCTGACAGAACCGTCGGTCCTGCCGGCCAAAATCCCGAATCTGCTGGTCAACGGGTCTTCCGGTATCGCAGTGGGCATGGCGACCAATATCCCGCCGCACAATCTTTCCGAGGTTGTTGAGGCCATAAGAGCCCTGATTGACGATCCTTCGCTTACATGGCAGGAACTGATGAAATTCATTCCCGGGCCTGACTTCCCCACTGCCGCCATGATTTACGGGACCAGGGGCATTTATGAGGCGTATAATACCGGCCGGGGAATCATCCGCCTGCGCGCAAGGACTGTCGTTGAAAAAGATAAAAAAACAGGGCAGGAAACCATCATTGTCACAGAAATTCCGTATCAGGTCAACAAGGCGAGGCTTATCGAAAAGATTGCGGAACTGATGAAAAACAAGCAGATTGAGGGAATCAGATATGTGCGGGACGAATCTGACAGAGAGGGCATGCGAATTGCCGTTGCCCTTAAAAGAGACCAGGTTGCAGAAATCATACTCAATCAGTTGTACAAGCACACCCAGATGGAGAACAGTTTTGGCATTATCTTCCTGGCGATTGTGAACAACCGCCCCCAACTGTTCAGCCTGAAAGAGATACTGGAGCATTTCATCTCTCATCGCAAGGACGTCATCATCAGAAGAACCCAGTATGATCTGAAAAAATCTGAGGAACGCGCTCATATCCTCAACGGTCTGAAAATGGCTCTTGAAAACCTTGATGCTGTGGTTTCCCTGATTCGGAAAGCGAAAACATCCAAGGAGGCCAAAGAACGTCTGATCGAAAAATTTGAGTTTACGCCTGTCCAGGCCCAGGCGATTTTGGATATGCGCCTGCACCGGCTGACCGGTCTTGAGCAGGAAAAGATCATAGAGGAATATGAGAATATTCTGAAAGATATTGCCAGATACAGGGAAATACTTGACAGTGACCGCATAGTACTGGATATCGTAAAGGGTGAGCTTTCCGAAATACAAGAGGAATTCGGAGACTCTCGCCGGACAGAGATCATTGAAGTGACAAAAGAGCTGACCCTCGCGGATATGATCGCGGAAGAGGACATGGTGGTCACCATTTCCAAAAACGGCTATATCAAGCGAAATCCGATCACCCTTTACCAGAACCAGCGTCGGGGCGGCAAAGGTAAAACCGCCATGGGAACAAAGGAGGAGGATTTTGTTGAGCATCTCTTTGTGGCCTCCACCCACCACACCTTTCTTTTTATCACAAACTTGGGAAAGGTGTATTGGTGCAAAGTGTATGACATTCCCCAGGCAGGCCGTGCGAGTCTCGGCAAGGCAATGGTCAATCTTCTCAATCTGGGAAAAGGCGAAGTGCCTGCCACCGTGCTTGCCGTGCCTTCGTTTGAGCCGGGGAGTTATATTATCATGGCGACCAAAAAAGGGCTTGTCAAAAGAACAGATATTATGGCTTACAGCCGGCCCCGGGTGGACGGCATTATCGCACTGAATATCGTTCCGGGCGACGAACTTATCTCAGCAAGGATCACCGACGGAACCCTGAATGTCTTTCTGAGTTCTGCCATGGGCAAATCCATACGATTCCATGAGTCTAATGTACGCCCCACAGGCCGTGTGGCCCGGGGAGTGCGCGGAATAAGGCTCGGGCCGGAAGACCATATTGTGGGGATGGAGGTTCTGAGCCACGGACAGACCCTGTTCACTGCCACGGAAAACGGATACGGAAAAAGAACCTCCATTGATGAATATCCTGTTCAAAAGCGCGGGGGCAAAGGCGTCATTACGATCAAGACCAGCGATCGGAACGGGAAGGTCGTGGCAATCCTCCTTGTGGAAGAAGATGATGACCTGATGCTTATGACAGACAGCGGAAGGCTTATACGCACACCTTTCAACGATATTAAAGTGATCAGCCGCAACACCCAGGGGGTGAAACTGATGGGCCTGGCCGCGGATGAACGGATTATCGGTGCGGCAAGGCTTGCTGAGGAGGTAGCAGAAGCAGAAGAGGATGAAGGCGATATACCTTCCCCATCTGTTTCCGTATCAGACGAGTAAAGAGGGATTGAGCGATAATGGAAAAGCATATTACTGATTCTAACGGATTTTGTGGTTGCATAAGATTTCAGACAGTTGCGATCCTTGCAAACCGCAGATGAACACAGATGCTCCCACACTTTGACCAGTATGTGTTTATCTGCGGCTCATATCGGAAACCACAAAAACCATTAGAACCAGGCATATTAAAAACAAGGCAACTTATGCGGATGAAAAATGAAATCAATATGAATGATATGAAAATCAGTGTTGTCGGAGCCGGCAGTTGGGGCACTGCCCTTGCCAATCTTCTCGCTGTAAAAGGGTTTAAGACAGATTTCTGGGTTTTTGAAAAAGAAGTTAAAGATCAGATTCAGGAAAACAGGGAAAACAGGGTTTTTCTTCCGGGATTTTCCCTTTCGGAGAATTTGTTTCCGTCAAATGATCTTGGTGAGGTCGTATCCGGCAAAGATATGGTGCTGATTGTGGTTCCTTCCCATCTGATGCGGGAAATTGGCCTGAAGCTTGCGAATTATATGTCACCAGACACGATCATTGTCTCCGCGTCCAAAGGCATTGAAAACAAGACGCATCTCACCATGTCCGGTGTTCTGGCGGAGACGCTTCCTGAAATCCCCGGAAACCGGTTTGCGGTACTTTCGGGCCCGAGTTTTGCCCGGGAAGTTGCCGGACAGGTTCCCACTGTTGTCACTGCGGCCTCGAAGGACAAAGACGTGGTCAGCTTGGTGCAGCAGGCTTTTGTCACTCCGTTTTTCAGGGTCTATACAAATGATGATGTGATCGGTGTTGAACTGGGCGGTTCTGTCAAGAATGTCATTGCCATTGCAGCGGGAATCGTTGACGGTCTCGGACTGGGACTGAATACACGGGCAGCGCTGATCACAAGGGGTCTTGCGGAAATTCGTCGCCTGGGCTTGGAAATGGGCGCGGATCCGCGGACATTTGCCGGGCTGGCCGGCGTCGGCGATCTGGTTCTGACCTGTACTGGTGACCTCAGCCGAAATCATACCGTGGGGAAAAAAATCGGAAAAGGAAAGACCCTGAAAGAAATTCTGTCTGAAATGCGGATGGTCGCGGAAGGGGTCAGAACAGCCAAATCGGTTTATAATCTGTCCCGGAAACTGAATGTTGACATGCCTATTTCCCATGAAATTTACCATATTCTGTATGACGATGTTTCTCCGAAAGATGCGCTTTACCGGCTCATGACCCGGGATCTGAAGCATGAGTGGGATGAGGAAGTATAGTAAAAACTCTCAAAACCAAATCCCTATAGTTTCACAAGGCAGAATATCTTTCAACAAATTGTAAAATGTTAAATTATGGACAAACCCAAACCCCATAAAGGCGAAGGTCACAGAGAAAGACTGCGGGACAAATTTCTGGAGACAATGGATCTGAACGGGTTCCACGACTATGAGGTGGTTGAGCTCCTTTTGACACTCGGTACGCCGAGAAAAGATTGCAAAGATGCCGCAAAAGATGCTCTGAAAAAATTTAAGACGCTTCAGGGCGTATTTGAGGCATCTCCCAACTCGCTCCGGGAAATCAAAGGCATCGGCCCCAGGAATCTGCTCGGAATTAAGCTGATAAAGGCGGTTGCGGATCGGTATCTTGTAAAAAAACTGATACAAAAAGATCCCATCAACAATTCAAAGGAACTGTTCGACCATCTTTATCACAGTATGAGAGACAAAACCCGTGAATGCTTCAAGGTGGTTTTCCTGAACGCAAAAAACAAAGTCATTACCAGCGAAGTCCTTTTTGAAGGAACTCTGACGGCCAGCTCTGTTTATCCGAGAGAAGTGATCACCGCGGCTTTGAACCATCATTCTGCCGCGCTTATTTTTGCCCATAATCATCCGTCAGGCGATCCCAATCCATCACCTGAGGATGTTTCCATCACCCGCCAGCTTGTTTTTGCCTGCAAGGTCATTGGAATAACCGTTCATGAGCATCTGGTGATAGGCGATAACAGATATTTCAGCTTTGCGGATCAGGGCTATATTGCACAGATGAATCAGGAGTATGATGCACAGAAAAACGGATAGCCAAGTTGAAAATCAGAGTGCTATGACTTCAAAATACTCTTTCCACCCCATTGACATTTTCCTTTATTTTATGAGATGAAAAATACAGAAAAAAAATATCCATCTTGTTTCAGCGTACTCGAAGTTGTTTTTCCCGAAGGAGAGGACGGCCTCAGAAAGAGTCCGGAGAGTTGTCTGATGTGTGTCCGTAAGACAGAGTGTCTGAGGGCTGCCATGAGAAAAACCGGCGGTCTGAAAGTTCGGGAAGAGTTTGTTGACAGGGCGTACGAATCCGGGGCCATCGGCTTTTTTGAAAGATGGTCCAAAAAGAAAGGAATTCACCGCAAAAGAACAAAACCCGAACCAGGAGTGCTGAAATGAAATTTTAGCACATACTGCCGGACTGGGTTTGCAACCCCGTCCGTAATGTTTTGCCCGCTGTCGGAAAATACTAAATATTATGGACACTGCCGGACGGGGTTGCAAACCCCGTCCGGCAATGATGAAAAAACGAAATCATTGAATATATTTTGATTTGCAGAGGAGAAAAACATGAAAAGAATTCAAGACGTGGTCATTTCAGACAAACGGGTTTTCTGCAGAGTTGATTTTAACGTCCCTCTGGATGAGTTCCGGAACATCAGGGATGATTCCAGAATACGGGCGGTTCTGCCAACCCTGAAATATGCACTGGATCATAAGGCAAAGCTGGTC
>Ga0190284_1001016_pt1 | contig 13189 bp, 8 predicted proteins | sample 48691812_MG_FD_161668 | JGI IMG/M metagenome (GOLD analysis project Ga0190284, IMG submission 161668) | Hydrothermal vent microbial mat bacterial communities from Southern Trench, Guaymas Basin, Mexico - 4869-18-1-2_MG | ecosystem: Environmental > Aquatic > Marine > Hydrothermal vents > Microbial...
CCGGAATAACGCCGTTGGCTTTACAGGCGTCGACCATGTGTTTCCAGAGGAATTCCATGTCGCGGCAACCGAGTACGCCAAGAGCGAAAACCACGCCGGGGAGATCGGCATTCATCAGGGCTTCATCGCACAGCTCCTTGCCGCCGGTCGATTCAATGGAGAGGAAGTCGGCTCCGGCTTCGCCCGCTTTAGCGAAGGTTTCGAGCATGCTATCCCAGTATTTGCCGGATCGCATGATCGGCGGACGGGAAAACTCGCGAATGTCGTTAGGCGTGAAACGAAGCGCGGTTTTCATTCCGCTCGCTTCCTGTGCCGCAATGAGCTTGTCGGCCAGCAGGCGATTAATTTTGAGCGCCCATTCGGGACGAATGGTCATTTCCGGAAGCGTTTCAAACTCAATGAGAAGTTGCGGCACTTCGAGTTCGATTGCGCGGCGAATAACGTCATCGATCATTTCGGTGTATTGCGCGACGACCTGCGTCCAGGTCTCTTCATTGATGTTCATGGTCGGAAGCGTGAAGTTCACTTCCGGGAAAACCGTTCCGGTTCCGAGTTCGAGTCCGCGAGCGGTTGTGATGGGTTTGGGGCAGACCCCGTAGACAAACTGATCTAATGTGGGTATAGCGATAGATTTACTCATGTTTTTACTCCTTAAAAAACACCCCGGAGAATCCGGGGTGTTTGGTGTGAAAATTAGGCCAATACTTTTTCGACCGCACCGACGGCCTGGTTGGCGTCGCCAGCATAGCCGTCGGCACCGATTTCGTCGGCGTATTCCTGCGTGATGGGCGCGCCACCCACGAGGATTTTAACGTCGCTGTCTTTGAAGTGCTCGGTGACTTCTTTCATCGCCGGCATGGTCGTGGTCAGCAGTGCGCTGAGCAGAAGAACCTGTGTGCCATCGTTGACAGCCTCTTCGTATTTGGAGATGTCACAATCGACACCCAGATCGGTGACTTCGTAGCCCGCACCTTTGAGCATCATGGCGACGAGATTTTTGCCGATATCGTGCAAATCACCTTTGACAGTTCCGATGGCCACTTTGGCGATCGGTTCATGACCCGTGTCGGCCAGTAGCGGCTCAACAATATTTAAACCGGCCTGCATCGCACGGGCGGCGATGAGCATTTCGGGGACATAGACTTCGTTGCGGGAAAAACGGTCGCCGATTTCGCGCATCGCGGGAATCATCGAGTCCATCAAAATCCCTTCGACGCTTGCACCCGCATCCACATCGGCCTGCACCAGAGCGGTAACGTCTTTTCGTTTTCCTTTAATGATCGCATTAAATAGTTCTTCGTTTTTCGCCATGAGAATTCTCCTTTGTTTGAATAGGGTGAGGAGTGTAGGCAGTTCAGCGAATTTGAAATAGGGGAATAAGAACTCAAAATGGCACGATCTTGCTGGTATCGACTTCTTTTTTGCTCTACAAAGCATGAAATGAACTAAATTGGGTAAAAAATATGGCGATCTTGTCTAAATCGGATTTTGGAAAAATCAAAAAAAGCTATCGTCGATCTCACGAGGCCAACCTCTATGAAGTCTCCCCGACCGGCATTCGCGAAAGAGCGACCGATTTCATCTGCAACCTGCCTCCCTTGGTCAATGCCCGAGCGCACGCACTGAACGAAAGCGTTCGATGGGGCGAATCCTATATGTTTTTTTTGATGCCCAATGTGCTCAGCTGGATCGTACCACTGGTTCGCAACGGCGAGGTGTGCGGCGGACTGATCGGCGGCGAGGTGATGACAGAAGAGGACAACTACGACCAACTCGAAACCATCAATCACCTGACCTCAAACGGAGTCCCCCGCCCGGCGGCCGAACACTATGTGAGCCAACTTCCGGTTTGGGATCAGGAAGAGCCGCAAAAAGCGGCAGAGTTTCTCTTCGCTCTCACCTGCTACACCCTGAACTGGGACATCTCGCTACTCAGCGAAAACCGAAAGAAAGCCCTTCGCCAGCAACAAATTGCCGAGGAAATTCACCGTCGCAAACAAGGGCTGGGAAATCGCACGTTGATGGATGACGAACGCACCTTGATCTCGCTGATGAAAGCGGGCGATCAAAAAGGGGCGCGCCGCGAACTCAACAAAACGCTGGGCGCCCTCTTTTCCCACACAGCCGACATCCGGCTCCTAAAGGCCCACGTCATCGAGATGATGGGCTACCTCGTCCGCAACGCGGTCGAAGACAGTCCGCACATGAGTTCACTCATCGAAAAAAACCATCTCTGGATGGCCGCCATCATTGATGCGACCGATTTTGAAACGCTCAGCAACGTGGTCGCCGACTCGCTCGACGACTTCATGCGCAACATTTATCTCCACGGACAAAACCGCACCAACGAAACCGTCGGGCGCATTCTCGACTATCTCAGCGAAAACTTTCACGAAACCATCACATTGGAGATGCTCTCCAAAGAAGTGAACTTAAGCACCTTTCGGATTTCGCATTTGGTGAAGGAGCAAACGGGCAAAACCGTCCTGCAACACATTCACCACCTGCGCATCCAGGAGGCGCAACGGCTGCTTGAACAAAGTGAAATGAGCTGCACAGATATCGCCTATGAATCTGGGTTCGGGGACCAAAGCTATTTCATCAAACAATTCCGCAAATGGATGGGGATCACCCCCGCTCGCTACCGCAAGTTCTACCAGTCGCGAAAAACCAGCGAATAGCATTTCAATTCTCTTGACGCTTTCTACCGCCTCAACTACTTTGCGCCCTTGATGCAGATTGTGTTGGGGAAGTGCTGTGTAATTCAGCCGCTGTCGCGCAACCGTAAAGCCGGAAAACCGCCCTTCTGCCGAAACCAAACCGTCTCCGCACGAGAGACAGAAAGGCACAAGATGAAGAAAAGTATCGCGCTCATCGCGCTTCTCGGGATGATCACCTCCCACGCTGTTGCGGCCGTCGCAACATTCGACTCCAAAAACACCGGCCCGAACAACTACTACCGTCCGACCACGGATGGAAATTACGATTGGACGGACAATGGAATGACATTCAACATGAATGTCTCATGGAGCGGGAGCGCATGGAACGGCTTCACCTACTCCGACGTCAACGACACATCCACGGCAGGTTCAGGAAACCAGTACGCCGCCTACGGCGATGGCTTCGACCGTTCTGATTCCGGCGTTTATGGCATCGGATACGTAGACACTTTCGGCGGGGTCAACCCGACCATTTCGTTCGCATCCGCACAAACCGTGAATGGTTTTTATGCAAACAACACCACCTACGCAGCAATCGACATGCTCAACGGAAGTGGTTTCTCAAAAAAATTCGGTGGTGCTACCGGTGACGATGCCGACTGGTTCAAAATGACCATCGAAGGATTCGATGCAGGCAGTGCCAGTCAGGGAACCGTTGATTTCTACCTCGCCGATTATCGCTTTGCGGACAACGGGATGGACTACATCATCGACGACTGGACGTTTGTCGATCTGAGCAGTCTTGGCGCAAACGTCAGCTCCGTTCAATTTACGCTCTCCTCTTCTGATACCGGAACGTGGGGAATGAACACGCCGTCCTATTTTGCCATCGATGAGATGCAAGCCGTGCCGGAACCGGCCAGTGCATTGCTGAGCATTCTGGGCGGACTCTCCATTTTTGTCTATCGGCGGGCAAAAACCAAACAAGCAGAAGCCGACATGGCGTAACGTTTCCAAGGTTTGGAAAACCAGCGGGCCGCAAGGCCCGCTGCCCTTTCCAACTCGCCATGCGCACTCTACAAACAGCGACTCTCGCTTTTGCTCTCGGTATGTCTTGCGGATTATTTGCAGACAACAGCCCAACCAATAACGTACCCATCATTCGGGTAACGACATGGCGGTTTGAAGACATTGATATGGATGTACCTGCCGACGTCAAAGTCATCACTGCTGAACAGATTCAACGGTCGCAGGCTCAAAGCATACCTGACCTTCTGCAGCAGGAAGCCAATGTCCGGTTCCGTTCCTCCAACGGCAAGGGAAACAGCGGGGAGCTCGCTATGCGCGGCTTTGGCGAAAACAGCGGCCTGCGCGTGTTGGTCATCGTCGATGGACAAAAAATGAACCGCGCAGATATGGGACTTCTCGACTGGCAGCAGTTGCCGCTCGACGATATTCAGTCCATTGAAGTTATTCGCGGCGGACAAACTGTACTCTATGGAAACCACGCACTTTCCGGGGTCATCAAAATCACCACTAAAAAAGGCGGCGATCCCAAGCTGAAGCTAAAAGCCTCGGGCGGCAGTTTCGGCTTCGAAGAATACAACGCCTTTTATTCCGGCGGAACCAACCGCTTCTTCTATGATGCCGGTGTAACGTATCAGCGCGACGAAGGCTATCGAGACAACGCACTCTCCTGGAACAAGAATGCCAACGCCAGCCTTGGCTGCTGGCTGGGCGATACCGACACCCTCATCATCCGTCTTTCGGGTGGTGAAACCTACCTCCAGTTTCCTGGCCCCCTCATCTACACCCAGTTTCGCGATGACCCAACCCAGTCCTCCAATCTGGGTGATCAGTTTTTTAAAACAAAAGGCATGCGCATCGCCCCGCAGTGGGAAAGCGAGCGCAACTGGGGTTCCCTTCAGGTCAACGGCGGATTCAATCTGCGCGATATTGATTTTGAAATGAGCGGCACCTCGGGAAAAAACAAACAGCAGGGTTTCTCCCTTTCTCCGGAAGCCCGAATCGGTGATGAAGAAGGCTTCATCAGCGGAGGAGTTGACCTGTTTTACGACACACTCGATTTCGAAGGGAATCAGGGCGCAAAATTAAACTTCGCTGAATTTAGCCGGATCACGGCGGGCCCCTTTCTTTTTGCCCAGAAGCCCGCAACTGAAACCATTACCCTGAGCGGCGGCGCACGTTTCGAAGCGGCTCGTACTTCCGGGGAAAACCGGCAGTACGACACCTTCGGAGTGCTCATCCCTGAAGACTCCTATGATACATCGGTTACTAAAAAGAGCTGGGCCGGAGAAATTTCGATGAACTGGCAACCCAGCGAAACAGTAAGCCTGTGGGTCGGGTACGATCGTGTTTACCGCTATCCTGCCCTTGACGAAGTCGCCAGCTATCAGGGCTTCGCACTCTCTGTTCCCTTCAATAAAAATCTGGATCCGGAAACCGGAAACAACTTTGAAATCGGCACGAAATATCGCGACGAAACATGGACGGCCTCTGCCACACTGTTCTACCTGACCCTTGATGGAGAAATCGCATATGACTCGTCGACCAATCAAAATGTAAATATCGGCGATACCACGAGATACGGAGCCGATCTGGAACTGGCCTTCAAAAAAAAGAACTATGGCATCTCCACCCTTTGGTCTCTCGTGAACGCCACCTTTGATAGCGGAGAAAACGATGGGAAAACCGTTCCGCTTGTGCCGTCAGTGCACGGAGCAACCATCCTCTGGGCCAAGCCGGTTAAACCACTTCGCCTAAGCGCGACCCACACATGGACGGATCGTCAGTATAATGGTGGAAACGTTGAAAACGACAGTCGACAAATCAAAGCATACAGCCTCTTCGGTCTCCGAGCCGACCTCACCTGCAACGAACACCTCCACATCTTTTTAAAGATCAACAACCTATTCGACAAGCAATACGCCTCCAGCGCCTACTTTAGCGGTTACTATTCCGGCTCGGGGCGCGGCATCTACGGCGGCATCTCTCTGGAGTTCTAATCATGAAGACAACCCTTTTATTGATCTTCCTCGCCGCAACCGTCTATGGCGAATATCAGAACCCGGATGACTTTTATCCCTTCCCCGACAAACCCGGAACGGCGAGCACCACGGCCGTTCACAGGACCAATACGATCATCTCTGGATGGGCCGACGGCTACACGAATGTCATCTACGGCACAGATGTTTCCGAGGATTGGAAAACCCCGCAGAAAGCGCTTGGACAAGCTGTCGGCGACTCGTTTGATATCGTCTCTCTCGGCCGCGGCGGACAAATCACACTCACCTTTTCACAGGCCATCACCAATGGTTCCGGCTTTGATTTTGCCGTTTTTGAAAACGCAATGGATGACTATTTCCTTGAGCTGGCATGGGTTGAGGTTTCATCTGACGGACAGCACTTTGTTCGTTTCCCAAACTACTATCGCTGGGATTCTCCTGTCGGCGCATTCGGCACTCACGACACGCGTTACATCTATGGACTCGCTTCCAAATATCGACAGGGCTACGGAACCCCGTTCGATCTTTCTGAACTTCAGGATGCCTACGATGCCGTCACCAACGGAACGGAAACCGTATTCACCACTAACTTTATCACCGCATTAACCAACAACTTCTCGCACCTTGATCTGAACCACATCAGCCACATCCGCTTCATCGACATCGTTGGCGACGGAAATGCCGATGACGCGGAAGGGCATGTCATCTACGACCCATGGCCCACCATCGGTTCCGCCGGATTCGATCTCGAAGCCGTCGCTGCCTTCTATCAAGCCGAAGCTCCCAACACCTTCTCCAACTGGGCCGCCGAACACGGCCTCAGCGGCGACCCCTCCGACGACTTTGATGGCGATGGCAACGCCGACCTCGAAGAATATTTTCTGGGAACCAGCCCGACCAACCTCTCAGAAAAAGCCTCCTTCTCCGGAAGCTTGTATTCCAATCAGTTTAAAATCATCTACCACCGCGACCCCGACGCGCTTGGAACCATCGACATTGCAACCGTCACCGACCTCACCCAAACCAACTGGGTCGTCGCCACGCCCGACTCCGTCACCAGCAACGCAACGGCTGAATCCATCGAAGTGAAAGTCGTCCTCCCGGCCGCAACACCTCAGGGCTTCTACCGCCTCCGCTTTGAAGGAGCGGATGAATGATTCGGCGTGCGACTATCCTGCTTGCTGTCGCCCTGCTGTTCAGCGCAGGGTGCGGCGGACTGGATGAACCCGCGACACGCAGCGAACGGATTATTTCGATTGCGCCCAACACCACCGAAATCCTCTATGCACTTGGACTAGGCGACCGCGTAGTCGGTGTCAGCCGGTTCTGCAACTATCCGTCGGAAGTAGAAGATAAGCCGGTGGTCGGCGGACTTTACGATCCCAACTGGGAAAAAATCGCCATGCTGCGCCCCGACTTCGTAGTTGGACTGGACACCCAGCAGGATATTGCCGGACACCTCAAACAGTTGCATATTCCGTTCCTCGGCGTTTCGCATGAACACATTGGTGAAATTCTCGAAGCGATTTTAATGATCGGAGAAGCCTGCGGCGCAGAGGAACAGGCGGAGCAGTTGGTTTCTGAGTTAAGGCGGGAAATGGGTAGGATCCGTTCGCCGAGCGGGCCGCCAGCCCTGAGCATCGTCGAAAAGCGGGCGTCTCGGCGAGACGTCCCTACCGTACTGGTCTGCATCAGTCGCGACGAGACAGCAAACCGGTGCTACATCGCTGCACGCAACACGTTTTATGATGAACTGATTGAGCTGACCGGTGGCGTTAACGCCTGTACGGAAACGAGACAGAAATATCCGGAGATTTCGCCCGAGGGGCTGATCGCGCTTAATCCGGACATCATCATTGATATCGGCCCCACGGCAGGCCTTGATGCCTGGCGACATTACCTCACCCTGCCCGCCGTTCAGAACAACCGTATTACAATCATCCCCGAAACCTATGCTTCCGTTCCCGGCCCCCGTTTTGTAAAACTCCTCGAGAACTTTAAGGAAGCGATTCAGCCATGATCACCGTCGAAAAACTATCGCTGACGCTCGGCAAAACGCCGATCTTACGCGACGTGTCCTTTTCCGTGAACGCCGGCGAATACATTTCGCTGATCGGCCCGAACGGCGCGGGCAAAACGACACTGCTGCGCTGCCTGCTCGGCATGTATCGCGAGCACAGCGGAAACATTTCGCTGAACGAAAAATCACTGACCGGTTATGCCTACCGCGACCTCGCACTCGCCATCAGCTATGTGCCGCAGACGCACGATGTCGAGTTTCCGCTCTCCGTCTATGACTTCGTAATGATGGGCCGCTACCCTCACCTCAAACCGCTCACCCCGCCCTCCCTGAAAGATATTGAAGCCGTCGAGCACGCGATCGAAACCACCGGCACCGGTGAATTCCGCGACCGGACGCTGCGCACATTGTCGGGCGGTGAACGGCAGAAAGTCTATATCGCCGCCGCGCTGGCACAGGCCGCGTCGCTCATCCTGCTCGATGAGCCCGCCGCTTTTCTCGATTACCACCATCAGGCCGATATCATGCGTTTGCTCAAAAAAATTAATACAGAGCACGGTGCAACGGTTTTCGCGGTGAATCACGACCTCAACAGCGCCGCGCGCTGGAGCGACCGCCTGATCGCGATCAAAAACGGTTCGGTCGCGTTCGACGGCCCGCCCGCCGACCTTTTTGCGCCTGAAAAACTCGAAACCCTGTTTGAAACCCGATTCCGCTTCATTGAGGAGCCGGAACACAACCTGCCGTTGGTGGTGCCCGATGAATAAAGCCGCACCCATTTTACTGCTGTTGGTTGCTGCTGCTTTTGCGGCGCTGACGCTGCTTCCGTTGTTTGGCATCACGAATATTTTTAGCGATTCAGCCGGAACCGATATTCTCTGGCAAATTCGCGTGCCGCGCGTCCTGACCGCATTCATCGCAGGTGCGGCTCTTGCGCTCTGCGGCATGGCATTTCAGGCGCTTTTCCGCAATCCGCTCGCCACGCCGTTCACGCTCGGCGTTTCGGGCGGCGCGGCGCTGGGTGCCACGCTCTGGCTCCGTTTCGGGCTGACGGCGACGTGGTTCGGCGTGGCGGGTACGTCGCTGGCCGGATTCATCGGCGCACTCGGCGCGGTGATGCTGGTGTATGGATTGACCCGCCTGCAAAAAGGGTTTTCGACTTCCACGCTGCTGTTGGCGGGCATCGCCATTAATCTTTTCTTTTCCAGCCTGATTCTGCTCATCCAGTACTTCAGCGATCCGGGCGAAACGTTCCGCATCGTCCGCTGGCTGATGGGCGGCTTTTTCCTGATCGGCTTTCGTGTCCCGCTTACGCTGCTGCCGTTCGTACTGGCGGGAACCGTTCTGCTCGCGCTGCTTGTGCGCGAAATGAATATGCTGCTGACCGGCGAGGAATTGGCCGGTGCGCGCGGCCTGCATGTCGAGCGAACCAAAAAGCTTCTGTTTCTTTCGGCTTCGCTGATGACGGGCAGCGTGGTCGCCTTCTGCGGGCCGATTGGATTTGTCGGACTGATGGTGCCGCATATCTGCCGCCTGCTGGTCGGGGCTGATCACCGGAAGCTGATGCCCGCCTCCCTGCTTTTCGGGGGAACATTTCTCGCGCTCTGCGACACGCTGGCGCGCACGGCGGTTGCTCCGGTGGAAATGCCGGTCGGAATCGTCACCGCCCTGCTCGGCGGTCCGTTCTTCATCTGGCTGCTGTTTTCACGCGGAAAAATCTAAGGCGCAAGCTGAACTTCTATACGGTAGAAACCGTCACTATCTGCATTGTGCGTGGTATCGGTAAAGACCCCGCCCGTGATGTTGCTGGCGATAGGCGCTACAGCAAATCCGTTCAGCAAATTGGAACTCCAGTAGATGGTGTAAACACGCCCGGAGACAGCGGGCCATTGCAGAATAAGGTTGTTGAGCGACGGGGGCTCACCATCCAGCTGCGTCATTTCGAAGAAGGATGCGGGATTGGTCGGATCAAACCCGGCCACGTAAGCTTCCAGCACGGTGTTGACCCCGTTGGAGCAGGTCGCGTCGGGACTGGCGTTCGTCGCCCCGCCGTAATACTGCGTTTCCCACCAGTTGGGCAGTCCGTCGCCGTCTTCATCGTCGGGGTCGGTGAGATGTTCCGCTACGGTGATGTCGTCCACAAACGTGCCCGATGCCTCGACCCCGCCGTCGGTGAGGAGCAGGGCGGTGAGTTGGGTCTGCGGGAAGTAGAACGGGAGGTCGCTCGCGACCGGCGTGCCGCCGACGCTGAGGCTCCACGTTTGCACACCGTAATCGCAGGTGAGAGTGAATTCAGACCAGACGTTGGTGTCGATCGCGCTACTCAGCTCAACCGGAGTCATGTTGCTGTAGACCGTTAGGTTCAGATTGGTGCTGACGTAGAAGACCGCAGAGGCATCCGCCGGAATCACAGTGGGCGCACCCCCAGCGGTGGGTTTGAGCCAAAGCGTAATTTCCACGTTGGTGGCCGAGGCCGTGTCCTCAAAGAGGTGGCTGGCGGTTTCGCCCTGTAGCAGCAAGGCTTGCGAGCCGCCGTGAACGGTTGCGGACTGAACGGTTCCGCCGCCGGTCCAGCCGTGCTGTCCGTCGAGTGCACCAAGGGTGCGCTCTTCGAACGGTTCGCTGAAAGGGAGCAAAAAGACGGGATCGAAATCGTTCTCCACTTCGGTGGCAGTGATGTCCACATCGACCATGCCGGGCGAGGAACAGCGGATAACGGCTGAGCTCGCGGCCCAGTCGGGATCTTCGTCCGCCGAGAGAACGACGGGCTGCCAGTTGCTCCAGGTTCCGGCGGTGAATTCCAGGCTGGCAGAAGAGGAAACGGTGATGTTGGAATCGCCGGAGACACGCGCGACGCTCACGGTGAGAGTGGAGGATGGCTCGCTCAAGAGACGCACGTTAAACCCGTTCGTGCTTCCCTCCGGGACATTGAGTGCGGTGAGGTCGGTTTCGATTCCCGAGGATGGCGTCACCGTGAACTCGACGGAAATCTCTTCCTGCGGCCGGAACGGATCGTTGTTTGCGAGGGTAACGGTCGCGGTGTAGACACCGTCCAGCAGTTCAGCGGCGTCGGCCGTGAACCATACGGAGGTGGATGCATCCGCGGAGAGTGTGCCGGAAGACGGTAGCGCGGAAAGCCAGTCCGGGGTCATCCGGACTTCGATGGCGAGATTGTTTTTCAGATAAGGCTCCTCATAGGCCATCTGGAAATAGTCTGCGCCGACGGTTTTATTCTGCAATCCGACCGTGCAACTCTCCAATTCTCCGTTCAGGTCGTCATATTGATAAACAATCCGACCGTTTGGGTAGAGGATCACCTGAAATGTCAGATACTCGGATGTGCCGTAGCGCGGAACGGCAATATAGGATACCACGAGCCGTTCGGCCGTGCTGTGATAATAAATGAATCCGTGTGATCCGGGATCGAGATCGTCCCAGAACGGAAAGAGTGTTTGAGCCGGCGGATAGATGGAGGGCAGCGGTTGGTTGAGATAGGTTACGGAACCGGATTCAAAGCTGATGCCACCGTTGGCCGCAATCTGAAACTGGGTATAGTTCACGCCGTAAAACGGGAAACTGAATCCGATATTTTTCATCGAACTCACCTGTTCATCCGCAAGGGTCACCGACGTGCCGTTGGTGGAAATATCAATCCAGTTGTACACCGGGCCGCCGGGGTCATCACTGTCCTCCCATCTGTAGGAACCAACGAGGAGATCATCGGTGATGGAGAAGAACAGTTCGGAGCTTCCGCTGTTGGTCAGCGTAACGGCGACCTGACTGCTCTCGCCGGACGATGCACTCAATACCAGATTGGAGGGTGCATATTCCAAAGCCGGCTCGTTCAGATCCCCTTCACTTACCAGCAGTACATAATCCTGCGAGCCGGAGGGAACCGTGGTTCCTTCAACCTGAATGGTCCAGACGCCACTGGTTGAAACGGCCGCTTCTATCTGCTCAATATTATCCCATTGATTGGTTCCGGTGACGGCCGCATTCGTCGGGGAAGATCCATCCAGAGCAAACGGCATCACATAGGGAAAATAGAGCGTGTTGCTGTCCGGAGTCGTCAGAACTACATCCAGATCGTTGACCAGCGCATCCGCGGCCAAGGTGCTGCCCTCTTCGTCGATCCAGCAGAGCGTGACCCGCAGATCCGTCACGGAAGGCGAAAGGGTCAGCGAATGGAGGTTGGTTTCTCCCTCGGAAATCCGTCCTTCCAGAATCAATGTATTGGTCGGTGCGCTGTCGAGCAGGAGGTCGGCTGCCGCTTTCGCATCCACCAGCCCCCACCCGAACGAGTAATCCGGCCCAGCGAGACCCAGATCCTCCGTGGTTTGAATCAACAATCCCTTGAGCAATGCGGCCGAGGGCGAGGCGCCATCGTAAAGGGTTGCATACTGCTCCAGCAGTAGCGCCGCCGCGCCGCAGGCCGCCGGTGACGACATGGACGTTCCGCTGAGACTCTGATACGAACTGGTTCCGTCGGTCGACCAAAGACTGACCCCGTTGGCGACCACATCCGGTTTTATTCGCCCGTCATCGGTCGGGCCGAAGCCGCTGAATGAAGACATGCTCTTGTAATCACTCACCGCGCCAACGGTTATAATATTTTTTGCGCTGCCCTGGTCCCCGATGCAGTCATAATATTCCGACCCGTATAACGTCCCGTCATGCGGATGTCCCTCCCCGTCATCATTCCGGTCATTGCCCGCCGATTTAAATACATACAAATCATGGTCATACACCGCAGCATCCCAGTCGCGCGCGGAAGAGCTGTACTCGCCGAACAGACTGGTGTTGTTGTACCACGTTGAACCGTGCCAGCCGATGACGTGGCCGTACGAATGATTGGAAAGATCCGCCTGATGTTTCTCCTTTGCATCGAGCATTTTATCCACCGAAACCCCGTTAAAATTATAGGAAAAGATACGGGCTGCTGTGGCCATTCCCTTCGCATTCGCATCCCCGGCCCCGCTCCCGGCGATGGTGCCGGCCACATGCGTGGAGTGATAGTGGGCGGGTTCATCGGTATCAACCACGGTGACGCGCGAGGGGCTTCCAAAGTCGGAGTGCAGAGACACCTGCCCGGCATCAATCACCACTACATGGATATTGGTTCCGGTCAGGCCGTAGGGCGCCGCTTGAAGATCGTCTACATTGGAAAGCGCGGCGGCGTTGACATTATTTGGAATCTGTGGCGGCGGCGGCATCGCGGCTGAACGAACCTGAAACGCACCGCAAGCCGTCAATAGAGACGGGTAGTCTGCTTCCACAAACACCGTTTGACCGTACTGGAAGGTTTGATCCAGAGGCGTTGCACCCGCCGCATCCAGCACCGCCAGCGCTTCATTCCATCCGGTTTCCTCCGTGAAGGAAATCTGGAACGTGCCCGCTTCGGCATTCTCCGGGTCGCTTCGGGAATTTCCCCAAAGCTCCGCCGACCACTTATCAACCGGCCAGACCGTTTCCGCAGCCCGCAG
>Ga0190284_1001019_pt1 | contig 13167 bp, 7 predicted proteins | sample 48691812_MG_FD_161668 | JGI IMG/M metagenome (GOLD analysis project Ga0190284, IMG submission 161668) | Hydrothermal vent microbial mat bacterial communities from Southern Trench, Guaymas Basin, Mexico - 4869-18-1-2_MG | ecosystem: Environmental > Aquatic > Marine > Hydrothermal vents > Microbial...
ACAATCCGGGAATCCGCGAACTGGATCTCAATCCTATCTTCGCTGATCAACATGACGCGGTGGTCGCCGATGTGCGTGTGATGGTATGAACAACGTCGTTACCGCACCGAATGACCACAAGCCCGGGAGTGGTTGCGGGCGAAGGCCGTGCCAAGTGCTCCGCGGTGTATGATTTGGGGTAACCATTCACGGGAGCCTTGCTGGTCTGTTGCACAGCACCTTGGCCCCGGAGCACCTTGGTCCCACAGCACCTTTGCCCTGGAGCACCCTGGCCCCGGAGGGGCCGAGGCGAGTAGCCACGGGTGGAGCGAAGCGGAACCCGTGGTCCCGGTTGGCCCGCATCCCGTTCCGCCCCAGAGGGGCGGACGAAACCACTCGTCGCACAAATCCGATGCCAACACCGCGCAAGTTCCTCCGCCCCTACCGGGGCGGGGAGTTCATCGGCGCGATCTGCAACCACGGGTTCCGCTTCGCTCCACCCGTCGCTACATTCGTTGACCCCTTCGGGGTCGATCTCTGAAAAACCCGTGAACGGTTACGATTTGGGGTAGCGATACTGCCGGTGGAACTCTCGAACATGAGGTCCGAGAATACGTCTCGCGGGCCACTGAGAGGCAGTGCTACCACTACAGCGCAAAGTCCTTCCGTCGCCCCCGTTGGGGGCTGCGGATTTCGTGATCCGTCACCGCTCCGCGGCTGAATATGGCTGGCGCTCCGCGGCTGGAATCCGGTGAACAAGACGACTTTGCGCTGTAGTGTTACGAACACGTTACCGTGATCGGTTGAACGGTCGTTCGCGTCGGGCTATGTTCCAATTGGTATGACTCGAATCGTGACAGTTGTTGTTGTCCTGTGAACAGTGTGTTTCACACGCCGCCACGTAACTAAATGGTTCCCATTGAACAAGAAAGGATTAGACAATGAAACGTTTCAAGATTGGATTAACACTGGCCACGGTGTCGGTGTTCAGCGTTGGGCTGCTTTCGGTATATGCCGGACCCGACGACGACAAGACCCCAAAGGGCAAAGAGCCGCCGAAACCGCTTTGCCCCGTGATGGGCAATCCGGTGGTTTTCACCGTCAGCACGATGACCGACGAGGGGCCGGTCTATTTCTGCTGTCCGCCTTGCATCAAGAAATACAAGGCAGATCCGAAGAAGTACGCCGAGAAGGTCTCAGAACAGCGAAAGGTGCTGGCCAACCTGCCGCGCGTTCAGGTTAGCTGCCCTGTTACCGGCAAACCGATCGCCAAGGATTCCTTCGTCGAGCATAAGGGGCAAAAGTTCTTCTTATGCGGTCCGGGCTGCGTCAAGAAGTTCCAAAAAGAGCCGGACAAATACAAGGCCGGATTGGCCGGCGGCTACACGTATCAAACCAAGTGCCCGGTGACGGACAAGGAGATCGATCCGGGGGTATTCACGACATTGAAGAATGGTCAGAAGATCTATTTCTGCAGCAAGATGTGCAACAAGAAGTTCCTCGACGAGCCGGCCAAGTACGCGCCGAACCTCGACAAACAGGGGTATTTCGTTGACCCGAAGGACATGAAGGCCGGTGCTGACAGTACCAAGTCAAAACATAAAGGGCACAAAAAGTGCTGCAACAAGGGCCATAGGCACTAAGACACTCTCACAAAACTTTCTGTGGCACCGCCGCCAAAGGTGGTGGTCGTGGTCTTCGGCCTTGCCACCTCGGCGCTGCTAACGCTGATCGTCATACCGGCGGTCTACGGATGGCTCGAAGGCGGAACAAAAGATGTGGTGCCCGGACCGTGGACCCCACGACATATTGCCGAATCCGACGATGACGGTGAGAATCAGGTCCATGGACACGATCAAAAGACTCGTGGTGGCGGCGACCTTGATGGGAACCGGGTGTTCCACCTATCAATCGACGAAAGAGGATGTATCGCGGTCGGTCGGGAAGTGGCAGCGCCAACGCATCATCTTGGGTGAAGCCGCCGATGTATGTGCCCCATCCTCTGCGCAGCGAAGGGTGGAAGACGGCCCCTCGATAGGAAGCAAATCCCCCACCCGTTCTTTCAGAAAGGATGAGACACACGCATCCTCTGGCAACAACAGTGTGCAAGCCCCAACCGAGTCACCATTGCAGGGCTACATCGCTGAGGCCCTGAGAAACAGCCCATCCGTCCATGCCGCCGTCGCCAACGTGCGGGCGAAGCTCGAGCGGATTCCACAGGTTACGTCGTTGGATGATCCCGTCCTGCGGGCGATCGTTCGGCCCGAGCCGATCCAGACGGCCGCGGGCGATGCGGTGTTCACACTCGGTGTCGGTCAGAAAATACCCCTGCCGGCGAAGCTCGACCGCAAGGGCCGCATTGCCGCCGCCGAAGCCCACATGGCGATCGAGCAGTTGAACACAACGCGGTTGCGAATCATCGCCGACGTCGAGCGGGCATATTACCGGCTCTACCTGGTGGACCGCTCGCTCGAACTGTCGATCGCAAATCGGAAGTTGCTGGAGGCCTTGGAACAGGTCGTCGCATCGCAATACCGGGTGGGCAAGGTCGAGCAGCAGGATGTCCTTCGCATGCAAACGGAGTTATCGAAGCTACTCAACGACGAGAGTCGGTACGAACGCCAACGCGACTCCGCGGCGGCGGCGCTGAATCAGTTGCTCGACAGACCGGTCGGCGATCCGGTGCCGGTCACGGAGCCGATCGGCCTTGGAGGGAATCCTCCCACTTCTGTGGCACGGGCGTCTCGCCCGGGTCCCCACCGCCGAGACGGCGGTGCCACAAAGGTTGTGGAGGATCCCCACCGCCGAGACGGCGGTGCCACAAAGGTTGTGGAGGATCCCCACCGCCGAGACGGCGGTGCCACAAAGGTTGTGGAGGATCCCCACCGCCGAGACGGCGGTGCCACAAAGGTTGTGGAGGATCCCCACCGCCGAGACGGCGGTGCCACAGAGACGTCAGCGCGAACTCTCGAGGATATCGACGGCCAGGTTGTAGCGTTGATCGAGCTGGCCCGGGAGCACAACCCCGAGCTGGCGGCACTGCTGCATCAGACGGAGCGCGATCGGGAGAGCGTCCATCTGGCCGGCCTGGGCTACTGGCCTGATCTGACGGTGGGTTTCGAGTGGACCAAGATGGATGGGCGGGAGCCTTACATACCACCGCTGAACGCCCAGGGACAGCGCCCGCCCATCAACCGCAAGAGCGAACAGGGTGACGACAACTGGGCGTTGACGTTTCAGGTCAACCTGCCGATTTGGTCGCAGCGGATCGAGGCCGCGAAACGCGAGGCCCGGGAAAAGCTGGAGCGAACGCTGCAAGCCCGGCGGGCGGCATCGAACATGGTCGCCTTCAGGGTGTATGACGCCTGGGTGCGAGTCCAGACGCAGCAGGACACGATCCGCCTGTTCGAGTCGACGTTGATTCCGCAGGCTCGGCAGACATACGAGGTGTCGCTTAGTTCCTACCAGGTCGGCGGGGTGGGTTTCATTGCCGTGATCGACAATTGGCGAAATATGCTTAATTTCGAGTTGATGCTTCATCGGGAAATCGCCGGACTGGAGACGGCCTTCGCAGAATTGCAGCGCGAAGTCGGCTTGCAGCTCGTCAGGCAGCAGGTCGCAGACAGCGGACAGGTTGAAGGAGTGCAACCATGAGTGCTACTCATGCTTCGCAGAACGTCGGCAACTTGAGGAACATCATCATCAGATGGATCGTCCTGTTGTGCGCCGTTTCCGTGTTCGCTTTGTGGGCGACATGTCGGATGAAATCGGCCGCGACCGACGTGGGGACGGCCTCCGCAACGGCCTCCACGGATGCGCCCGCCGAGCCGGAGATCGAGTATTGGACGTGTACCATGCACCCTGATGTGCGTCAGGGGGGCGCCGGGGATTGCCCCATCTGTGGCATGGAGATGGTTCCAAAGTACCAGGGCAGCGACGAACCGGGCGTCAAGCCCGTCACCCATGTTGCGGACAGCGCACAGCCCAAGACGGCCCCTCAACCCAAGGTCTGGTACATGTGCACGATGGCCGAGTGCAACGACAAGGGCGACTCGAAGCCGGGAACCCGCTGCCCGGTCTGCGGCATGGTGCGCGAGAAGATCATGCTGGAGGACGCCGCCGAAGACCTGAGCGCGTTCGAGATCAGCCTGAGTGAGCGGGCTCGGCGATTGGCCGAGGTTGCCACGGAGCCGGTCGCCTATCGCTCGTTGTTCAAGCACATCCGCACGGTCGGCAAGGTCACCTACGACGAGACGCGGCACAAGATGGTCAGCGCGTGGGTGAGCGGCCGCATCGACAAGCTGTTCGCCGACTACACGGGCATGGTGGTCAGCAAGGGCGATCATCTCGTGGAGATATACAGCCCCGATCTGATTTCGGCGCAGGAGGAATTGCTCAATGCGCTCAAGGGTGTGGACGCGATTAAAGGCAGCCCCCTGGAGTCGTCGCGCCGCGGCGCGGAGCAACTGGTTTCCTCCGCCCGGCGCAACCTCGAACTGCTGGGAATCACCGAGGCGCAGATAGACGAGCTGATTCGGACCGGCCAGGCGGCGACGCACTTGGTGGTTCATGCCTCGTCCGGCGGTACGATCGTTCGTAAGGCGGCGATGGAGGGCATGTACGTCAAGACGGGCGACGTGCTCTACGAGATTGCCGACCTGTCTTTTGTGTGGCTGCTGCTGGACCTGTACGAGGCCGACCTGCCGTGGGTCCGGCCGTTTCAGGAGGTTCGCGTTTCGGCACAATCGTTGCCCGGGGAGGTCTTCAGCGGGCGGATCGTGTTCATCGATCCCGTGGTGGACGACACGACTCGGACCGTGAAGGTTCGCGTCAACATCGCCAATCCCAACCGACGGCTCAAGCCCGGCATGTTCGTCAACGCCGAGGTCCGGGCGACCGTTGGCGCAGATGCCAGGGCGGTGTCACCAGGGGTGCCGGGTGCCTACGCCTGCCCGATGCACCCGTGGGAGGCGGCGGACGCATTGAGCATCTGTCCGATCTGCGAGATGGACATGGTGCCGGTGGAGCAAATCCCCGGCTACTCGCCGGCTGGCGAGTTGGTCAAGGTGCTCAGCGTGCTGCGTCAAGCAATTCTGCGGACGGGCGATCGGGTGATCGTCCACGTGGAGATCAGCCCTGGAACGTACCGGGCCGTCGACGTACGCATCGGCCCGCTGGTGCAGGACGAGGCCGGCGACGAGTTCTATCCCGTGCTCGGCGGCCTGACCGAGGGCCAACGCGTTGTCACCCACGGCGGTTTCGCAATCGACAGCCAGATGCAGATCGCCGGAAAGTCAAGCCTGTTCAACCTGCCGGTCACCTCACACCCTCAGCACGGCCAACACACGGACGCGCCGTCGCTGGTCGATCCTCAAATGCCCCCTTCGGCCACAGCAGCTCAGACGATCTGCCCGGTCATGGGCAATGAGATCGACAAGGACGTCTTCACGGAATACAAGGGCGTAAAGGTCTACTTCTGCTGCCCGCCCTGCATCAGGAAGTTCGAGGCCGATCCCCAGAAGTACATACCGAAGCTGCCACGCGCCGTTCAAGAGAGGATTAAGTTGGCATCCGATCGCGCGGAGGGCAGCCGCGATGATTGACGGGCTTGTCAAGCTCTTTTTGAAAAGCCCCTTTCTCGTAGTGGTGCTTTGCTGCGCGCTGACGGTGGCGGGTTGGCAGGCACTCCAGGACAACCCAAAGGATGTCATCCCCGACATTGCTGAGAATCAGGCCATCGTCTTTACTGAGTGGATGGGCCGCAGCCCCAAGGACGTTGACGAGCAGGTCACGTACCCGTTGACGGTCGCCTTGCAGGGCGTGCCTGGCGTCAAGGAGATCCGGGCGACCAGTGGCTTCGGCTGGTCGCTCATCTACGTCATCTTCCACGACGACATCGGGTTCTACTGGGCGCGGAGCCGAGTGTTAGAGCGGCTGAACGTGGTCGGGAGCGACCTGCCCGACGGCGTCACACCCACGCTCGGCCCCGATGCAACGGCGTTGGGACAGATCTACTGGTACACGATCGAGAACGGTTGGTACTCTCCACAGCGCCCCGGCCTGCGCTTCAACGAAAACGGCACGCTAACCGACGCGTCGCGCAAGATGCTGACAATAGCCCAGGGCGGAAGCCCTGGGTTACACGACCACGAACGAACAACGAGTCCTAACCGGGTGCTTCCGCCCCCGGCTACCGGTCCGCTGAAGCACACGTCGAAGTCCCCGCCGAAGTGCCCTGTGACGGGCGATGATCTGGTCTTCAGCAGTGTGCCGCTCGAACAACTCCGTAGCATCCAGGACTACGACGTCAAGCTTGCCCTGGAGAGCGTCGAGGGTGTGAGCGAGGTCGCCAGCGTCGGCGGCTACGTCCGGCAATATCAGATCGATGTCGATCCTGACGCCCTACGCGCTTTCGACGTCTCGCTCGACGCGATGGTCAAGGCCGTCAAAGGCTCAAATGTCGATGTCGGCGCAAAGGTCGTTGAAGAAAACGGCATGGAGATCCTGGTCCGCGGCGTGGGTTTCCTGGGAGGCGGCGACCGGAGCGAGGGAACCCGGGCCGACCGCGAGCAGGCCGCGATCGCCGACATCGAGAACATTGTCGTCAAGGCGACCGATAGCACGCCGATCTACGTTCGCCAGCTCGCCACCGTCACGACAGGGCCCGACTTTCGGCGCGGGGCGTTGGACAAGATGGGCGCCGAGGCAGTCGGCGGCTGTGCGATCATGCGCTTTGGCGAAAACCCGCTGACGGTGATCGAGAGCATCAAAGACAAGATCGCCAAGATCGAGGCCGGCCTGCCGCCCGGCGTGCGCATCAATGCGTTCTACGATCGGAGCGGGCTGATCGGCGAAACGATGGCGACGCTGGGGACCGCCCTCTGGCAGGAATTGGTGATCACTGTCGTAGTGGTGATTCTGTTCCTGCTGCACTTCCGCAGCAGCTTGGTGATTGCGGTGACATTGCCGCTCGCGGTGCTGTTTGCCTTCATCTGTATGCAGGCGCTGAGTCTGCCTTCCAACATCATGAGCCTGGCGGGCATCGCCATTGCCATCGGGACGATGATCGACATGGGCATCGTGATGACGGAGAACATATACCAGTACTTGACAGACCGGCGGGCCGAGTACGTGAAGGTGGTGACCGACGCACAGGGGCGGCAGCGCGAAATCGTGGATCATGCAGTTCGGCTCGGGCTCATCCGGACTGCCGCTTCCGAGGTCGGCAGTGCGATTCTGACGGCCGTGAGTACGACGGTTGTATCGTTCCTGCCTGTATTCTTCCTGGAAGGGCAGTCCGCGAAGTTGTTTACGCCCTTGGCGTGGACCAAGACGTTCTGTCTTGTCGGCGCGGTCATCATGGCACTCGTGGTCGTTCCGCCGCTGGCATCGGTCATGCTGCGCGAACGTCGCATCTCGCGTCTCTGGTCCGCGATCATCGGTGCAGTCGTCGGCGCCGCCGTGGCAATCGCCTGGACTCTTACCACATCGACCGGTACGGCCCTCGAGGGGGTTGGTCAACCGATCCGTCAATACCTGCACCTGGCTGCACCGTTTGACGCGCTCCTGCTCGGTGCGGTGGTGTTCGTTGTTTGCTGGGTGGTGATGCGCGAGCGGATCAAGCCGATCGAGGAAAATCCGTTCGCCCGGTTCATCCGCGCTGTGTATGAGCCGGTGCTGCGTTGGATTCTGCGGCACCAGCGCCTGTTCCTGATGCTCCCACTGCTCCTGGTTATCTGGGGCTTGTCGATCTGGCTTGGATGGGGTGTTATCCTCACACCCATCGTGGCCGTGTTCGGCTGGTTTGGCCTGAGTCTGGATCAGTGGTCCATGGCTTGGTGGATTCATCTCGGCATCGGAGTGTTTGTAGGGCTGTGGCTGCTGCCTCTGGTCATAGATTCCATCGGCACCATCGTACGACGCAAGCCGCGACCACGCCAAAGAGCCCCCGACCTTGGTCGGGGGGCACACTTGGACGAGGAGGACGCGCGCCCATCTGAGAGTCCCGGCGCCGTGCGGGCTGAAGCCCGCGGCTCTTCAATTCGTGTCGTGATTCGCATTGCCTGCCTTGCCGTTGGCCTGCTCCTGGCGGCGGCGTTGCACCAGATCGACGTGACAGATAGTCAGGCCCGGGCCATCTCGGCGGTGTTCGTGCCGCCGCCGATCGATTCGGAACCCCAACAGCCGAGGCGGCTGACCGAGTTCGCCCCGTTGGCGTCCTGGCTGGATGAGCAAACGGGCATCGGCCAGGAGTTCATGCCGCCGCTGGATGAAGGTGACTTCCTCTATATGCCCAGTGTCATGCCCGCCGGTTCGATCAACACGGTGATGGACGTCATGCGGAAGCAGGACGTGTTGTTCTCGCGGATTCCCGAGGTGGACGTGGTCGTCGGAAAGCTCGGACGAATCGAATCAGCCCTGGACCCGGCGCCGGTGGGCATGTTGGAGACGATCATCGGACTCAGGCCGCGCGCGGATTGGCCGCTCATTGACGACCCGGACCACCCCGGCCGACAGCGCAAGAGAACGATGAACGAAATCTGGGACGAGATTCAGAACGCCGGCCGATATCCGGGCGTTCTGCCCTCAGTGCAGCTCCAGCCGATCCGCACGCGCGTCGAGATGCTCAGCACCGGTCTCAATGCCAAGATCGGCTTGAAGGTCTACGGCGACAGCCTGGAACAATGTGAAAACCTCGCCGTTGCCATCGAGCAACTGCTCCGAAGCGATCTCGACGGTGCCGATGCCGTCAACGCCGTTCGTACCAACGGCAAACCCTACCTCGAGTTCCGCATTGATCGCGAGGCGATTGCCCGCTACGGCGTCAACATCCGAGACGTGCAGGATGTGATCGAAGTAGCCATCGGCGGGATGAACCTGACGACCACCTACGAGGGCCTGGACCGTTACCCGGTGCGGATTCGCTATCAACGGGAGCTTCGTGACGACCTGCCCGACCTGAAGCGAATCCTGATTCCAACGCCGGCGGGCGCGCAGATCCCCATCACGCAAGTGGCCGACATCGAGAGCGTCGTCGGTCCCATGAGCGTCCGCCGCGAGGGCGCGAAGTACGTCAGCTATGTCACGATGACCAACGTGGGCGTCGATGAAACCACGCTCGTCCACCGTGGGCAGAGTATTATCGACCAGGCGGTGATCGACGGCACCCTCGACATCCCCGAGGGCTACTACTTCAAGTGGGCCGGCAGCTACGAGCGAAACATCCGGGCGAAGAACCGCCTGACCATGTTGGTGCCGTTGGTCTTACTGATCAACTTCGTTTTGATCTACCTACAGTTCAAGCGTTTCTCGTTAACGGCGATCGTCTTCCTGGCCATTCCCGTCGCATTCGCCGGGGGCTTCATCCTGCTCGACGTGTGGCCCGGCATACAGGACGGGCTCTATCTGGCCGGCATCATGGGGCGGGGATTTGAAGGGGAGGCGATGTATCTCACCGTCGCCGTCTGGGTCGGGTTTATCGCCCTGTTCGGCATCGCGGTCGACGACGGCATCGTCATGGGAACGTACCTCAATCAGACCTTCGGCCGCAGCAGGATCACCCGTTACGAGGAAATCACCGAGCGCGTCGTCGAGGCGGGCCTGCGACGCATTCGCCCCTGCCTGATGACGACCTTCACGACGCTCGCCGCCCTGACGCCCGTCATGCTCTCCACCGGCCGCGGCAGCGACGTCATGGTCCCCATGGCGATCCCCGTCTTCGGCGGCATGGCCCTGGCACTCATCACGCTCTTCGTAGTGCCAACCTGCTACTGCGGCCTCAAGCAACTCAAGTGGCGCTGGGGCCTGCCGGATGCGGACTTCGCGCGATCGCCATGACGCGCCCGACGGATACACAACGCCACGATGTGTCCGGCGCGAATCCGAGCCCCGAGCGCAAGCGACGGGTACTGGCGAAGCCCAATCCGAGCCCTGAGCGCCCCTTGATCCGAGCCCTGAGCGCAAGCGATGGGTAAAAAGAACCCCGCGCTGGCGCTTGGGGCTCAGATTGCACGTTCTCGGCATCAGGCGATAACATTACCGTCATGTCTCAACCGCTTGCCTACCTACTCACCTGGACATGTTACGGCACTTGGCTTCACGGCGACCAACGCGGCTCGGTTGACAGCGAACACAATGTCCCAAACACACCATTCCTCCCGCCGGATTCTCCGCACGTCTCATCCGACAGAACAAGGCTCCGAAACGCGCCTGTAGAATTGGATGTGCAGGCACGCAGAACCGTCGAGGAAACGGTATTGGCACATTGCCGCTACAGAGGCTGGGAGATAATGGCGATTAACGTTCGGACGAATCACGTGCATCTCGTCATTGGTTACGCCGACATCCCTCCGGAACGTATGCTGAGCCAACTCAAAGCCTGGACGACGCGGAGACTGCGCGAGGCGGAATGTGTTTCGGCCTTTGCGCGTGTATGGACGCACCATGGCAGCACGCGCTACCTCTGGAAGAAACGGAGTGTCGACGCGGCCATTGACTACGTGACGGATCACCAGGGCGATGATCTTCCATAGGGAAAGTAACCGCCCCCCCAATCCCAGCCCCGAGCGCCCTTTGATCCGAGCCCCGAGCGCAAGCGAGTGGGTAGAACTCGAAAACCCCGCGCTGGCGCTTGGGGCTCGGAAAGACGCCACGCCCCGTAAGATGAGTTATTCAACTCATCTGTTGATACGCCAGGAACATGCCGAAGCGCACCCGAGTTCGGGAGCGTTCAACAGATGGGCCAAATGGTCCACCGTACGGCGGTGGTTGAATGCCTACCGCTTCTCTACGCCATCTTCCGTGACCACGTAAATAATACCATTACGGGTCGGTTCGTATGTAAGGTAGCCGTATTCCTCACCGGTCTCTTGCCCCACAACACGCGCATCGTGCACACGCGCAAAGAACTTATCCTTCGCCACGCCTCCAGGTGAAATGGAACCGAGTAGTTCAACGCCTATTGGCTCGTCTGTTCTGTTGTATACCGCCACCATCCCGGCATATCGCTTGAAGCCACTCACTCTGTCAATCGACTTGCCGCCATGGTCATCATAATACGGGCTTTGGCTGTATCGATTTTGGACACCATGAGTTGTGTCAGATCTCGCACTCCGTGCGGCGCTGTAGGAACCGGAAGAGCAGCCGGAAACCGAAACGAGGACTACCACTGCCACGAAAGGGATACCAATATTTGGGGAAACCAAACAGTTAGCCATACATCTGATCATCTTGGATCTCCTATGTAACATTACCAATGATACTTTAGCCGTTTCTTGCGAGCAAGCATGCTGGATCCTGCCGGGCGCCATGGCTTCACGCGACGGAATCGTGGGTAGCCATGCTCATGTGTGACTCTCATGTCTGCCCGCGGCTGCGTCGTGTGAGATCATGGCACCCAGCACGACGGCGCCGAAACCACGATTGTTTTGACGCCAATCCTTGGGCGTCTGTGTCTCTATCTCAGTTGCGTACCTCCACAAACACGGTTCTTGCTTCAAGGCCTGCTGAGCGAGCCGACGGACTTGCGAGCCTATCAGCCCGTGGTGAAAGGGAAAACAGCGGTTTGAAAACACCGTTCTTGACCGTGAAAACCACCGGCGAGACGCCGGTGCCACAGTTTTGCCACGGGCTGCTATCCTACCCGGCGAATAACCATCATCCTATCAGATCGAACAGAGCCCGTGCAATAAGGTATATACCCTATCAATCGCCGCTCTCTATCTGTCTGGGCGGCCTTGCCTAACTCATGCGTTTCCTTGGTCAACTCTCTGCAAACTCTGCGTTCTCCGCGGTGAGATGTTCGGGTTGACCGAAGCCGAACCGTAGGACGCCGTTCGGACACGTATCAATGCAGTCGCCACAGCGCGTGCAATCCATGTGATTGATCGTACGCTTGCCTTGTGCGGTGTAGTCCTCCGTTACGCGGATGCCCATGGGGCAATGCTGGGTGCACTGCCCGCAGTGCTGTCGGCAGGTCGCGGCCTGATTGATCCGAACGCGCAGCAGTCCGAACCGTCCGACCAGATTGTAGAGGGCGCCCAGCGGGCAGACGGATCTGCACCACACGCGCGGGAAGACATATTCCAAGACCGCGATGCCGGCCAGGACAAACAAGGCCGGGCCCGTGGTGAAGACGATCCCCCAGACGAGAATGTTGATCGGCGAAAGCACCTGAAACGCGGGCAGTCGTGCCACCAGCGATAAGCCGAGCACAAGCCCGAGCACACCGTACTTGATGGCCGACGGCGCGCGCACGCGCCGCGTCGGACGCCGTCGGACCAAGCGTCCGACCAGGCGGCGGAACGCGTCATTAATATCAAGCAGAAACCCCAATGGACAAAGCCACCCACAGAACAGCGGACCGAATAGCGCGGCGAACATCACCAACGCCGCGGCCCCCACGAGCATCGAGGCGTGCCAGTTGCGCGTCGCCAACGTGATTTCCAGGGCACACAGCGGGTCGGTAAAGGGCACAATGCCGCACACGGTCGTGGCGGTCATAGACCCCTTGAACCATGGAAACCACTCGAAACCACCGAGGACAAGCAGGCAGAGGAATCCGGCGGCGGTGGCGCGGCGCGCCCAACGCCAGCGGCGGAACTGCTTCAGCGCGCCCGACAGAGAGATCACGTTCCGCCCCCTTCGCAGCGAGTCACCCTGGAGCGGCCTTCGGCAGCAACCCAATTGTGGCATGGGCGTCCCGCCCGTGTCCCCACCGGCGAGACGCCGGTGCCACAGTTTTCTTCGCTTGACGCAAAGATGTCATCTGATAACAGTTTAGGAACCGTGTCACCCTGCGACGCCGGGCGAATGGGAATCGAGCTTGGCTCGGTTGGACAGGCATGGTCACACAGTCCGCAGCCGATGCACGCTTCCGGTTTCACCACCGGCCGCAGGAGGTCGTCGAACACGATGGCCTTGTCGGGGAATGGGCAGATGTGCCAACAAGCCCGACACACGACGCGGTTGTATGCGAAGCAAAGGTCTTCATTGATGATCGCGGTGCCCATGTGGATGTCCGCGAGATCGGCAACCGGCGATAGTGCTTTGGTGGGACACGCGGCAACGCACAGCAACGTGTCATACCCCTGGCACAAGCAGCACGGGATTTCGCGGGTTTTTACGTATGGCGTGCCGACGCGGATGCCGTCCCCCGCTTCCGCCATGTGCAGAGTATCAAAAGGACAC
>Ga0190284_1001020_pt1 | contig 13166 bp, 11 predicted proteins | sample 48691812_MG_FD_161668 | JGI IMG/M metagenome (GOLD analysis project Ga0190284, IMG submission 161668) | Hydrothermal vent microbial mat bacterial communities from Southern Trench, Guaymas Basin, Mexico - 4869-18-1-2_MG | ecosystem: Environmental > Aquatic > Marine > Hydrothermal vents >...
GCGTATTTTCTCCTCCAATATCATGATCTGTGGTGATTATTGAATCCGGTAACCTAAAATATGTCGATTTTTAGCTGATTATAGAATTGTGACCCAAAGCAAGTTCTTATAAATGAAGATCTCGAAAAAAGTGATATTGATAGAATGATAGATGTATCCTTGAAAGGAACTATTTATTTAACTCAAATAGTATCTAAGATAATGATTAAAGAGAAGAAAGGGCATATTCTTAATATATCATCAATGGCTGGTTTAAAAGGAGTTAATAAGAATGCAAGCATATACACTGCAGCAAAATACGGAATAACAGGATTTAGTGAAACAATATCAAAATACCTGATTGAACACGGTATATATGTTATTAATTTGTGCCCTGGAGGAATAAACACATCAATGTGGAAGGACTGTGACTATGTTTTCGGTAATGAAAATAGAAAACATCTTATGAACCCTATAGAGGTAGCTGAAGTGATTGAATTTATTCTAACTAGGAATAGGGAAACCACAATGTTTAAAAATATGGTATTTTTTCCCTTTTGTGAAATCGATAAATATTAAGAAATATTTTGTAAATAATATTTTGAAGTTTTCCAAAAAATAGATTTATTAGCGAATTATCAATATTAAAAATAAATATCGGAGTTTATTGATGATAGGAATAGTACCTGTTGGAAATAGGAAAGTTGAAATAAGAGATTTTGAATTACCAGAACCAGGCAATGGTCAGGTTCTAGTAGATATAAAATGCTCTGGTATTTGCGGTAGCGATCTAAATACTTACAGGATGAAATGGAATGAAATAGGAGAAAGACAAAATCTAATTTTAGGACATGAAGCTGGGGGAATTGTAGTGGAAGTTGGTGCATGTGTCAGAAACATCAAAGTGGGAGATCGAGTATGTGTTTATCATTTCCTCGGATGCAATAATTGTAAATATTGCCATGAAGGTAATTATGGATGGTGCGAGAGCATGAAGGCCTATGGTTTAAATATTCATGGAGCTATGAGTGAATTCTTATTAGCTGAAGAGAAAAACTGCTGTGTATTCCCAGAAGTATTGCCTTTTGAAGATGCAACATTCCTAGCCTGTTCCGCTGGGACTGCATATGCTTCAATAAAAAAACTGGATGATTTCGCTACCAACGGATATATTGCAATAATTGGCCTAGGACCTATAGGGCTTATTGCCTCAATCTTAGCTCAGAAGAAGGGGTGGGATACTATTGCCCTGGATCTAAGCGAAAATAGGGTTAATTTTGCAAAGAAACAAGGGATTAATGCAATTATTAGAAGAAAAGACAAAGAAATTACTGAACAAGTTAAAGAAATAATGGATGGGAAACAACCAATTAGAGTTTATGATACCAGTGGTCATCCTGATGGTCTTGCAGATGCTTTTAGTATTGCTAGAAATGGTGCCCATATAGTCTCAATTGGTAAAGGAAAGCGAGTATATCAGTACAGTAATAAAATGAGTGTAAGCGAACTTGTTGAAAAGCAGATTACTTTAAAGGGTTCTTGGGTTTTTACCCTTCCAGATTATTATGAGCTATTGGAACTCATGTTGAATAAGGAAATATCATTTAATAAAATTGTTACAGACAGGTTTAAATTTAGTGATGCTCAAGAAGCCTTTGAAAAAGCAGCAGATATTAATCATGCAGGCAAGGTTGTATTTGTTAAGTAAAATAATACTCCTATATTGGGAATGACTAATATTTGCAAAGATCTATATTTAAAAGCGGGATAAAAGATTTAAGATATAGCCCTACAGGACTCCCTCTCTACTAGCTTAGGCTCTATAAGCACAAGCCTCTCGGAAATCTTATTGTGCTTTATAATATTTATAATCTTTTCAGCAGCAATTGAACCAATCTGGTAGGGGAATTGATCCATAGTACTGAGCTCAGGAAATAGCTCCATTGCAAGATGTATTCCTCCATAACCAATGATAGAGAAATCACCCGGGATTGAATATCCGGCCTTCAATATGGCTTTATAGACCCCGATTGCTATCTGGTCACTGGCGGTAAATATAGCCGTAGGCCTATCTTCGAGCTCAAGCAGCCTATTGGTCCCATTAAAACCACCCTCTTCATAAGGGATCTCATTTATTATATAGTCTTTATTTAATTCTATGCCATTATCTTGAAGGGCAGATTTATATCCATTAAACTTATTCTGGTAAGTCTTGAATTCTTTGCTTCCATTAATGATTGCAATCTTTTTGTGTCCCAGACTTATTAAGTGATTTACAGCTGAATATGATCCATTCAGGGAATCAGCCATCACTGAATGTACCTTCAACCCCAAGACATCATCAAACATCAAGAGAAGTGGTTTGATTTTGCTGATTTCCTTGATCAGTGGGATGCTAGCCTTTTTTATGGGACCAAAATATACTATTCCGTCAACGTTCTTATCCACAAGGGTTTTTATATGCTTTTTTTCTCTTTCAAGATCATCATATGTGTAGCAGATAAAGATATTGTAATCCAGCTTTGATAAGCCGTCTTCCAATCCCATTATAGCTGGGGAGAAGTAAAGATTTTTAATATCAGGTATTATTATGCCGATAGTGCTTATACTAAGGCCCTTTGCCAGAGCATACGGCCTATAGTTAAGTTCCTTTATAGCAATGCTTATTCTTTCCTTGGCCTTTTTGGAAACGCCATTCTTATTATTCATAAAACGGGAAACAGTGGCAACCGAGACTCCCGATTCCCTGGCTACATCATGTATAGTTATTTTGTCTTTATTCACTGTAACTATTTACAAAAATAATTAATAAAAGTAAAATATTTGTAATTATTATAAAAAATTATAATAGTATTGCAGGGTTAAATCAATAAAAATAATCTTTTTCTGTATTTTTAGTAGAAAATATTGACAAAAAAACTGTAATTATTTACAATATTAGAGATAAATCATAAAATTATATATTGTAACTGTAAATAATTACAATTTCTAGATTTACGTTATAAGATAAATATTAACAGTATAATATAAAGAAAGGAGGACCAATCGAAAGAATTTAAACCAATCGAATTCATGAAAGGAGGACACATGGAGGATTAGTGAGATTTGTAAGGCTAATTACGTAGGATTACCCAGACAAATCTCAAAAAAATTGTATCAAATTTACACAAAATGTAAATGAAAGGAAATTACGATGAAGAAATATTTAATATGGATGTTGGTTATCTGTCTGGTGGTTTCAATTGCACTAATGGGTTCTGGATGCAAAGAAGAACAAGTCCAGGAAGAGGAAACTACAGAAGAAGCATCTGAAGATACTACTGAAGAAGTAGCAGAAGAAGAGGAAAGCACTACTGAAGAAGCAGCTGAGGAAGAAGAATTTACCCTGGATATTACAGATGAGCCAGTTACTATAAATATGTGGGCGAATGCTGGTCCTGAGACAACACTATTTAATGAAGCTGCAGAATTATATATGGCAGAAAGGCCAAATGTTGAAATGATAATAACTTCCCAGGAAAATACATTCCTTAGGGGAACAGCACCAAGCGCAGTCGCATCTGGGCAGGAAGAAATGGATTTCTTCTGGTTCTGGAGCAATCTTGGACAGTCAATGGGTAAAAGTGGTCTTCTGGTTGATCTTTCCATGTATTATGAAAATCTAGGCTGGTGGGACAAGATGATAGAAACAGCACACAAACCCATGGTTTCATCAGATGGTGGATCATATTTTTTCAGTTATGGCCACACTGCTATACCACTAGTATTCTATAGCAAGAATATATTTGATGAGTTGGGAGCAGAGATACCCACAACTCTTGAAGAAATGGAACAGATCGCACAGGATAGTATTGCTGCAGGATATAAGGGTATAACCAATACCAGATGGCTGTTTGATTCTGCAGGACTAGTAGCTCATTTTATGCCTGATGAAGAAAAAGAGATCCTTGGCTTTTGGTCGCTGATGACTAAAGAGGAAAAAGCAGAAAATGTTGAGCTTTGGAAAACCAATACTGGTTACCGAAAAGCATTCGAGTGGATTGCGAACAGTGCAGGAAATGGACTTTATGACGAAAATATCAATCTGCTTACAGTTCAGGAAAAGCACACCTTGTTTGTTGAAGATCAGTCATCAATGCACATCGTAGGTAATTGGATGGCAATTCTGTGGGAAGTTATAAATCCTGATATAGAATTTGGAGTATTCCCATTCCCTGAAGCAAAGATACCGAGATACTTTGGAAACTCACTGGCTATTCCTTCTTATGTTGCCGAGAATAATCCGGAGAAAATACCTATAATCATAGAGTTCTTTGATAGGATGCTGGAACCGGAATATGCCAAGATCGTTACCAAGAATGTCCTGGTCTCTTCTTCAAAACTGATGACAAATGAAGATGTAGCCGAAGTGTCTACTCCGGCAGCCGCAGATATTGTAAATTATATGGATGAGGTCGGTACTGAATCTGCAGTACACTTTGGATTCTCAACCCCAATGGAAATAGCATTGGAAGATATCTGTGCTCAGCTTGCTGACGGCACCCTTACTGTTGATGAAGGTATGGAAATAATGTACCAGGCAGCACTTGATGATCTGGATGCAACAGAATAAATAATATTTTATTGGAAGATCTTAAAGCGGGTCCCGGTATAGATCTGGGACCCGCAAAGAATGGGATGATATGAGAAAAAGATTTAGATCAAATGGAAATAGCGAAAACCTGGTAGGTTGGCTTATGCTGGCACCAGGCCTGATACTTGTAACAATATTTATGATATACCCATCTTTTCAAAGCATTGCACTATCATTTTTTAAATGGAATGGATTTACTGCATGGAGATTTAATGGAGTAGAGAATTATATAGAGATGTTTACAAGGGACAGGTTTTTCTACCAGTCTTTCATAAATACTGTTATATTCCAGTTGGGAGCAACATTTGGAACCGTATTTGTCGGTTTTGTGCTGGCAGCCATAATAGACCTCAAGGTTAAGCTATGGAGGTCTTACAGGATAATATTTTTCCTTCCCTATGTACTTGCCCAATTTGCAGTAGCAACACTGTGGGGTACCATATTTTCCCCTACAGGCCTGGCAAATGAGATTCTGGCAAGAATTGGTCTGGAGTCACTGCAAGTTGCCTGGTTTGGCATTCCCTGGGTAGCAAAAGTTGTAATGATTTTTGTCGCCATCTGGCAATACAGCTCATTTCCTATGATATTTTTCTTAGCAGGCATGCAGAATATTGATGAAGAGATATATGAAGCAGCAGAGATTGATGGGGCTACAAAACTACAAAGGATAACCAGAATAACCATACCACTGCTGAAAAATGTTGGATCAATAATTATCATCTTGCAGCTAATACTCTCATTTAAGGTATTTACCTATGTATTTATTATGACCGAAGGAAAACCTGCAAACCAGACACATGTTCTGGGAACTCTTTTGTTCCGGTATGCATTTGAGTTCCAGCAGTTTGGTTACTCATCAGTACTATCAATATTAATGATTATTATGGCACTTATCTTTGGGTATGTTTACTTAAAGACTTCAGGATATAGCGAAATAATAAGGAAAAAGAAAGTATAGATTTTTAGATCATGGCCACACAAAAAAGTAAATTTGGAAGCTTTTTAGGAAGTTCGACACTTCAATTATTGCTTATACTCTGGGCATTCATGCAGATAATCCCAGTTCTCTGGCAAGTTATCTCGTCTTTTAAGACAACAAGGGAAATAATAGTTGACCTGTTTGCTCTGCCCAAATCTTTTTACTTGGGGAATTATGATTTTACATATTTTTCCGAGATTGGTATAAAGATAGGGGTATATTTTAGAAACAGCATGCTCATAACCTTATTTTCCCTGGCAATACTAATAATAGTTTCCTATCTGGCTGCCTATGCTATTGCTAAGATAAGATTCAGGGGGAAAAATATCGTAGTATTTGTATTAATAGCATTAATAGGAGTCCCTATTCATGCACTGGTAGTTCCCCTTTATTACCTTATATCGGATATGGGTCTTATAAACCGGTATCTGGGTCTAATACTTCCATATGCATCTTTTTTCTTTCCCTTTACAACATTACTACTGCAGTCATTTTTCAGGGAGTTTCCTGATGAGCTTATAGAAGCAGCCAAAATAGATGGATGCAATAATTTCCAGGCTTTTTCAAAAATAGTACTGCCTATCTCAATGGGAGCTATATCTACAGTTTTCATAATAAACTTCATACAGATGTGGAATGAATTCCTTCTAGCTTATGTCATAATGAAGAGCAATGATTCGCGTACCCTTCCTGTAGGAATAGTACAATATCAAGGAAACTATATTACTGAGTGGGGACCGCTATATGCTACTCTGGTGATAGCAATCATCCCAACAATTCTAGTATATCTGATCTTCCATAGAAATATTATTAAAGGTGTAACAGCCGGTGCTATAAAAGGGTAAGTTCCTTTAATAATAGAAATCAGAAAAAATATTTTTAATGTCTATGACCTAAAAAAACGTCTATACCCTGATAAAATCCGGACTAGGTCAAAAATAGATAAAAGGATTTAAAACATGAAAATGACACCCAGGCAAAGATGGATCGGTGCCCTGAATTTTAATGAGCTGGACAGGATTCCTTTCTGGCCCAAATTGGATGATTCATATATTTACAAATACAGCAATTTTTTTAATACTTCAGATCTTTATAAAATGCATAAATGGATAGGGAGCGATCAGCATATCTGGCTTCCTTCATTTATTAAGGAAGAGACAAAAAGTTATGAGATGAATATAAGTGGGGGCAAGCTTACCAGGATAACAGAGTACAAAGCCCCGTCGGGAAACACCAGAATGGTTGAAAAATTTGATCTTCCTTCCCAGTCCTGGACGCCAGTAAAATATCCTATCAAAGAAAAAAATGATATAAGGATATTAACTGAGATATATAATGACATTTCAGTGGAAATTGATAAAGAAAAATTGTCTGAGATCAGAGATTACATTAATACAATTGGTGATGATGCAGTTTATGCGACTATCGCAGGTGTATCGCCGCTTATGTATTTCATACAGAACCTGGCTTCAATGACCGATGCCCACACAATGATTTACGATTATGAAGATGAAGTTATAGAGCTATTAGGATCGATGCACAATGTCCTGAAAAAAAGGATGGAGCTTATCTCAGAACATAATCCGGGAGACCTTATTTATTTATTGGAAAATACATCAACTACCCTGGTCTCTCCTACTCAATATAGGGAATATAATCTAAAGCATATTAATGAATATGGTAATATAATCTCAAATACAGATAATTATTATATTCTCCATATGTGCGGGTTATTAAAAAATCTTTTGCCTGACCTTAAAAATACCAATGCCATCGCTTTTGAAGCTTTTACTTCTCCACCTGTAGGCGATACAAACTTCATTGATGGAAGAACTGCATGCCCGGATAAGTGTCTTATAGGGGGGACTAGCGCAAATCTCTGGACAAAACCTGCAGACAAAATAATTGATTACATAAATAAGCAGCTGGGTAAGCTTTCCTCACATAGAGGAATAGTTGTTACTTCTGCAGGTGTGCTCCCGCCAATATGTGAACCTGAGACGGTTAAGGAAGTTTGTGATTGGATGTCTGGTTATAAGCCAAGGTTTTAAGATTAAGCAAATTATTTATATCAATGGATTATATATAATCGAAAATATGAACTAGATTTCTAAGAAAATAATATATATAAACATCCATAGAAATATGGGGTTAGACCTTTTAACAAATAGATAATCTCTATAATGTTGAAAGCATAAGGATTCTATTCTCCTGCGGCCTTCCTGCTTCTCTTTGACTCGAGCTCAGTTAAGGCAATTTTCCTTATGCGGACTGCCTTAGGAGTTACCTCAACGAGCTCGGTCTCATCAATATATTCAAGTGCTTCATCAAGGGTTACGGTTTTGGGGACATTAAAATGGTCCATTCCGCCTTCACCTTTAGAGCGTATATTAGATAACTGCTTTTCCTTGCAGACATTTACCCATATGTCTTCTTTCCTTGAATTTTGTCCGATTACCTGACCTTTGTATACATTAGTCCCGGGACCATAGAAAAGTTCCCCCCTGCTCTGTAGATTAATAAGGCTGTATAGGCGTGTAATACCGCTCTCGCATGCAACAAGAGATCCTCTCTGTCGGTTCTTTCTTTTATGGCCGTCTGGTAGATAATCATGAAAAAGACTATTCATTATTCCATATCCGCGGGTATCAGCAATGAACTCCCGCCTGTAACCGAAAAGACCGCTGGTAGGAATAATAAATTCAAGATGGACTATTCCTTCCTTTGTCTCCATTTTTTGCATCTTTCCATGACGGCTTCCCATTTTCTGGATGACCGAGCCCGAATATTCTTCCGGGACCGAGATAAATACTTCTTCATAGGGTATCAGTTTTTTACCATCAATTATTTTGGTAATGACCTGCGGCTGTGATACCTGCAGTTCATAACCCTCACGCCGCAGTCTTTCAATAAATATAGCAATATGGAATTCGCCTCTGCCTGAAACAGTCCATCCGCCATTGGGATTATCTTCAACTCTTAAGGCTACATCATTCTCAAGTTCCTTATAGAGTCTTTCCTTTATTTGTCTTGAAGTAGAAAACTTACCTTCATTACCTGCAAAAGGAGAAGTATTAACAGAGAAATTTATTTTAACTGTAGGTTCTTCAATATCTATAAGGGGCAGAGCAATAGGGGAATCGATATCAGCTATTGTTTCTCCCACCAATATATCCGGAATTCCTGCAATTGCTACAATCTCACCGGTTTTCGCTTCATTTATCTCAGTCTGCATCAATCCCTGATAGGTCATAAGCGAAGTTAGGCGGTGCTTCTTCATCTGGCCCTCCCTGTTTATTCTCATCACATCCTGTATTTCGCTTATCTTCCCATTATAGATACGACCTGTGGCGATCCTACCCTTATAATTATCCCAATGTGTTGAAGTTATCAGCATCTGCAGCGGTTTTTCTGTGTCCCCTTCAGGTTTTGGTATATAGTTTATGATCTCTTCAAACAGTGGAGTAATATCCTGCATAAGATGAAGCTGGGGCTTAGTACCGGATTTTCCCATTCTGGAAGAAGAATAAAGCACAGGGAAATCGGCAGTCTTTTCATCAGCTCCGATATCAATAAATAAGTCGAAGGTATCATTTAATGCTTTATTGATGTCAGAAAGGGGCTTGTCTATCTTATTTATGACTACAATGATTTTATGATTAAGCTCAAGAGCTTTTTTGAGGACAAAACGAGTCTGAGGCATTGGACCTTCCTGGGCATCTATAAGAAGCAGGGACCCTTCAGCCATCTTAAGGACTCTTTCGACCTCACCGCCAAAATCTGCATGACCGGGAGTGTCTATAATATTTATCTTTGTACCCTGCCACAAGACTGAAGCAATTTTTGAGAAAATCGTGATCCCCCTCTCTCTTTCAAGTTCATTACTGTCCATTATGCAGTCTGCATCGGCAACATCCTTGTTTAGTTTAGTCCTGGATTGGCGGAGAAGGGAGTCAACCAGTGTAGTCTTGCCATGGTCGACATGTGCTATAATCGCTATATTACGGATTTCCATTGTTTATTTCTTTTTCTATTTAAGTATTTTTTAATATTTTATCTTCGCAAACCTTAATACATTAAACCTGTTGCGGGATAATTACAATATATTTCTTTTTGTGACTATATGGCAGCAGTTAGATCCAGCCTATTTGGAAGATTAATCTTATTGAAGGAACCCAAACTTATAGCCGATCTCTAAATACTTTTGGTTTAGTTATCTGCAAGATAAGACTTTAATCCCATTATCTATTTGAGGGCAAAATGAAAAACTTAAAAAATATTATTTTTGTTACTAACCTGCTACAAAAACCTCTTGACATAAATGCAAGGTAGCTATATATTTTCTCTAGCTTGTTTATACAATGTAAGTAGGATATAGCATAATAAAATATTTGGAACAAAGGCGTTTCCACTAGTATAATTGTGGAGGTGCTTTTTTTATTGGGAAATAAAAAAAATATGACTAAAAAAGAAAAGCCAAAAATTACAATATTTTATTGTATAAATTCCTTCAAGCAGCCCGAAGGACCAATACTTGATAGCTGTGATATCAAGTATGTAAAGATGCCCTGCTCCAGCATGACCAAAGATGTATATCTTCTCAGGGCTTTTGAGGCTGGTGCTGATGCAGTTCTGGTACTTATCTGCCCTGAAGATGCCTGCCGGTATGCAGAAGGCGGCAAAAGGGCCAGGAAAAGAATAGAGTGGACCAGGGGCATCCTTGACCAGATAGGCATGAATGGGGAAAAGCAGCTGGCAATATACAATATCGTTTCTGGCGATGACAAAGCTGTCAAGGAAATAATTAAAAAAACATTGGATGGGCTTAAGGATATAAAGTGAAGTCCTTATAAATAAGAAACAAGGAATTATTAAATTGGAGTCGATTTAAATGATTACAGGTGAACAAAAACCAGTACAAGAAATACTGGAAATAGTAAAGCCATATAAAAACCTCCTTATACTGGGATGCGGGACATGCGTAAAAACCTGCTTTGCCGGCGGCGAAGACGAGGTGGCGGTCCTGGCATCAGCCCTGAGGCTGGCAAATAAAAAAGACGGAAAGAAGATCCAGGTTAAGGAGTTTACCATTGAACGGCAATGTGAAAATGAGTTTATTCAGGAATCTGCCCCAGAAGTTGCACAATGTGATGCTGTTTTATCCCTGGCATGCGGTGCCGGAGTGCAGGCCATGGCAAAAAGGTTTGGAGACATGCCCATTCTTCCGGGAGTTAATACCACCTTTATAGGAATACAGGAGACTGAAGGCATATTTACAGAGGAATGCTCAGGATGCGGCAACTGTGAACTGGCAAACTTCGGCGGGATATGTCCTGTCACCAGGTGTGCCAAGAAACTTATGAACGGTCCCTGCGGGGGATCCCAGGATGGAAAATGTGAGATAGATCCTGAAACTGACTGTGCCTGGAACCAGATAATAGACAGGCTTAAAATCCTTGATCAGATGGACAACTTAAAAAAGATAATACCTCCAAAAAACTGGAATACCAGCCTTTCCGGAGGACCCAGGAAACTGGTAAGGGAGGACCATATAATATGAAAAATAAGATCTACAGCAACCTTCACCAAATACTATCACAGGGTAAAACTGCAGTAACTGCTGAATGCGGACCTCCCAGGGGAGCCAATAAGGAAGTAATTACCAAAAAGCTGGAGCTTCTAAGGGGAAGTGTTGATGCAGTAAATGTAACCGATAACCAGACCGCTATTGTAAGGATGTCAAGTGTAGCAGCCTCGGCACAACTGGTTGATGCAGGGCTGGAGCCGGTTATGCAGATGGTAGTAAGGGATAGGAACAGGATCGCCATACAGTCAGATATCATGGGGGCTTATGCCCTGGGCATAAGAAATATCCTTTGCCTAACAGGAGACCACCAGAAATTCGGAAGCCAGCCTGATGCTGCTAATGTTTTCGATATAGATTCAATAAACCTCATAAAAGCCCTGAAGGATATGAGGGATGAAGGAAAAGATATGAGCGGTCATGAATTGGATATAGCTCCGCAGATGTTTATAGGGGCAGCCGCCAATCCTTTTGCTGATCCATTTGAATACCGCGTCTTAAGGCTAGCCAAGAAAATAGAGGCGGGGGCCGATTTTATCCAGACCCAGTGCATCTATAATATGGAAAGATTCGGGGAATGGATGAAAAGGGCTGTAGATGCCGGTCTTACCGAAAAAGCCTATATACTTGCAGGAATAACCCCCTTAAAATCTGCGGGTATGGCAAAGTATATGAATAATAATGTAGCTGGAATGGATATACCTCGCGAGATTATAAAAAGGATGGAAGACACTCCTAAGGAGAAGCAGATCGAAGAAGGGCTGAAGATATGTATGGAGGATATAGCAAAGCTCCGGGAAATGGAAGGAGTAAGCGGTATCCACATAATGGCCATTGAATGGGAGGCTATAGTGGAGAGGATCGTAAAAGAATCAGGACTTAGAAAGTAATAAGTAAAGAGAAATAATATGCCGGAAAAATATCATATAGAGACTAAGAATGCACCACCAAGGTTTTATCCTGTGGGCAAGTATTCTACAGTAGAATTCAGGGAAAACTGTGCCGGGAGCTGCAAGGAGTGCGTAAAGAAAAAATGTGTCTATGACATATTCAAAGATAATTATCTTCACATGAGTGCTATGGAGGAGCCAGAATACCTTTATACCTGCAATAGCTGCTTCAGATGTGTCCAGGAATGCACCAAAGGGATCTTTTCCCGGGCAGTAAATCCGGAATACAGAGAGATTGGCGATGAATACTGGACCCCTGATGTAATAAACCGTACCTGGTATCAGGCCCATACGGGAAATATCCCGGTCTCGGGTTCAGGATACAGGGGACCGTTTGTAGGCAAGGGATTCGATTCCATGTGGACCGACATGTCTGAGATCGTAAGGCCTACCAGGGATGGAATCCACGGCAGGGAATATATAAATACCTGCATAGAACTTTCCAGGAGACCTGACCGGCTGGCATTTGACAAGGACGGCTCTCTGGCAGTAGAGGCTTCACCCATACTTGAGATACCGCTTCCCATAATATTTAAGCAGCCAGATTTCGGAATACTTAGTCCGGGTGTTTTGACATCCATGTTAAAAGCTGCTGAAAAAATCGGTACAAAGATGCTGGTGGATGCTAAGGATATTGATAGCAAGATAAAAAAATATGCAGATACCATTATCCCAATGCTTACTGCGGAAAATTATAAGGACCATACTGCTCTTATCTCTAAAGTAGGGATGGTAGAGATTGCATACGGGAATGGAATTGAAAATATAATAGATAATGTAAAGAAGATAAATAGTGGTGCCTATATATGCGTGGGACTGCCGCTTAAATCAGGCATTGATTACCCTGAAGAAATATATAAGCTCTCAAAATCCCCCCATGTGGATACCATAAGGGTCATCGCAGATGATAATGGCAGGGAATTTGGTAGGGAAAAACCACGCTTTATAAAAGATATATTAAGGGATATACACCTTAGACTTATCAAATCATCAATCAGGCAGCGCATAAATATTCTTGCCAGCGGGGGCATAGCCCTGGCA